>Ga0335070_10002235_pt1 | contig 22597 bp, 19 predicted proteins | sample Lox_Sample_13_FD_206722 | JGI IMG/M metagenome (GOLD analysis project Ga0335070, IMG submission 206722) | Soil microbial communities from Loxahatchee National Wildlife Refuge, Florida, United States - Lox_Sample_1.3 | ecosystem: Environmental > Terrestrial > Soil > Wetlands | place: USA...
GGGAGTGGCGGCTTTCTCCGCGTGGCGGGTGAAGATGACGGTGACCTGAGAGTACGCCGGCAAGGTAAGCAGCAGCACGGCAATGCACAGGCAGAGCCAAACACGCGCGGTTTTGTAAGTCATGGATTCTCCAAATTCGTCAACGGCCTTTGAAGGGGCGGAAAAGTCAGGTTTCGTTTGGCGAAAAGCCTCAGTGGCTAAAGAGGCTGCTAAAAAAGTCTCTGTCCAGTGCGCCGCGCGGACTGAAGTCCGCGCGGCGGGTCAAAAGTACAGGGTTTAGCGGCACGGCTGAAGAGGCTGCTGAAAAAGTAGAAAAAGCACATTCCTCGCGGGCTAAAGCCCGCTCGGAATGATAAAGACAAACGACATAGACGCCGGCCTAAAGGCCGGCTCTACCCAAAAGCGCTTTCTTCCGCAGCCCGTAAAGCCGTGACCCTTCAAAACACAATCGAAACTGACTCTTTCAGCAGAGTGTAAAGCCCTAGACCTGTGGCTGGCACGCTGCGGCACGACAGAGGACGTGCCCTGATACACAGCCCCTCTTCCGCGGAGTTTCTCAACTTGCCGCGGCGGGGGCGCTCTGCGTCCACTCCCGGCGTCTTTCGGCGTCCACTTGGGAGAATACGCCGGCGATGCGCGTGCCGCAGTGGGAGCAACGTCCGTCCTTCACCTTGTTGGTCGTCACCGAGTGCCACGAGCGCTTGATGATCACCTGTTTGCATCCGGGACAGATGGTGTTGCCGCCGTCGGACCAGATGTTGCCTTCATAGACGTACTTGAGCCCCATCTGCATGGCCATACGCCGGGCGCGGTGCAGCGTCTCGGGTGGGGTCGGAGGCTTGTCCTGCAATTTGTAATCAGGATGGAAGGCAGTGAAGTGCACCGGCACGTCATCGCCCAGGTTCTCCAGCACCCAGTCGCAAAGCTCCTTAAATTCGGAATCGTCGTCGTTCAGCGTCGGAATGATGAGGTTGGTGATCTCGAACCAAACGCCGGTCTCGTGGCGTAGCCAGCGCAGGGTGTCGAGCACCGGCTGCAAGTGCGTCAGAGTGACTTTGGAATAGAACTTTTCGGTGAAACCCTTGAGATCGATGTTGGCTGCATCGATGTAGCGATAGATGTCAAAGAACGCTTCGCGCGTAATGTAGCCGTTCGACACCATCACCGTGTTGATGCCCGCCGCGTGCGCCTCGCGCGCGATGTCGATCACATATTCGCCCCAGATGGTCGGCTCGTTGTAGGTGAAGGCGATGTGCGGCGAGTGATGCTCCAGCGCCAAATCAACAACATTCCGAGGAGATAGCTCGGCCGAGCGCACCTGGTCGGCCTTGGCTTTGGAGATGTCCCAGTTCTGGCAGAAAAAGCAACCCATGTTGCAGCCTGCTGTACCCATGGAGAGAATCTTCGTGCCGGGAAAGAAATGGTTGAGGGGCTTCTTTTCGACGGGATCCATCGCCACCGCCGCGGGCCTTCCGTAGCCCAGTTGCAGCAGCCGTCCATCTTCATTTTTGCGGATGAAGCAAAAACCGTGCTGGCCTTCGCCGATGTGGCAGTGACGCGGACAGAGGTAGCAATGCAGACGGCCATCGGCCATGGTCTCCCACCAGCGGGCTTCATGAACCGGCGACTTCATGACACTACCTTTGCTATCTATTGTAGCGCTGCAAACACAATGCGGAGCAGTCGTGTCGCTCCTATGGCTGCAAGCGTCACGCATGATCGGACTCATTAATGCGAATGCGTCAAGGTAGATTGGTCTTTAAGGGGGCGGTGGGCGCCTTTTGGGGTTGCTGTCGGGGTTGCGGCGCCCACCTGATTTGGGTTACCAATATAGACGCATTTTGCCTCAAAAAGTCGCTGCTTGCACGTGAAAAACGGAATTATTTTACAGTTCTTCACATTCGGAAGATTTTTGGCCCGAAATCGCCGATTTCGGAACCTTTTCAGCCGGCTGAGCGAAGACATCCACAACTGCAGCATTTCCGCCCTATTTCCCCGCCGGCAAGATCACTTTCTCCAGATATTCGATGGGCAGCGCCCCCTGATCGAGGGCTGCATTGTGAAACTCCTCCAGGGTGAAGCTGCTGCCCTTCGCTGCCTGATACTTCTTTCGCAGCTCCCACCACTGCCGCCAGCCCACGAAATAGGTCGGCAACTGCGTCGAAGTTAGTTTCGCGCGCTGCAGTTTCCCTTCCGCTTCGGCCTGGGTCTGGAAGGTGTCATTCAGCATCAGGTCCATCGCCTGCTGGTCGCTCATGTGCATGGTCTGCATGCGAATGTCGAGGATGGTGTTGGCAATGGCGCGCAGCATGATCTTTCGCCGGATCAGCAAAAACTTCGGACTGTGATCCAGATAGCCTTCGTCGGTCATGACATCGGCGATGTACTCCGCCCAGCCTTCTACGTACGCACCGTTGCCGAACAGGGCCCGCAGCACGCGTCGCGTCGGAGGTTGCACGTCGTCGGCGTGCTCTGCCTGAACATAGTGTCCCGGCAGGGCCTCGTGAATTGTCAGCCACTTCAGGGCGTAGTTGTTGTATTCCCGCAGCTTGCTCTCGGCTTTGGCGTCCGGCATTTTGGGATCGATTGGCGTCACCCAGTATTGCGCTTCTGCCGTGGGCTCAAGCGGAGGCGCGGAGTGGAAGCCGCCTACGGAGTAGCTGCCGCGCTCGAATTCCGGCGTCGGAATGACCTTCAGGTTATCGCGGCTGCTCAGCGCCACGATCTTCTTTTCGCGGATGAACTGAGTGATGCCCTCCAGGTCCGCCTTCACCGCTTCGAGAAGCTGGTCGCGCTGCGGATGCTCGTCGCTGATTTTGTCGATTACCGCCCGGATGATTTTGTTCTCCCGTTCGCGTCCCTGCAGGTTGCTGTAGTCGTCCTGCCCCGGATACATCTCCTTGTAGAGTGGCAATGCCACTTGCAGCATCTCGGCACGCAGACGCTTCAGCTCCGCCTCGGCCTCGGCCAGCAATTGCTCCGGCGTGATTGATGTCTCCATTACGTAGTGGAACTTCTGCCCGTACCACTCCTTGCCCAGCCGCCAGTCGCGGCCGTTCGTCGGGCGCTTGGCCAGGTCGTTCTGCAGCCATGCGCTGAACTCCGTCAGCGACTTCCGGGCTGCCGGCGCCGCTTTGTCGTATTGCGCCTTCAACGGCGATCCCGTTGGAATCTCCGCCGCCACCGCATCCACCAAGCTGAGATTGCCTTCGTTCTCCTCCACTGCGGTCGAGATGAAGATAGGGTCGGCGTCGGTAAGCACTGACTTTGCCTGATCCAGGAACCGCGGGATCTGCCCAATCCGCGAAATCACGTGGCCGATCCGGACCTCTTTTGCGGCATAGTCCTGCGTCAGCGGCAGGAACAGGCCGTTGCCCACGGCCTCGACATAATTTTCGGGCTCGTGCTTGTAACTCTGAATTTGTTGCAACTCGAGCAGGCTCAGGGCAACATTGTCGTCGATCAACCGGTAGTCCGCCGTGTCCTGCGCACCCAGGGAAGCGATCGGCGTCTCCTTTTGGAAGCGCGCCCGCCATGCGCGGTAAAACGCTTCCTGCGCCGCAAACCCCTTCGCGCTGACGTCGTCGAGTTCCGCGTCCAGCTCCACCGTCTTGCCCGTCTTGGGATCGGTGTACTGATGAAAGCCCGCATACGACGCACTAATGGGTGAAAGCACCAGCGAGTCCTTCACAAACTGGTCGGTGAGCTTGGCGAAGGCGGGATTGCCATCCGCCGCTTTAGTCTTCGTTTTGCTTTGTGCTTCCACGGCCAAACCCAAGGTCAACAAGATGATTACGGACAAGAACGCATGTCGCATGCCATGCCGCCTTTCCGGAGGAACGGCCAAGTATAAATCCTGCTTGGGGAAGAAAATATGAGTAGCCGGAGCATATCGCTCTTTTCGCACGGCCAAAACAGTGCTAAAGTGCGCCTGTTCCTGATAAGTGGTTGGTTCCTGTCTCGTGAGTCGTGTGTGTAGGGAAAGCCGAGTTCCCCCAGGGGCTAAAGCCCCATGTTCATAAGATCCGTAGCGGCACGGCTAAAGCCGTGCCCTTTCAAAGCGCATTTGTGTGAGATAGCTTCTAATTCCAGCGTCACTGCGGAGGCGTTATGTCCAATGGTTCAACAAGCCCGTCTGTTCTACCGCCTGTCCACGATCATCCCGACGATCCAAAGCAACCAACCGACGGCATTGCGCTGTGCATGTCCGGCGGTGGCTACCGCGCCATGCTGTTTCATCTCGGCTCACTCTGGCGATTGAACGAGCTGCACTACCTGAAGAAGCTCAATCGCGTTTCCAGCGTCTCGGGCGGCTCCATAACCAGCGGCGTGCTGGCCATGAACTGGAGCAAGCTGGGGTTCGATGGCGGTGGATTTGCCCTGAATTTCGACCAGCATGTCACGCAACCCGTTCGCCACATGGCCTCGCAGTCGATCGATGTGAGCTCGATTCTGGGCGGCCTGTTCGGTGGCGTCTCGAAGGAAGTTGCCGACCACTACAACCAGTACCTTTACAACCATGCCAAGCTGAAGGACCTGCCGGATGACGACCAGGGTCCGCGCTTTGTCTTCAATGCCACCAGCTTGCAAACCGGAGTGCTGTGGCGCTTCTCGAAACCGTATATGGGCGACTGGAAAGTCGGCCTGATCAATCACCCCGATGTCGAGCTGGCCACTGCGGTTGCGGCGTCATCGGCGTTCCCTCCGCTGCTCTCGCCGTGCGTGCTGCAACTTGATCCCAACAGCTTCGACCCGAACATCAAACCTGCGCCCGGGATAACTCCCGACTTCCGCAAGCAGGCTGTCCTGTGCGATGGAGGTGTGTACGACAACCTCGGCCTCGAGACAGCATGGAAACAGAACAAAACCATCCTGGTGAGTAATGGCGGCGGGGGTTTGGGTCTCGAAGTTGACCCCAAACACGACTGGATCAGCCAGACCAACCGCGTATTGCTTACGATTTATAGCCAGGTGGTTACTTTGCGGACGCGCGACATCGTGGAGCTCTACAAGTTCCAGGTTCGAGACGGTTCGTACTGGGGCATCGGCTCCAACATCAACAATTATGAGCTGCCGAGCGCGCTGAATTGCCCGATTGATTTCACCACCAAGCTGGCCGAGACGGCTACCAGGCTCAGCGCCATCGACAACACGTTGCAGCAGCAGTTGATCGATTGGGGCTACGCCATCTGCGATGCCGCCATGCGCCGTTGGGTTGTGCCGGATGCGCCTGCACCTCAGTCGTCGCCTTATGGCACCTTCAAGAAACCTTAGGTGAGGTAAATCCAATCTACTCGCTGCCCTGAGAGGCCTGTGCCTCCCGGGCAGCGAGCCGCCGCCGGGCCTCGCGTTCCCGCCGTCGTCCCCACGCGTAATACACCAGCGTAAGCCCGACCAGCCACGGGACTCCCGCCTGCAGTGTCACCCGCATCCCTTCCACCCACCAGGTCGAGAGCAGAATCGCCAGCACTGCCGCAGCGCCGAAAACCGTCGTGTAGGGGAAGTACTTCACCCGAATCGGCAAAGCACGGTCGCCGCGCGCATCCCAATAGCGGCGAAAGCGCAGGTGCGTTACGAAGATCATCAGCCACGCGAGCAGCCCGCCAAACAGCGATATCCCAAGCATGTAGACGTAGGCAGAGCCAGGAAACAGGTACGCCAGCACCACCGCCGCGCCCAGTCCTCCCGCCGAGAAGAGCAGCGCCGCAAACGGCGTGCCTTTGTGGGACACTCGCCCCAGGCTCTCGGGCGCATAGCCCGCGCGTGACAGCGAAAAGATCATGCGGGTTGACATATACAGGTTGCAGTTCATGCTCGACAGTGCCGCCGTCAGCACCACGAAGTTGATCACGTGCGCCGCCGCGGGAATGTGCATCACGTCGAAGACACGTACAAACGGACTGACCGTTACGTCCTGCCCCGGCTGGATTTGCTTCCAGGGTATGACACCCACCAGCACCGCTATGGCTGCGACGTAGAAAATGGCCAGCCGCGCCAGCAGCGTCCGCATCGCCCGCGGCACGGTCTTCTCCGGATCTTTCGCTTCTCCCGCCGTTACCGCTACCACTTCTGCGCCGATGAAGCTATAGATCACCACCGCCAGTGCCAGCCACGCGCCCAGCAAACCGTGCGGCAGAAATCCCCCGTAATTGCGGAAATTCTGCAGTCCGAGAGGACGCTCCTGGTGCACTCCGAAGATGATTGCGGTCCCCAGCAGGATGAACACCAGGATGGCGCTGACTTTGATCATCGAGAACCAGTACTCGAACGTCCCGAACGCCCCAATACTCTGGGCATTGATGAAAATGAGCGCTACCGAATACACCACCACCCACGCCCACGCGGGAGAATGTGGAAACCACCACTGCGTATAGATCGCCGCCGCCACCGCCTCACCCCCGATGGCGATCGACTGCGCTGCCCAGTAGGTGTAGCGAATAACGAAGCCGGCCCAGCGTGACAGATACAGCTCCGCGTAGATGCCAAACGAGCCCGCGACCGGATGCGCCACCGCCATCTCTGCCAGGCAGGCCATCAGCAGTAACGTTACGATGGCCGCAAAGACGTAGCTAAGGATCACGCCCGGCCCTGCCGTCCGCACCGCCAGCGCGCTGCCCAGGAACAGGCCAGTTCCAATCGCTCCGCCAATGGCGATCATGCCGAGCTGCCGCTGAGAAAGCTGGCGCGCCAGCCCCTGCTCGCGGGCCATCACCTGTTGGTGATCCGGTAGCTCCGGCGAAAGAGCTGCGCTCATAGCTGGGTCGGTCCGGGGAGTGCCTTACCAGTGACGTGCAGGAATGCTTGCGCCGCCTTCACTCCGCGTGTACAACGATGGGTGACAAACACAGGGTCTGCGCTCATGCGATTCTGGTCAGGCGAGTTGCCGGTCGTGTTACAGTACCATGCTCCGGACAGGCACGCCCTATCGCTTTCCTTGAGCAGGTGCAACGTTTCCCCTGGGGTCCAATCTATCCGCGCCTTTGTCCGGAGAAACCGCCATGCGTGCTGCTGAAAAAGCTGTTGCGATCATGATTCTCGTGTTATCCGCCTGGGCCATCCTCATGTGGGCTTTCACGAGTTTTCAGGGAAACGAATCGGACCGCATTCTGCGCATCGAGCTGGGCTCCGACGCCGCGTCCCTGAATCTGGCGGTCCAGTCCGCTGCCGGAGGGGACAAGCAGGGCGTCACCGGCAATATCGAGATGGTGGTGCGCAATACTTACCTGGACTTCGTCTTCATCTTGCTGTACTGGCTCACCTTTTTGAGCCTCGCGTTTCTGGCGGGACGTCTCGGCAAACCTTTTCTCGCCGCCCTTGCTGGGCTGTCCATCACTGTTGCCGCTATAAGCGATCTGTTTGAGAACGGCGCTATCCTCACCGCCATGCGCGTCAAACCCTTCACCGACGCGGTCGCGGTGGACATCTCCGAGTTTTCCCAATGGAAGTGGGCCTTCTTCTTCCTTGCCTCGGCCCTCATCGGGTTGGCAATCGCCATGAACCGCCATGTCTCCAGCGTGCGCCGCGCTTCCGGCGGATTGTTCATTGCCGCAGCAGCCCTGGGACTGCTGGGCATCGTTCGCTATCGCGTTTCGCTCGACTTCGCAATGTGGATGATCAAGCTCGCCAACCTGCTGGTTGCGGCAGCCCTTCTGTTGACGTTATGGAAGATCTACCATTCGCTGAAGGAGCTCAGCCACGTCGAGCACGTCGAGCACGCGCACTCTCGCGCCTGAGTCTGCGCTCATGAAGCGAGTTCTCGTCGCTACGTCCAATCAGGGCAAGGTCCGCGATCTGGTCGGCGCTGCGGCCGCACATGGCATCGAGATCGCCACGCTGCCCGGCTTCTCTTCCCTCCCCGCGGTCATCGAAGACGGCCTTACGTTCGAGGCCAATGCCCGCAAGAAGGCCGAGCACTACAGCCACTACTGCGAAGGCGAGTTGCTGATGGCTGACGACTCTGGTCTTGAGGTGGACGCGCTGCAGGGCTCTCCAGGCGTGCGTTCCGCCCGCTACGCCGCCGACGAGCATAATGCGCCCGAGCATGCCGGCAATTCCGACGACGAAGCCAACAACGCCCGCCTATTGCGCGAGTTGCATGACGTCCCCGACGAGTTTCGCACCGCCCGCTTCGTCTGCGTCATTGCCGTGGCCCGCAACGGACATACCCTGGGCACGTTTCACGGCAAGGCGGAAGGAATCATCCTCCACGCTCCTCGGGGATCGAACGGCTTCGGCTATGACCCGCTGTTCTTCTTCCCGCAGATTGAAAAGTCTTTCGCCGAACTTACTGCCGAGGAGAAGGCAAAATACAGCCATCGCGGCGCGGCCTTCCGCCAGTTTCTGGAGTGGGCCGACCACTTCGCCGACCTGCATCCTCACAAAGCTCAGTGACATGCGTCACCTCGGGTTCGCCATTACTCTCCGCTATCCTGAAGGAGTGTTTTGAAAGGGCGCGGCTTCACAGGCTGCTGAAAAGTTGCCGAATGCGGCGTGAATGCGAATTTATCGGCGTCCTGGTCAGCGGTGTTTGAAACGCACTCAGAGTACCAACCCGTTTCGTTTCTTGACTTACGCAGTTTGCGAACTTGATAATGCAAGGTTCGCGTCATCCACCCCGCGAATCTTAAGGAGTCGGCGTCGTGGCTTCATCCGCCAGTCCTATGAGTAAGAGCACCCTTCAGGTCGCCAAGGGAGTCCCAGCCTTGCGCGCGGGAGAGGGCAATTCCTTCCTGCTGCGCCGCTTGCACTCGCTCTCCGGCATCGTCCCCATCGGCGCCTTTCTGTTGGAACACTTCATCTCCAACTCCGAGGCCATGAAGGGCCCGGCCGCCTACAACGGCACAGTCAGGTTCCTGACCAGTCTGCCCTTCGTCACCGTACTGGAGTGGGGCTTCATCTTCCTGCCGCTGCTCTACCACGGGCTCTACGGGCTCTGGATCTGGTACCGCGGCGAGTCTAACGTCGGCGAGTATCCCTGGACCGGCAACTGGCTCTATACCTCGCAGCGCTGGACCGGCATCATCGCCCTGGCGTACATCCTGTACCACACCTACACCATGCGCTTTACCGGTGTGCACTTGATGGGCGCCGGCGGTTACAACGCGGCCTTCTGGAAGGTGCAGCATGAGTTCCAGAATCCCTGGGCAATCGCCGCTTACGTCATCGGCATCGTTGCCGCGTCATGGCATTTTTCTTACGGTGTTTGGCTCTTCGCCGCCAAGTGGGGCATTACTGTCGGCGAGCACGCGCGCAAGAAACTCGGCTATGTCTGCCTCGTCCTGGCGATCGTGCTGATCGCCATTGGCCTGGGCTCGATTTATGGCTTCGTCAGTCATCCGCTGGTGCCCCAGCCGAGTCCAATCGAGTCGGTCGAGACCTCGCAGTTACGTTAATCCCGGCGGCCTCGGCCGCCATTTTTGTGTGGCGTAAACATCACCATGGCTCATCCTAAGATCATCGTCGTGGGTGGCGGCCTCGCAGGACTCGCAGCCACCATCAAGATTGCCGAGATGGGAGGTCACGTTGACCTCTTCTCCATCGTCCCGGTCAAGCGGTCTCACTCGGTCTGCGCCCAGGGCGGCATCAACGCCGCCAAGAACCTGAAGGGCGAGGGCGACTCCACCTGGCAGCACTTCGACGACACCGTTTATGGCGGCGACTTCCTCGCCAACCAGAAGCCGGTCAAGGTCATGTGCGACATGGCGCCCGGCATCATCGACCTGCTCGACCGCATGGGTGTGCCCTTCAACCGCACTCCTGAAGGCGTGCTCGACTTCCGCCGCTTTGGCGGGACGCTCTACAACCGCACCGCCTTCGCCGGCGCCACCACCGGGCAACAACTTCTTTATGCGCTCGACGAGCAGGTACGCCGCTATGAGGCCGAAGGTAAAGTCACGAAATACGAAGGCTGGGAGTTTCTGTCGGCTGTCCTCGACGACAAGCGCGTGTGCCGCGGTATCTGCGCCATGGACCTGCGCGGCATGGAGGTCGTCACCTTCCCGTCTGAAGCAGTGATCATCGCCACCGGCGGCATTGGAGCCATCTTCGGAAAGTCGACCAATTCGGTGGTCTGCACCGGCTCCGCGCAATCGGCGCTTTACCAGCAGGGCGCCTACTACGCTAACGGCGAGTTCATCCAGGTCCACCCCACCTCGATTCCCGGCGAGGATAAGTTGCGCCTCATGTCCGAGTCGGCGCGCGGCGAAGGCGGCCGCGTGTGGGTTCCGAAACAGCAGGGCGACAAGCGCGAAGCCCGCAGCATTCCCGAGAGTGAGCGCTGGTACTTCCTGGAGGAGTGGTATCCCAAGTACGGCAACCTGGTGCCGCGCGATGTCGCCACACGCGCCATTCACAAGGTCGTGTACGAACACCACCTCGGCATCGACGGCCAGCCGATGGTCTACCTCGACCTGACGCACATCGACCGAGCTACGCTCGATCGCAAGCTCGAAGGCATCCTCGAGATCTACGAGAAGTTTGTCGGCGACGATCCCCGCGACGTGCCCATGAAGATCTTTCCCGGCATGCACTACACCATGGGCGGCATGTGGGTTGACTTCGATCAGAAGACCAACATCGAAGGCCTGTACGCCTGCGGCGAGTGCGATTACTCGATCCACGGAGCCAACCGCTTGGGGGCGAACTCGCTCATGTCGTGCATCACCGGCGGATTCCAGGCCGGCCCCAATGCCATGAACTATGCGCACGGGGTACACAAGAGCGGCTACGAAGCACCCCAGCATGTGTACGAATCGGAAAAGAAGCGGCAGGAGGAGATCAACCACCGCCTCATGAACAACGACGGCAGCGAGAACCCGTTCCTGCTCTGGCGCGAGCTGGGCGACACCATGACCAAGAACTGCACGGTTATCCGCTACAACAAGAACCTGCAAGAGTGCGACGCCAAGCTGGTCGAGTTGCTGGAACGTTATCGGCACGTCAACTTGAGCGACCGCACCCAGTGGGCCAATACCTCGTTTGCCTTTGCTCGCCAGCTCTACAACATGCTGCAACTAGCGAGAGTGATCGCCCAGGGCGCGGCGTGGCGCAACGAATCGCGCGGCGCACATTACAAACCGGATTTTCCCGACCGCGACGACGCCAACTTCCTGAAGACGACGAAAGCGTACTTTGCGGCCGATGCTGACGAACCCCGCTTCGAATTCGAGGCAATCGATACTGCGCTGATTCCTCCGCGCCCGCGGCGTTACGACGCGGCGTCGTAAGGCGGTGGTTAGTGGCAGGTGGCTGGTGGTTAGTTTTTGGGTAGCGCGGGCTTTTCGACCCGCGTATGCACGTCGATTCGTATCAGGGCACGGCTTCAGCCGTGCCGACAACGCGGAAGATTTTCACCTTGGGCTTTAGCCCCTGCAATCTGACGGCTGATAGCTGAAAGCTGACAGCCGGGTTAGCGAAAAGCGAAGAGCGTATAGCGATTATGGCTACTAACGGCAAAACCGTCATCCTCAAAATCAAGCGCCAGGACAACCCGAACTCCAAGCCCTACTGGGAAGAGTTCGAGCTTCCCTATCGTCCCGGCATGAACGTCACCTCCTCGCTGATGGACATTGCCGCCAACCCGAAGACACGGGACGGCAAGGCGACCACGCCGGTGACCTACGACTCCAATTGTCTGGAAGAAGTCTGCGGCTCCTGCGCCATGCTCATCAACGGCCGCGCCCGCATGGCCTGCTCTGCGCTCATCGACAAGCTGGAGCAACCCATCAAGCTAGAACCGTTCTCCAAGTTCCCTGTGGTGCGCGATCTCGCCGTCGACCGCAGCGTGCTGTTCGAAAACCTTAAGAAGGTGCAGGCCTGGGTGCCCGTGGACGGCACCTACGATCTTGGCTCCGGCCCACGCCAGTTGGCCGAGCAGCAGGAGATGGCCTATCCCCTGTCGCGCTGCATTTCGTGCTGCTGCTGCATGGAAGCCTGTCCGCAGTTCAATGAGCATACTGGCTTCGTCGGCGCCGCCACCATCTCACAGGTGCGCCTGTTCAACACCCACCCGACCGGGAAGGTCTTGAAGACCGAGCGCCTCAAGGCCCTCATGGGCGATGGCGGCATTCAGGAATGCGGCTACGCCCAGAACTGCGTCGAAGTCTGCCCCAAAGAAATCCCGCTCACTACCTCCATCGCCGAGGTCGGCGGCCAGGTGATGTGGCAGGCGGTGAAGGACTTGTTTAGGACATAGGCTTGGGGAACATGCCGCAAGTCCGCACGATGCTCGTGTACACTGTATCCGTATGAAGAACGTTACTCTGAGTGCCGATGAAGACCTCATCGAGCAGGCCCGGCAAGTAGCCCGCTCCCAGCGGCGCACGCTGAACGCGGCCTTTCGCGAATGGCTGCTGCAATTCACTGCACAGAACGGTAGTGGGCAGGAGGTGGATGCCCTCATGCGGCGGCTTCGCCATGTCAGCGCCGGCGGCCGGTTCAGCCGGGATGAAATGAATGAACGGTAGGTTCTTTCTCGACACCAACATCTTTGTTTACAGTTTCGACCGCGGTTCTCCAGGCAAGGCTCGGCGCGCCACCCAACTCATTCGCCAGGCCGTGGCTACGCGAAAGGGCGTGGTCAGCTATCAGGTCGTGCAGGAGTTTTTCAGTGTCGCCCTGCGGCGATTTGCCCAGCCCATGACGGTTGGCGAAGCCGAGCAATACCTGGCGACCGTATTCCGCCCGCTTCTGGTCGTGCAATCGTCGCAGGCCCTGTACGCCGAAGCCCTGCGCTTGACCGGCAAGCACGGCCTGTCGTGGCATGACGCGTTAATCGTTGCCGCCGCGACCGAAGCCGACTGCAGCCTCCTCTACAGTGAAGACCTGCAGTCCGGGCGGCGCTTCGGCGATCTACGGATCGAAGATCCCTTCGCCTGATGCGGCTTCCGAGGTCGTGCGCCGTTGATCCGTCGGGTCCTCGTTCCGCCGCGCCACAAGGGACCCCGATCCTGGAGTTCGAGCGAATTCGCCCGCAGGGCAACCAGCGCCTCTGCTGCTGCCTTCATTTACAATCCATTCGCACCATCATTTTTTGGGTTGGAGCTCGTTCCCCTACATGGCCCAGTTTCCCCGTGTGATCGCCCTGGCTGTTCTGCTCTCAACATTCTCCGTCGCCCAAACTGCCGCGCCGACCCCACCGCATACTAAACCGAAGGCGAAGGCGGTCAGTATTACTCCCAATAGCGTCGCTACTGGGTGGCAATCCATCCACAACTCCGCCCTCATCATCGACACCCACGCCGACACCCCCGGACGCTTCGTGGACGAGAACTTCGATCTGGCGCAAGACGCCGGACACGGCTACATGGACTTCAACAAGATTAAGGCGGGTAACCTTGGTGCGGAGTTCTTCTCCATCTGGGTGGATCCCAAGGATTTTAAGGGGAAAGAAATCAAGCGCGCTCTCGACATGATCGACTCGGTGTACGAGCAGGCGCGCCTTCATCCCGACAAGATGATGATGGCCTTCAGCACCCAGGACATCCTCGCCGCCCACCGCCAGCATAAACTGGCCGCACTCATGGGCGTCGAAGGCGGCCATGCCATTCAGGGCGATATTCGCGTGCTGCGCGACTACTACCGCCTCGGCGTTCGCTATATGACACTGACGTGGTCCAACACCAACGAACTCGGCGACTCCAGCGGCGACCTCACTGACAAAAACATCGAGCACCACGACGGCATCACGCCCTTTGGCCGCCAGGTCGTGCGCGAGATGAACCGCATGGGCATGATGGTCGATATCTCGCACGTCGCCGACCGCACCTTCTACCAGGCGCTAGTGTCCAGCCGCGCGCCGGTGATTGCTTCGCATTCGTCGTCGCGCGCGCTCACCAACGTCCCCCGCAACATGACCGACGACATGCTGGTCGCACTGGCGCGTAATGGCGGCGTCGCACAAGTGAATTTCTACTGCGGCTTCATCTCGCAGAAATGGGCCGACGGCATGAAGAAGCTCGCTGCCGAGAAAGATCCCGACTACGAACGGGTGCAGTCGCTCTTTATGACTGAGCGAACTCCGCAGATGGCGCAGCAACTCTACGAAGCCGAAGCGATTCTGGAGAAGAAGGTGCCGCGCCCGCCGCTCAGCGACCTGATCGACCACATCGATCACATGGTGAAGATTGCTGGTGTCGATCACGTAGGCATCGGCTCTGACTTTGACGGCATCGACTGCGCACCGCAGGGCATCGATTCGGTTGCCGATTTGCCCAAGATTACGGAGGCGCTTTACCAGCGTGGCTACAAGGCGGCCGATCTGCAGAAGATTCTTGGCGGCAACCTGATGCGCGTATTCGCCGAAGTAGAGAAAACTGCCAGGACAATTCAAGCGGAGGAAGTGGCTCCTCCGAAAGACAAGCGGCGCGAACTCGCACCCGGTACACCGTAACAATAGAATTCGAGTGCAGCTTAATTTTTGAAGTGTAGTAATAACGAATTGATAATTCGCGGCATCAGTTGCAGCGATAGGGTTTCAAAGATCCCGGAGGTCCCATGCATAAGCTCCAAACCGCATTTCTCATTCTCGCCCTCGCAGGCTTTGCCACTGCACAAACCGGCGCCACCACGCACAAATCAACCACGGCAAAACCGGCGACCACAACCACGGTCAAGCCCGCGGCTGCGCCAACTACGAAGACCACTACTGCCCCGCAGCCCATTTCGGCCATCTTCGAAACTACTGCCGGCAACATTAACTGCACCCTATTTGCCGACAAGGCGCCCGTCACCGTCGCCAATTTTATCGGCCTCTCCACCGGCACCAAAGACTGGAAGAACCCGGCCACCGGCGCCACCATGCACAACCGCCCGCTCTACGACGGCACTGTCTTTCACCGTGTCATTCCCAATTTCATGATTCAGGGCGGTGACCCGCTGGGCAACGGAAGTGGCGATCCCGGCTACAGCTTCAAGGACGAGTTCAGCGACCTCACCTTCGACCAGCCTGGGCGACTGGCCATGGCCAACAGCGGCCCCGGAACTAACGGCAGTCAGTTCTTCATCACCGAAGTCCCCACGCCGCACCTGAACGGCAAGCACACCATCTTCGGCCAGTGTGAGAATCTCGACGTTGTGAAGCAGATCGCCCGCGCGGCCACCGATCCGCGCAACGACCGCCCCTTCAAGCCGGTGAAGATCACGCATGTAAAGATCGTTAATCCCAACAAACCCGCCGCCAAGCCGGCAAGCAGCACACACAAGAGCACCACCGGTACGACAAAGAAGTCCACCACGCCTGCGCCTAAGCCACAGTAGTCCAGTTGTTGGGAAAGCTACCGCCGCGTCCTGCACCGGCATTCTCAAGAGCGAACGGATCTGATGGCGCCCCCGCTCACGGCAGGCAGGATGGAAATCTCCGCTCCGTCACGAACTGGACTCATCAGCCCGCCGGTATAGCGAATGTTCTCCTCGCCGATGAAGACATTAATGTGTTCCCGAATCTCTCCTTGTTCCGTTGCTATGCGATCCCGAACTCCGGGATAGCGTGCCCACAGAACAGTCAAAGCATCGGCCAGAGTTGTGACTGAACCGGCAATCTCGACCTCGCTCCGTCCGCCGGTAAACTCGCGCAGCGCTCCCGGAATGTGAAACATCACCGCCATGTTTACCTCTTTTTGCGGCGCGACTTGCTGGTCGCAGCAGACTTGGGCCGGGATGAAGTGGCGATCGGCGTTTTACGCGAGACTGGCTCTGCGCTCATTGAGCCCTCCTCAATCAGCGCACTCCGAATGCAGAGCACCGGAGGTAGGCCTTCGAGTATCCTCTGCCACGTCTTGCCTTCATCGCGCGAGGCAAAGAGCTGCCCGCTGCGTGTGCCGAGGTATAGCCCCAGCGGCTCCAGGGAATCTGCCGCCAGCGCGTCGCGCAGGACCGTTTCGTAAGCTCGCTTTTGCGGCAACCCCCGCATGAGCGGCTCCCAGGAAGCCCCGGCATTGCGGGTGCGGTAAACCCGCAAGCGTCCGTCGCAGGTACAGCGAAACTGGTCCGATTCGACCGGGACGATATATGCGCAGTCCGGATTCCTCGGGTGCATAATGATCGCGAAGCCAAAGTCCGACGGCACGCCATTGGCAATGTCTTTCCAGTTTTCGGCATGATCGTCGGAGCGATACAAGCCCCAGTGACTTTGCAGAAACAGCCGTTCCGGTCGAGCCGGATGCATCGCGACCTTATGTATGCACTGTCCGAACTCGGGGTATTTGTTAGGCGTGTTCACGGATCGAATGCCGCGGTTTTGCGCAGTCCAACTGCATCCGCCGTCTTCGGTGCGATAGACGCCACCGGAGGAAATTGCCACGTACATACGCCCCTTGTCGTCGGGGTCGAGCACAATCGTGTGCAAGGCGAGACCACCGCTGCCCGGCATCCAGCGGGGACGGTGAGGATGTTCGAACAGGCCGCGGACCAGCGACCATGTTTCCCCCTCGTCGCGACTTTCGAAGAGCGCCGCCGGCTCAACGCCGCAGTAAAGCACATCCGGTTCATCCGGACGCCCGAGCGTGATTTGCCAGATGTTGTTCAGCGATAGGCCAGTATCGGCGGGAAATCGAATCGTGGCCTCCTGCGGGGTCGTCCAGCTCTTCCCGAAATCCTCGCTCGAGCGCAGCAGTGTGCCCCAGTAGTTATGGGTTGACGCCCAGATTCGGTGCCGGCCCTCGCGGTCGTCATATGCGAGCGCGTACACGGAGTGCCCATGGAAATATGGACCGCCAACCTCCCAGCGAGCGCGCTGACAGTTCGACTTCAGAATGAATGCGCCTTTGCTCGTGCCGACGAGCAGAAGAAAGTCGCCCTTCCTGACGCGGACGTGCCGTACGTTGTGCAGCATCGTAGTCCGGGGCACGGCAATTCGCTCTGCCGTCTGATCCGCGGCTACGATCGCACCCGACTGCACCGCTTCCAGGGCAGCCTGCACTTCGCCCGCGCGTTGATAGCGCTGCATCGGCTCCTTTGTCAGGCAGCGTTGGATGACTGACCACAGACCGGGAGGCACGGGAGGTCCGAGCGGCTTGGGCTGCTCGCGTAGAATCGCCGAGCTGATCTCGAAGCCGGTTCGTCCTTCAAACGGCAAGCGTCCCGAAGCCGCTTCGTATAACACGACACCCAGGGCCCACAAATCGGTGCGATAATCGGCGGGCTCGCCGCGAAAAACTTCGGGAGCCATGTACGGCAAGGTGCCGCTTACGGTTGACGCGGTTTCGACGGTCGCGAACGCCTTGGTTGCGCCCTCGAAGACTTCTCCGCCTACATGTTTGGCCAGGCCGAAGTCGAGCACTTTCACCAATCCGTCCGGCGTGACCAGGATATTCGCGCTCTTCAAATCACGATGGACAAGGCCACGATCATGGGCGCGTACCAGCGCACTGGCGATCTGGACGCCATAGCGAAGTACGGCGTCATAAGGCAGTCCCTCGCCTTCGCTCATCGCGTGCAGCGACTTACCCTCGACCAGCTCCATGACGATGTAGAGCTCGCCGTCGGTCTCGCCAACTTCATGGATGGTGCAGATGTTCGGATGAGTGAGTGAGGATGAGGCACGTGCTTCACGCAGCAGATTCTGGCTTCCCGAGGAATCGATTCCCCCGCCCTTCTTGACGACTTTCAGCGCCACATCGCGATGTAGTACTTCGTCATGAGCGCGGTAAACGACTCCCATCCCACCTTCGCCGATTTTCGCCACCACGCGGCAATGACCGAGCACCTGGCCGATCACGAACCCTCCTCACCTCGTCCTCATGCTAGGCTGCATTTCAAACTTGCGTCAACGCGCCTGAACTCTGACGAATCTCGGCCCAAACTCTCACAGCGAAAAAGTTTCGTGAAACGTTTCGGGAGACTGCTGAATCGAAACTCCGCAGAAGTCATCTAGTTCGAGTCCATGGCAGAGACCCCAGAAAGCCCCGAACGCGCACCAGCAGGTGCCACCACGGTTGCGGAGGCCCCTGCTTCCGTGGCGCCCGCCCCGTGGCGGCCGAAATTCAACCCTTGGTTGATCGGGGTCGTAGTCGCTATCGCTGCGTTCATGGAGGTGCTCGACACCAGCATCGCCAACGTCGCGCTTCCCTACATCGGTGGCAACCTCGGCGCGACCACGGACCAGAGCACCTGGGTGCTGACTTCGTATCTGGTCTCGAACGCCGTGGTATTGCCCATCAGTGGATGGCTGGCCAACGCGCTGGGCCGCAAGCGGTTTTTCATGACCTGCCTGGCGATTTTCACCGTGAGCTCCCTGTTGTGCGGGCTGGCGCCGAGCCTGGGAGCCATCATTCTCTTTCGCATTCTGCAGGGCGCGGGCGGCGGCGGGCTGCAACCCATGGCCCAGGCGATCCTGGCCGACACGTTCCCCCCCGAGCAGCGCGGGCTCGCCTTTGCGCTCTACGGAGTCACGGTCATCGTCGCGCCTACGATCGGTCCGACCCTGGGCGGTTGGATCACCGATAACTACACCTGGCGCTGGATCTTCTTCATCAACATCCCCATCGGGATCATGGCGCTGTTGCTGGTCTTTCGTTTGATCGAAGATCCGCCGTGGGCAAAGCGAAAGGGTGGCGCGGCCTCCAGGATCGACTACGTTGGGGTGTCGTTGCTCATCCTCGGAGTCGGCGCCCTGCAAGTAATGCTGGACAAAGGGCAGGAGGACGACTGGTTCGGATCACACTTCATTCTCACCCTAGCCGTGCTGGCGGCGGTAGGCCTGGTTTCACTCGTCATTTGGGAGTGGTTTCACAAACATCCCATCATCGACGTGCACCTCTTCAAGAATTTGAACTTTCTGGCGGCCAACGGAATGATGTTCATCCTGGGCTTGATGTTGTTCGCCAGCCTGGTCATGATGCCGCTGTTCCTGCAATCTCTCATGGGCTACACCGCGGAATCGGCCGGTCTGGTACTCTCAGGCGGCGGCCTTCTGCTGTTGTTCATGATGCCCGTCATCGGCGTGCTCTCGTCGAAAATACAGGCCCGTTACCTGATTGCGTTTGGCTGGCTAACCCTGTCCCTGGGGATGTACTACTCCAGCCGCCAGCTCGACCTGGACATCAGTTTTCGCAGCGCTGCCATCCTGCGCCTGGCGCAGGTGTTTGGCCTGGGCTTTCTGTTCGTCCCCATCAACCTGTCCTCGTACGTCGGGATGCCGCTGGAGAAGAGCAACAGCGTCGCCGGCCTGGTCAACTTCATGCGCAACATTGGCAGCAGCGTGGGAACGTCAATGGTCACGACCGTCATCGCGCGGCGCGCGCAGGTTCATCAGGTGTTCCTGGTGGCGAATGTCAGGCAGGGGCGGTCGACGTTTGCCGACGCGGCTTCGGCCATAACCGCGCGCGTGACGGCATCGGGCGTGGACGCCAGTCGAGCGGTCAAGGTCGCGTACGCCCTGATCTACCGGACCGTCGTCATTCAAGCTACCACCCTGGCCTATGTGGATATGTTTGTGCTGCTGGCGATGATGGCGGCGATTATGTTTGTGCTTTCCTTCGGATTGAGGAAAAATGATCCCGGCCGGCGGCGGGTGGTGATGGAGTAGCAACCGCGTTATGCTCCAGACCGTGAGCCCGCATCCGCTGAACGGTCGAGTGAATCAATGAAACTGGATGGCCGTGAATTGTCCACAATCAAGGTAGTTACGATTGAGCGCGAGTACGGCAGCGGCGGCGCCGAGATCGCCAGGCGAATCGCGCAGCGATTGGGCTGGCAGCTGTGGGATCAGCTTTTGACCAACGAAATTGCCCGGCGCATGCAGTGCGACTGCCGGGTGGTCGAGGAACACGAAGAAAAACGAGATACCTTGTTTTACCGGTTGGCCCGGGCTTTCATGCGCGGCAGCTTCGAAGGCAGCTTAAACGCTCCCCGGCTCAAAATGGCCGACACCGAGTGCATCCGGGAGGTTGCGGAACGCGTGGTGAAAAGCGCAGCCGAAGCCGGCGAGTGCGTCATCGTGGGACGCGGCTCCGCCTACTATCTGCAAAATCGTCGCGACGCCTTCCACGTGTTTGTTTTCGCTCCGTTCGATGAGAAGGTCCGGCGGCTGCACGCTGGCGGGAAGAGCAAGAGCGAAGCGGCGGCGCTTGTCGAAACCGTGGACCAGGACCGTGCCGCATTTATCAAGCGATATTTCGGCGTCGAGTGGCCCGATCGGCAGCGCTTCAATCTCATGATCAACTCGACGATCGGCGAGGACACGGCGGTCGAGACCATACTGGACAGCATCAACCTGCTTCAAAAGCCAAAGACCGAAGCCCCACCGGTAGTCCACTAACAGCCATGCGCTGATTCGGAACTACGCGTTGGTCGGCAAATTCGAAACTTGAACCGCCGACATCCGAACTCAGTCGTAATACTCCAGCCCGAGGTGCGTGATCATCGTCTCGCCCATGAGGTGACGTAGCGTGTTCTTCAGTTTCATCGACTGGATGAACAGGTCGTGTTCTGGGTACAGCCCCGGAGCCGTCATGGGCGATTTGAAGTAGAAGCTCAGCCACTCCTGAATGCCGATGCCGCGCAACGCCGCCGAGCGCTTCGCCAGGTCCATAAACAGCACCAGGTCAAGCACAATCGGCGCCGCCAGAATCGAGTCGCGGCACAGGAAATCGACCTTGATCTGCATCGGATAGCCGAGCCAGCCGAAGATGTCGATGTTGTCCCAACCCTCTTTATTATCACCACGTGGCGGATAATAGTTGATGCGAACCTTGTGGTAAATGTTGTTATACAGCTCGGGGTACAGGTCGGGCTGCAGAATGTACTCCAGCACACTCAGCTTCGACTCTTCCTTGGTCTTGAACGACCCCGGATCGTCCAGCACTTCGCCGTCGCGGTTGCCCAGAATGTTGGTGGAGAACCACCCGTTCAGTCCCAGCATGCGCGCCTTAAAGCCCGGCGCCAGAATCGTCTTGAGCAGCGTCTGCCCCGTCTTGTAATCTTTGCCGCAAATCGGCGCTTCGTTCTTGCGCGAGAGCTCGTGCATCACCGGAATATCCACCGTCAGGTTCGGCGCGCCGTTGGCGAACGGCACACTTTCCTGCATGGCCGCGTAGGCGTAGACCATCGAGGGCGCGATGCTCTCATCATTCGCCAGCAAGCCCTTCTCGAACGACTCCACCGTTTGATGTACCGGCCCGGCCTCGATAAACGTCTCCGTCGAGCCGCACCAGATCATCACCAGCCGATCGGCCCCGCTCGACTGCTGGAACTCGCGAATGTCCTCGCGCACCTGCTCGACCAGTTCTTTCTTGTTCTTGCCCTTCTTCACGTTGGGGCCGTCGAGCTTTTTCACGTAGTTCTTGTCGAACACTGCCTTGCGCGGCTTGATCGACGACAGGAACGGTCTCACCTGCTCCAGCAGTGAGCGCTCCAGCACGCCGGCCTTACCCGCGGCGGCATACATGTCGTCTTCGAAGATGTCCCAGCCAGTGAAGACCAGATCGTTCAACCCGGCCAGCGGCACGAAGTCTTTGACTTTTGGTGAGCGGCCTTCGGTGCGCTTGCCCAGCCGGATGGAACCCATCTGCGTCACCGAGCCGATGGGGCTGGAGATGCCCTTGCGTACCGCCTCCACGCCGGCAACAAAGGTTGTCGCAACCGCTCCCATGCCGGGAATCATGACGCCGAGCTTGCCTTTGGCGGGCGCGAGTTCCGTGCGGTCGATCTTGCTTGTGTCCTTTGAATCATCGTTAAACATGCCTGAGCATCCTTCCTTTCTTGAGTTCTCGCCGGACCGGACCTCCTCCTTGACGTCACCACTCAGGTGGCACCTCGAGATCCGGCAGCTTTAACTGCAACGCCACATGCACAACAGCCCCAGCTTCGATGGATATCCTCTGTTCAGCGTGAAGACCAAAGTAGGTTGCGCCCAGTGTGTAAGTCCCGGGCTCCATGTTGGAAACGGCGAAGTTACCCTCGCGATCGGTAACGGCTGACAACATCAGCGTGTCACCCTGGACCATGACCTTCGCTTCTTGCATGTAGCTTGGTTTGTCAGAAGCCCCCCAAAAAACTGTTCCTATCATGGCGCCGGTTGTTCCCTGGGTACCCTGAGCCTCACCACCGCAGGGAATGATCAGACAACTACCGACCAATAGCAGCACAATCGCTTCTAACCTCAAGCCGATCATCCTGGTAACCGCCGCAACCGTCGGCAGCATCAAATACAGCTTTAGATTAGTTCAGCCGACTTGAATTCCACCATTACGGCGTGCACGTGGTTCGCCAATACCGCTGAGAGTGTAAAGTCTTGTTCTGCAATGTCATGGATTGTTGAACCACGTCGAGAAGCTGACCTCATTTGGGCATTGCCACCCCATGGGCGCAAGATTGTTATGCCAGCACTGCGCCGATCGCACAAACGCAGGACCTTAATCGCACCCACACTTAGGCACGCCACTTGCGTTATCTGAGGTGTTTGTTCATGTGCCCGCACGCGACTCGCTTAGAAGGAGAAGGAGACTTGACAGCAGTTGCTCAATTGTCGCGGATCTTGCAACCGTTAGGGAGACTCTGATTAAGCTCTCCCTTTCCACAGGGAGTATAGGTTAAATTCGCGCCAGGATGAAACAGAGGACACTGGCGATGATGACTGGCTTTGAGCGGTACACCAAGAAGA
>Ga0335070_10002236_pt1 | contig 22593 bp, 22 predicted proteins | sample Lox_Sample_13_FD_206722 | JGI IMG/M metagenome (GOLD analysis project Ga0335070, IMG submission 206722) | Soil microbial communities from Loxahatchee National Wildlife Refuge, Florida, United States - Lox_Sample_1.3 | ecosystem: Environmental > Terrestrial > Soil > Wetlands | place: USA...
AGAAATAACACCCAGCCGCTAGGGGCTGGGCGTGGTGATACAAAGTCGTCGGGCAGTTACATCTTTACGACGTTCGCGGCCTGCGGACCCTTCTGACCATCAACAATTTCAAATTCCACAGAATCGCCTTCCTGAAGGCTCTTATATCCCTCAGCAATCAGAGCGCTGTAGTGGACAAACACGTCCGGACCGTCATCGCGCCCGATGAATCCAAACCCCTTGGCATTGTTGAACCACTTTACGGTTCCTTTCATTTTCACTTCGTGACCCTCCCGAGAAGCGATCATCTCTTTCAAGTTCCTCCTTAACGAGCTGTCTTTCTCCACAAATTCAAATGCGATAATTTGCGGTTAACGCCATGACATGCAGGAGAAGATTCACATCGGTCCTCAGATGGAGTCCCACTTTGGGCCGCGCTCAAATCTCTGATGATTGTTTAGGAAATTCGTGGTGATGTCAATAGAGTATACATGCTGGCACTGCCCCGCTGAACCGGAGGGCGGATGGGCTTAATGCCGAATTAATGCCCCGCGGCGGGCACCATTTCGACAGTCGGTAACCATCTCGGTGACACGGCCCGATCCGGAGATCAGGCGCTACCACTCAAGTTCTAGAGTGAGTACTGCGTTGAGCGAACCACAGCACAGTCGCGATGGTTTTACCGTCGCAGATCGTTCCAGCCATAATCCAGTGCAAGACCTTCGAAAGGGGAACAAGGGAGCACTCGATGCGCTCATCAACCTCGGGCTGGGCAATGCCGGGACGGAGGCGACGGGCAAGGAAAACGGTCATGGTTTCCTCAAGGAGGCCGGGGCTGGGGTAGAAGTAAAGCACTTTTGACCAGTTCTGCGCGGTATAGCCAGTTTCTTCGAGAAGCTCGCGCTTTCCGGCTGTGAGGGCAGATTCGCCGGGGTCGATGCGCCCGGCCGGGAGCTCGAGCAGATAGTCCTGAGCCGCGTAGCGATACTGACGCTCAAGAAGTATGAGGGGCTCGGGGCCATTTTCGTCAACCGCCAGGACGACGACCGAGCCGGAGTGACGAACGAGTTCGCGAACGGCGGTGACGCCGTTAGGCTCGATGATGCGGTCGCGAGTGACGAGGAATACGCGACCGCTAAAGACGGTCTTGGAGGAAAGGACCGTAGGCTTCGATGACTGTGGCTTCTTGCCGGCGGCGAGTTTGGGGGAGCGTCGTGAGGGTTTCCCTAGTGTGGACATGCATCCCACTATATAAGGAGGGCGGAGGCGATACACCTGACCGAGAACGCTTTGATATTCTGCCGCCATGTGCGCGGCATCGAGGCGGCCAAGCATCGCGGTGGTTGGACCGGGCAGACTGGGATCGGCCCTGGTTCGCAGTTTGACCGGGGCAGGGTGGCGAGTTGCGTGCGTCGCCGTGCGGGCCGGAAGGAGGGTCCCTGCAAACGCGAAGAGGCTGGCGAAAGAGACCGGCAGTGAGGTGATTCGTCTCGGCGAATGTGAATTGCCCACCGAATGCGTATGGATCACCGTCCCGGACGAAGCGATCAGCCACATCGCCGAGGAGCTGGCAGGGAAGCAGGAGTGGAAAGGGAAGAAGGTGTTTCACTGCAGCGGGGCGTTAACGAGCGATGTCTTATGGCCACTGAGAGACAAGGGCGCGAAGGTTGCCTCGGTGCATCCGGGGATGACGTTTCCTAAGGGGCCAGCACCGTCGCTGAAAGGGGTGCCATTCGGTGTCGAGGGTGACGCGGCGGCATTGCGTCTGGCACGAAGGATAATTACCGATCTGGGTGGCAAAGCGGTAGCGCTCTCCAAAGAGAACAAGATCCTGTACCACGCGTTTGATGCGTTTGCGTCGCCGATGGTGATCGCGCTGATGGCGGCAATGGAGGAAGTCGGCGCAGCAGCAGGGATCGCGAAGAAGGACTTGCGGCAGATGGCCGGGCCGCTGCTGCGGCAGACAGTGGAGAACTATCTGAGAGACGGTGCAGACAAGGCCTTCACCGGGCCTTTCGTACGTGGAGATGCAGAGGTGATTCGGCGGCATCTGGAGGTGCTGAAGCGCATGCAGTCGACGCAACGCTTGTATGTCGCGCTGGCGAAGATTGCGGTGGAAAGGTTGCCGGTGAGAAATAAGTCGAAGATTCGCACGACTATTCGGGAAGCGGAGTAATTAACGGCATCCGCGAAGACGCTTACAGGCCGGAGAAGAGATGGCCCATGCGGTCTTTCTTGGTCTGCAGGTATTTTTCGGCGTGCTCGTAGGGCTCGACTTCGGCGGGTACGCGCTCAACTACGGCGATTCCGGCGCTTTCCAGGGCGGCCACCTTATCGGGATTGTTGGAGATAAGGCGCACGGACTTTACGCCGAGATGCTGCAGCATAGCGGCGGGCAAAGCGTACTGGCGATAGTCGGCATCGTAGCCGAGCTTTTCGTTGGCCTCGATGGTGTCAAGGCCCCGATCTTGGAGTTCGTAAGCCTGGAGCTTGGCCATGAGGCCGATACCGCGGCCTTCCTGCTGCTCATAGATAAGGATGCCGGCGCCGGCGTCGGCGATCATGGCGAGAGCCATTTCGAGCTGCTGGCGGCAGTCACAGCGCATGGAAGCGAAAACGTCTCCGGTGAGGCACTGGGAGTGAATACGGACGAGCGGCGGAGCAGAGTGAATGTTGCCCATCACGAGGGCGACAGCTTCTTCTTTGCCGGGATCCGAACCGTTGGCGGTGAAGTCGCCTTCGAAGCCGAAAATGCGGAATTGTCCCCAGCGGGAGGGAAAGTTGGCCTCGGCAACTTTGCGGATCATTCCGGCCGTCACACTCTGATTATATGCGGTTATGCGGGATTGCGTTCGCTGCGCGACGGGCAACGCGTAACGGCATACGCAAAAGGAATGGGCGACCGGATGGCCGCCCAATTCGAGGTGTTGACTTCAGCCGGCTAGCGGGAATTCGATTTGTGTCCCCCCGAGTAGTTAGCACGACCGCCGCTGCTACCTGGGCCGGAGGAGTGACTACCGCCTGAGTAGGCGCGCTCTCTCGGGGGGGCGATGGTGTGTACGGCACTCGCCGCAGGCGAGTTGTATCCATCACGATACGTCGCGGAAGGAGTGACATAGCTGCCGCGCGAATACTGAGCAGAGCCACCGTAATTGCGGGCGGACTGGTAGCTGCTTCCACCTCCCGCATACGGCGAAGCGTTGTACACGGGAGCGGGATGATACGTGTAGTTGGCGGGCGGACGAGGTACGTTCGGTGAGACCAGCTCGGCCGTCGACTTGGGAGGGTCTTTGGGCTTAGTCTCGCGGGGCGCCTGGCTGGGGTGCTGATTGTGGTTCGCCGGAGGTGCAGCTTGTGCGCCAGAGGTCGATTCCTGTCGCGGTGGTGAGCTGCGGCCGGACGCGGACTCGCCGGAGTTTCGCGCGGTTGACTCGGGAGCCGAAGGAGCGCGGCTTCCGGCATAGGGCGGCTTCGGCACCACATGTTGCGGAGCGGCTTGCGCGGGAGAGTTCACAGTTGCGGCGGAGCTGGCGCCGGAGGTGCGCTCGGGCGGACGCGCCACGCTGTTGGCCGGAGTGGCATTTTCAGTGTTAGAGTTGTGCGCGCCGGAAAGCGCGGGAGCGGGCGGAATGTTATGAGCCTCCGTGGGCGATGATGCCATGCGCGCGGGCGCCTCATTGCGAGTGATCACCGGACGGCTGATCGCCGAGCGGGGAGGAACCGCGGTGGTCAGCGGAGCGCGTCCACCGAAACGGGAAGCAAGGGTCGGATTGACATCCGCGTTGCGCAGGACCTCGCCCTTGCCGAGATCGGCGCGGGGCACAGCGACTCCGACCCGGGCGATGTTCTGGCCGTTGACCAGAGCGGAACGCGGAGCGGCGGTGACAGCTCCGGCGACGGTGCGGTTGGCATAGCGGATCTGGTTGTGCGCGTTGTTGTAGTAGTTATTGGTCAAGACGTTGATGTTCGTGATGCGGGTATTCGTCACATTGACGTTGCGGACGTAGGTCTGGCTGACATAGGCCCCATGATAGCCGCGATAGGTCGGGTAATACGGCTCACCCCAACCCAGGGGGAACCATCCGCAGCCGCTGCCCCATCCAAAGCCGAACGAGACGCCGACACCCCAACCGGAGCCGCCAACCCAAGCGACGAGCGCGGGAGCGTAATAGGGACGCCAGCCGACATACACCGGGCCCGGCGCCCAGCCCCAGGCCCCTCCGTAGTACACCCAGCGGCCATAGTGGAATGGAGCGAAGCCCCAAGGAGCGTTGTCAACCCAAGTCCAGCCCCACGGTGCGATCCACACCCAGTGGCCGTAGCGGTAGGGGGCCCAGCCACCAGGTACAGCGGTCGGGACCCAGATGGCTCCGTAAGTCGGAACCACTTGCCAGGTGCCGTAGTAGTCGAGATCCTGATAGCCGATGACACCGGGCGCGACATACTGTGCCGACAGGGTGCCCTCGAGGCGCTTGTCGCGAACCTGTGCCCAACCGTCGAAGCCATCGGGGGCAGGAGCAGCGTAGGCGACGTTTTGAAGCGAACCCTGTCCGCTGAAGCGGACTTGCGAACCGCTGCTGACTTTCACGGCCGGCCCCTGTCCGGTTGCTTCGCCCTGACCTTTGCGCACAGTTACCCAGGTCTGGTTCTCGTTAGGCGGAACGTCGATGCGATAAACGCCGGACTTCATCACGGTGAAGGCCAGGTTGGGGGCATCGACTTCGAAGATTTCGCCGGGCTCGAGATGCTGAACGGTCAGCTCTATCGTGCCTTGGTCAAGCTGCAGCTGTACGGCGTTGTTGCTGACATTGGTAAGCGTGACGCTGGTCTCGGAATTCAATCGAATGAAGCCGTCACCAACGTTGAGCTCAGCGCGCGAGTTTTTGTCGGCCCATACGCGGTCGGAGGTGGTGAGCGGCCGGTTCAGGCTCGCTGCCACCCAGTCATTTACGCCGCCCGGCTGCATTGACACCTCTCCGGAGATGTACTGAATGCGTGCCACACGAGCGGGGGGATCGTTGGCGGGATTGGCGTTCTGGTTAGGATCGTGGTCCTGGGCGGACAGACTTACTGCAACCAGACCCGACAGGAGAACTGCCGTGAGGGTAAGTCCCAACTGCCGCGCTGTTTTCATCTTCCTGCTCCTTTTGCCTCGGTTGGGGGAGGCCCTACCACCGGCAGCTCAGCACGCAGCCAAGCGCGACTGCCACTACTCTAAACCCCCCGCGCAACAAGGTGTTTCGTCAAAGCGGTCTTCGGATCCACGGGGTCGGTTAAGAACTGTAAACCCTCCGCAAACACCCGGCCGGCCCCACGTTGGTTGCGCGGTATGTTCCAGCAACCGTGCGGCACGGAGAGGCTCGTTGTTATTCTCATCGGTCCCATTGGAGTGATCCTTGCGAATATTTTGAGTGGTTCTTGCGGTCGTAGTGTGGATGGAGGTTTACGGGGCGCGAAACGCGCCGACTCTGGTTTTGAAGACAAACGAGGGTCTGACGGGCGGTCGGATGGACGCCGGCCAACGCGGCCTCCGACGCCGTGCCTCGACTCGTCGTCGCGTGAGCGCGGCGTTTGCCGCGGCTTTCAGCGCATGGTCGGGAAGTGAGCCGTTAGGTCAGGCGGCGACGCCGAGTGGCACTCCCAATTTTTGCGGCTATTTCGACTCGATCCAGGCCGAACGGAAGATGGCGAGCGGATCACCGTCGATCGTAGGACTGACGTCGATGTAAGAGTCGGAAATGATCCAGTAGTACCGCTTGACGCAGTCGGCCAAGTGATCGATGGCGCGATCTAACGCGCGCGTCGCGGTTGCCAGGGCCGCTGGTGTACGCTCATGACCCGCGAAGTGAGGGTCGACCTTTTCTTTCAGGACGACGCCGAGTTTGTCGAGCTCCGCGAGGTCGTCGGTCAATTCCTTGCCGGTCAGCTTGTCGTGAAGCAATTCGGGGTAGTCGGCGATCTGTGTGATCAGGCGGCGAAGGGAGAGGTTCGCGTCGGGCGCGAAAATACGACGCAGGCGCATGGTAGTGGCGTCCGTATAGGCGCCACGAAGCATGGGCAGATAAGGGTCCGAGGAGGAGGCAAGTTGGGGATTGGCGGCGATGACTTCCGACTCCAACCTGTGGTACAACTCGCGGTCTGTAACCAAGCTCTGCACCTGCTTGCCGATTTCACGCAGTTCGCGGACGGCACGTTCTTTGAATTGCTTCTCGTTGAGCATACCTGAACAGTTTATCGAAGAACGGCGGCGCAAATTGTGACGGGCGACACTGCCCAGACCGCAAAGCAAAAGGGCGACGATCGCACGCCGCCCGTTGAAATTGCAATTGTTGGGAAGTTCCCGATGGCGGTTGCCAGGCAAAGGGAAATGTGCCGCAAGCCCGCCCAACCAACGCGAAGGAGAGCTACCGCTTCTTCTTCTTGGCTGTTTTTTTCGCGGCCTTCTTCGCGGGTTTTTTGGCCGACTTCTTCTTGGCGGCCTTTTTTTTGGCCATTGGATTGGCCGCCTGCTCGCCAATTCCGCCGCGGCGGGAAGCGGACCTTGGTGACTGTTCTCCGATTGGGGACATACTATTCTCCTTGTTGGATGGTGGCGCTCGCACGGAGCGCCCAAAGAAACGTCCTCAGCAACATAACACGATTCAACTTTGGTTTGAGGCACTTTCTGCCGTCCGGATGCCGTGGACGGCGCCAAACGGTCGAGCCGTGTGAAGGAAGCAGTGGAGGTCTCCGGCACCGGTGCATCGACGCTAGAGATGCCTCATTCGAGCCAAAACACGCAGCAGTCTAGCTGCTGTCGCCGAATTTGCAGGAAGAGTTCAGGCGAGCAGATTTGGCGGAACTCCCGAGGTCTCGCTCCCGAATAGGTGGTAAGCGACAGTCGATGCCTGACGATTCACGCAATTGTCAAAGAGTTGTTTGTGATCGGAACTGACGATGGCAGCGTGAGTTGCCTATGAATCGCAAGCAGACACTTGCATTCGCCGCAGGATAAACAGAGGGCAAACCAATAAAAATCATTAATAGGACTTAGTGGGGAATTTAACTTGACGGAGTTCGCTTTGTAGCCTAATCTTGGGCCACATCGCGAAGGGCGTGGTCCTAGCAGACAGGCCCGCACGTAGCAAGAAATTACTTGCAAACAGGTTCTGTGGAGAACTAACTATTCCAAACCAAGCGCCCTCGTCCTGACAAAGTACTAAGCACTAACACGCGTACCAGCGGGCGGACAACGACGCCCGTCACGACGCACCCCAATTCCCCCGAACGAAATCGAAGCTCGTCCGCCAGGCCAGCGGCGCAATGCTTTTCTCCGCTGATACCAGAGCGGAAAACACCTTACCTAAGTGAGGATGGCAAAGCCTTGTCTAATTTTGCGATGGCGGGGGCCCTCTACGAGTTCAGAGTTCCGCAGGCAAGTAGCCCTTTGGAAGCAACAGAACCGATTGCGCCGGTGTGGCTGGCGGCCTATACGACGCCAAGACACGAAAAGACAGTGGCGCGCTATTTCCAGTCTCGGGCAGTCGAGCACTTCCTTCCGCTTTACAAGACAGTGCGCCGGTGGAAGAACGGCTGCAAGGTGGAGGTGGAATTTCCGGTGTTCCCCAACTACCTGTTCGCGCGCATCATTCGGCGGATTCAACCTGCTCGAATTTCGCAAAGACCGTGTCGTGGTGACGCCGTTGCGTGTCGACCCTGCCGTGCTCAACGATCTGGAAGCCCATTTGCTTCTTTGCTACACCGGCAAGGTCAGGCCCAATCTGGGGCTGGTCGGCGACCAAATCAAGTATTTCAATGAAGGCCGCAAAGAAACGGTTGATGGCATGCGTCGCCTCTATGAGATGGTCTTTGAGATGAAAGAGGCACTGCTCACTGGGAACCTGGAACGCTTCGGTATTATGCTGCACGAAGCGTACATGAACAAGAAACGGATGAATCCCAGAGTTTCCGAAGGCACGCCCGCCGATGCTCTGTACGAGGCCGCACTTCAGCATGGCACCATCGGCGGAAAACTCCTTGGCGCTGGTGGCGGCGGTTATCTTCTGCTTTATTGCGAAACCGGCAAACAGCTGGCAGTCCGCCGTGCGCTGGAAGAAATGGGCGGACAGTTCGCCGAGTTTTCCTTCGATGGTTGCGGGTTGCAAGTTTGGAGGAGCTGTTCGCGGTGATGACGGCAGCCATTCTGGCCGGAGGACTGGGCACGCGTCTGCGTTCGGTTGTTGCGGATCGGCCCAAAGTGCTGGCCCCGGTTGCAGGCCGGCGCTTTCTGGCCTACCTGCTCGATCAGCTCGCGGACGCCGGATTTGCCGACGTTATCCTATGTACCGGCTATCTGGGAGAACAGGTGAGGGATGCCTTTAGCACTCGCTGGCGTGGTCTTCGCCTCCACTACTCTCAGGAGGCAGCGCCGCTCGGAACCGCTGGCGCGCTGCGTTTCGCTCTCGACGCAATCGCCTCCGAGCAAGCACTCGTGCTCAACGGCGATTCTTTCTGCGGCGTCGACCTCGGCGCGATGACTGAATTTCATCGCTCAAACTCGGCTGCGGCGACCATAGCTGTCACCGGAGTTCCCGACATAAGCCGTTACGGCGCTGTGCGCGTCACCGCGAGCAGTGTGGTGGAAGGCTTCGTCGAGAAGGGAAGTAGTGGCCCGGGGCTGATCAACGCCGGCGTCTACACTCTCAACCGGAAGCTGATCGCCTCGATTCCCGCTCATACCGCTGTTTCGATTGAGCGCGATTGCTTTCCACAGTGGATCGACAAAGTGTTGCAGGGATTTCGCGGAGGCAGCCGATTCGTGGACATTGGCACGCCCGAATCGTTTGCGCAGGCGCAGATGTTCTTTGCATCCGACGTCGAAGCAGCCGACGGCGAGCACTCACGGCCGTACGCGCTTCTCGACCGCGACGGAACCATCAACGTCGAGCGCAACTATCTGTCAGATCCGGATCAGCTCGAACTGCTGCCCGGTTCGGTCGAGGGTATGAAGAAACTCCGCGCCGCTGGCATAGGCCTGGCCGTGATCTCCAACCAGGCGGGTATCGCTCGTGGATATTTCGACCTCGCTCAACTCGAGCTAATCCACGATCGCTTGCGGGCCATGCTCGGCGACCAGGACCTCGCTGTGGACGGCGTCTACTTTTGTCCACACGCACCCGATGCGCAATGCTCGTGTCGCAAACCGGGAACGGGCATGGTGTTGCAGGCAGCCGCGGAACTTGGCTTCGAGCCCGGTCAGTCCTTCGTGGTCGGTGACAAACTGTGCGACATCGAACTCGGCCGTCGCGTTGGAGCGACCACACTGCTGGTCCGCACCGGCTACGGTCGGCGATCGGAAGCAGACGGCGTCAACGCCAATTTCACGGTGGATGATCTCGCTGCCGCGGCAACCGTGGTGTTGGATCTGCATCGTCAAGCAGCAGCGTCAAATACGGCCGACCGGTCTGGAGACTCTGCAAGGTACGAACATGATGGCAGGCGTTGATCCATCGGCTGCGCAAGGATAGAGATTCCCAATGGTAAACGGAACAGCTATACAACAAACCACGGTGAACAAATCGGCACTGGAGAAGGCCAGAGCGTACTGGAGCGACAGCTCCGTGGTGCGCGACCGCACCGGCGAGCAGTGTCTGGAGTCGGTGGTGAAGACGGCCGAGGTTGTTACGTCTGCGCTGCTGGCTGGGGGCAAGCTTATAATCTGCGGCAACGGCGGTAGTGCTGCTGACAGCCAACATCTGGCCGGCGAATTTGTCAGTGTGCTCGACCGTAAGAATTTGCGGCCTGCACTGGCCGCTATCGCACTCACAACCGACACTTCGATCCTTACCGCCATCGCCAACGACTTCGGCTACGAGCACGTCTTCGAGCGGCAGGTCGAAGCTTTAGGCAGGACTGGCGATGTATTGATGGGTATCACCACCAGCGGCAATTCCGAGGGCGTCCTGCGTGCCGTGGAGGCCGCCCGCCGCCTCAACATCGCCACCATCGCGTTGACCGGCGGCTCTGGCGGCAAAATCCGCGATCTGGCCGATGTAGTCGTGCGCATCCCCAGCGATAGCACGCAGCACACTCAGGAAATGCACCTCGTCATTGAACATCTGATCACTTCTCTGGTCGAACAATCGTTGTTTGGAGAGGATAGGAATGGCAATTGATTGGAACAAGAAACGAGTTCTCATTACGGGCGGCGGTGGCTTCCTCGGCAGCCATGTTGTCGAGGCCCTGCGCAAGCGCGGTTGCGCCGACCCCTTCATCGTGCGCAGCAAGCAGTACGATCTTACGAAAGAGGAGGATGTCAGTCGGCTCTACGCCGAGCATCCGGCCGACATCGTCATCCATCTCGCCGGACTTGTCGGCGGTATCGGACCGAATTCGAAATACCCCGGTCAGTTCTTCTACGAGAACATCATGATGGGTGTCCTCATCATGCACTACGCATGGAAATCGGGAGTGGAGAAATTCGTCTGCGCAGGCGCCGGCTGCGGATATCCCGAACATGCCCCGCTCCCCTTGAAAGAAGCCTACTTCTGGGACGGATTCCCGCAGGAGCCGAGCTTTGCCTACTCGCTCGCCAAGCGTATGCTGCACGTTCAGTCCCGGGCCTACTGGAAGCAGTACCGATTTCCGTCCGTCGTCACCATACCCGGCAATATTTACGGCCCTCACGACAACTTCGACCTCGAAAACGCCCACGTCATCCCCGCCCTGGTTCGCAAGTTTGTCGAGGCCACCAGCAACGGTCAGCACGGCACCGTTGAAGTCTGGGGATCGGGCAAGCCCACCCGCGACTTTGTGTATGCCGGCGATGTTGCGGAAGGCATGCTGCGCGCCGCCGAAGTTTATGAACGCGATGAGCTCGTGAACCTCTCCTCCGGTCGCGAGCACAGCATACGGGAAGTGGTCAATACCCTCGCCGAGGTTACAGGATTTCAGGGTACGGTGGACTGGCAAACGTCGCGCCCGGAGGGCCAGAGCCGTCGCATGTTCGACATTAGCAAGGCAGAAACCGAACTCGGCTACCAGGCCGCTACCTCATTGCGCGACGGCCTAGATCGGACAGTGCGGTGGTACAGGGAAAACCGCAGCGTGGCCAGAAACTGATGTCTGACGGTTCCTATCCTCGGTGCAACGATGAGAATCGACGCATCGGTCGGGATGGTAATAGTCGAACTTATTTGGCGGTTATCCATGATGCTTTCGGCAGTTTATCTACTCGGACGTCATCTCCCTAACATTAAGGGTAAATATGCGCTTGTCTTCAAGGGACTTGGTTCACTTGTGCCGCGTTGGCCATCGGACGTCACTGTGCGAAGCAAGCAGGGAATTTCGTTTGTTCACTGCGACCTGAATGATTACATCTTCAAAGAGTTATATACGTTCGGTGTCCACGAATTGGATGTCGATTGGATTTTCGATCGCCTGCTTCAACCAGGCGATGTGATTTTCGATGCCGGGGCCAGTTTTGGATACCACGCTCTGTTGTGCGCACGCAGAGTAGGGCTAGAAGGCCACGTATTCGGCGTCGAGCCACAGCCAGACATGTTTGCCTTGCTAGAGCAAAATATTCGACTGAATCAGGTTACAAATGTGACAGTCCGCTGTATCGGTCTGAGCGACCGCACTAGCAAATTGGCGCTGCACCGATTCGCAGGGCTCGGAACGGGCCATACATCTGTTGCGACGCTTGGCCGAGATGACTACGAGACGATCGAGTGCGAAGCTGTCACTCTGGACAGTTTCGTCGAGGCCGAGGGTATTCAGCGGATCGCGATGCTCAAGCTCGATGTCGAAGGTTCCGAATTGCCGATTCTAAAAGGTGCTGACCGATTGCTTCGCGGTGCCGAGCCCCCGATGTGCGTCATCGAAATCAACTCGGAAACATCACAATCTTGCGGATATTCGCCCAAAGACTTACTGGCATTCCTAGCGACTTACGGATATTCCTTTTATCGCTGCGCTCGGGGTAGAGTGATTCGAAATATTTCGCATCTTGAGCGGTGCGATTCAGTGGATCATGGGGATAACATTTTGTGCGCAATCTGGGCCGCTCATGCGGCGCGACTCCGCATGGCTGGAGTTCGTGCGCCGCATCCCGCCTAATGGCTACGACTCTTCGAGCCTGCACCGCTTTCAAATCTAATGGCCAATATAGCGTGATATCCACTCGAATTCCTCAGACAGCACAGGCATCCGACCATGTGCGCCGGTTTGTAGGCGGCTCCAGTTTTGCGGCCGCCGGCCTGATTGCGAGCGGGGTTATAACGCTGTCGACGGGAATTGTATTTGCCCGTTGGCTTGGGCCCCGAGATTTTGGCACCTACTCGCTGGTCGTCGCCGCAGTCACATTGATTGGAGGATTTGGTGCGGTCGGCATGGACACAGCTGTTCCTCGCTTCGTATCTTATTATCTCGGAGTCGGTTCGCTCGAGTTGGTGAGACCAGTCATTCGGTTCGGAATCTCTTGTGCCGTCGCGGCTTCTTCATGCCTGGCGCTCGGAACGTTTTGGTTGCTAACAGCGAGAAATCCCTTGCCGGAAAAGCTGGTTCCTTTGCGTACGGTGGCGATCTTCATTGCTGCGGTGATCCCAATATTCGCGATGTTGCTGGTTCTTCAGCAGGCAATCTTGGGTTTGGGCTGTATTAAGACCAGGATAGTAATCGAGAAATTCATGCAACCCGTGCTGAGACTGTCGATGCCTTTCGCCCTGGTTCTAGTCGCGGGTGGGCGATTTTCGGCGGCCGTCGCGGGTGTCGTATTGGCCACTCTCATCGGGTTGATCGTGGCAGGTCTAGCGCTGAAGTACGCAACAATCGGTTTCCGCGGCGGATCGAAGCCGAGTGTTCGCGAGTTGCGACAATGGTCCGGCTACGCACTGCCGTTCGCATTCCAGTCTTTGCAGCAATTCGTTTCCAACGGACTCGGCATCGATATCTTCCTTGTAGGGTTGTTGGCCTCGCTGAGCGACTCCGGCATCTACGCCGCTGCCTTTCGCTTCACTCCGCTTCTGACCCTGGTTCGTTCTGCCATGGACTACGCTTTTGGACCCAAGGTTGCTGCGCTGTACGGCAAATCAGACCTCCAGTCGATTGATGTCCTTTACAAGACGTCATCTACGATTGGATTGATGTTCACTCTTCCGTTCGGCATCATTTTTGTGCTCTTCAGTTGGCAAATAATGACGACGTTCTTTGGTGTGTCGTACGCACAAGGCGCGGTTGCTTTGGCGTGGCTGGTCTTGGGATGCGTCGTCGATAGCGCCACCGGTTGCAACACAACACTGCTCGCAATGGTGGGGAAGCCGTGGCTGGTCCTCATAAACGGACTCGTAGGTGGTACGTTGGCCGTGCTCTTGTGTTGCTTCCTGATCCCGCGACTTGGCATTAGTGGTGCAGCGATCGCTGTTACCGCCGCCCGCGCGTGCGCCAATCTGCTCGCCACATTGCAACTTTGGAAGTTCCTCGCATTGCAGCCGTTTTCAAGTAGGACGCTGAGGCTGATTCTTCCCGCGGGAGTAACCGCGCTCGCCGGTCTGGCCATTCGCAGTCAATTGTCCCTAATTCACTTTCCTGGAATCGTGACCCTTGCCCTGGTCGGCTCAGTTCTACTTGGGCTATACATAACTGGTATAAGGCTCGTTGGACTGTTGCGTCTGCAACTCACCTGACACCCGACCTCGCATTGCACCGCACAGACGGACCCGGCAACACGAATACGCCATGAACTCTCCGCTGGAAAATCCATTGGTCAGCGTGGTAACGCCGTCATTCAACCAGGGCCGGTTTCTCGAAGAGACGCTCAACTCGGTGTACGAACAGGAATATCGTCCCATCGAACACATCGTTGTCGATGCCGCCTCCACCGACGCTACCATTGACATCCTGAGTCGCTGGGCTGCCACACACAACGACGCTTCCTACCAGCTCCAATGGACCTCGGAGCCCGATCGCGGTATGGGCGACGGCGTCAACAAGGGATTTGAGCGCGCCACGGGCGAATTCGTGGGCTGGCTGAACTCCGACGACGTGTATTTCGATCGCATCGTAATAAGCTCCGCGGTTGAAGCGCTGCGCGCCGACCCCAGCGTCGACGCCGTCCACGGCGATGTTGCCCTTATCTCGGAAGACAGCGGTCTCTGGATGGTCTGGTGTTTTCCTGAATTCTGCTACAAACGAATTCTGCGCGGTTACTTGATTCCGCAGCCGACAATTTTCTTCCGCAAGCGCGTGACCGACGACGTCCGTATCGACCCCGACCTGCCCGTCGCTCACGATACCTATGTATGGCTCGTCGCCGGCAGAAAGTACAAGTTCAAACATATACACCGCATTCAGGCAGGTGACCGCGATCACTCCGCGCGCAAGACCTATGAAGTCGCCGACAAATGGGCCCAGCGCCGCGAAGACATGTACCGATCCTTCGGTGGTTCAGAGAACGTCCCGCCGTTGGTGCGCAACATCGACCGCATCACACGCATCGTCATGCGCATGAAGGGCCTGTTCTATCTGGTCGAGATGTTTGCCCGGCAAGGATGGCGCGACCGTTTGGCGTTTCCTCTGTGGACCGACAGCGAGCTGAAAGTCCTAAAGCGTCAGGCGACCATGCGTATTACAAATCGCCCAGCTCTCGTGCGCACTGAGCCGATAAAGCGTCGTCTTGCCGGTCGAGAATCGTAGGCAGAGGGCCTTTTGTTCATGCCCATCGCTAAATCAGCCCTGGCGCACCAACCGCAGAATGACGTACCGGGCTCTGCGGCTGCTTTGCACTGGAAACTCCGCATGCAGGCGACCCGCTTCCGCGACTTTACCTTGCGCATCACCGGATATCTGCCCACATCCACAATTCGCAGGCTGGTGTACTGCGGCGTCTTCTCGATGAAAATCGCTCCCACCGCCCGCATCGAAAGCGGATGCGTCATCTGGGGGCCCGGCCGCATCACCATCGGCGAAGGAACGGTGGTCAATCGCAATGTCGTCCTCGACGGCCGCTTCCCGCTGACCATCGGGGCTCATGCCAGCATTTCACTGCAGACCATCATTCTGACGCTCGAGCACGACCTATTCTCGCCCGGCTTCACTTCGGTGGGCGCTCCCGTGTCCATCGGCGACCGCGTTTTCATCGGTGCGCGCGCGCTGATTCTTCCCGGAATCACCATCGGCGAGGGTGCTGCCGTCGCCGCCGGTTCGGTTGTAGCCAAAGATGTCGACCCGTACTCGATCGTCGCGGGTGTCCCCGCCAAACCCATTGGCGAGCGCCCGAGAAATCTCACATACCGGTTTGCGTAGCGAGTTCCATGCCTCTCACTCGAAACCGGCCACGTTCGCGATTATCTAGGGGCAGGTAAGCATGAAAATCCTACGCATCTGCCAGGAGACGCCCTATCCGCCGACTGACGGTGTGCGTCTCGGGCCATACCGCACCAGTAAGTTCCTGGCCGAAAACGGCCACAGCGTTACGTTGGTCTGCTTCCAGAGTGACGATCGCGATGTCGAACCCATCCGGGAGTGGTGCGACCTTCACACCATTCCGTTCTCGCGGAAAAACACTCCGCTGCACCTACTCTGTGGCGCCCTGCAGCGGTATCCCGTCAACTACGTAAAATACCGTGATCGCGGAATGCTGGCATGCGTCATGCGGCTTCTTGCGTCTGAAGATTTTGATGTTGTGGTTGTCGATTACTCAGCCTTGGGCTGGTTCGCTCTGCAAATTCGCCACCGGTTTCCCTCGCTGCCCATCGCGACCCGCTGGCACAACCTCGATACTTTGATTTGGGAGCGATGGACCGAAAGCCACCGTAGTCCCGTGAAGCGCTTGCTCGGCCGCATCCAGACCTCATTCGTGCGACGTCTCGAAATCCGGTTAGCCTCGGCGAGCGACGTGTGCCTGCCTGTCGGCGCCAAAGACACCGAGTTATTGCGCCGGATGGCCCCCGCCGCAGATGTCCGGTTTCTTCCTGCCGGCATTGACCTCGATCACTATTCATTCCAGCAGGCTCCCGAAGGAAAGAACTTATTGTTTATGGCTAGCAGCTACAAGTGGCACGCCAACTCGGATTCGTTGACTTGGCTGCACGACGAAATCATGCCGCTCATTTGGAAGCGGCATCCCGAGGCGGTGTTGTATATCACTGGCACCGATTACACGTCTGCAATGGTTCGCTGGGCCGCTGATCCCCGCGTCGTGCTGACCGGCTTTGTGCCTGATGAGCGCTCGATTGCCGCCCAATGCTCGCTGCTCCTGGTGCCCATGCGCCTCGGTGGCGGTATCAAGTTGAAGATCCTGACCGCCTTCGCCATGGGCAAAGCAGTTGTTAGCACTTCACAAGGCGCGGAAGGCGTCGCTGGCTTGCAAGATGGAGCGAATTGCCTGGTTCGCGACGATCCGCAAGGCTTCGCGGATGCCGTGCACGATGTGCTCACCGATGCGTCGCTGCGGCAGTCGCTGGCTGAAAACGCAAGGCGCCTTGTTTGTGAGTCCTACGGCTGGAACGTTGTCTCGCGTCAATTCGAGTCTGTGCTGCAAACGGTCGTCGCAAGGCGGCAGCCTGCGGAACTCGCTGCTGCGCAAAGCGTCGCTTCGTGAACATTACTTTGGTTTCGCAATACTACTGGCCCGAGTCCTTCGGCGCCGGCGTCTGGACAGCGGAGCTGGCTGAATGGCTGCACTCGCGAGGCCACATTGTTAGCGTGATTACCGGCTTTCCTAACCACCCGGATGGCATCGTCTTTCCTGCCTATCGAGGAAAATTCTTTCAGACCGAACACCACAACGGAGTTCGCATCGTTCGCACCTGGCTGTACGCCACTCCGCGAACGCGCCGCCTCTGGCAGCGAGTGCTCGGCCAGGCCTCTTTCAGTACGACGCTTCTCGCCGCGCTGTTCTCAATCCCGCGTGCTGATGTCATCTGGTACGCGAGCCCGCCGCTGCCCGGAAACATTTCCGCCTGGCTCCTCACGCGTCTGCACGGCGCGCGTTTGGCCATGAACATCTCCGACCTCGAACCTGAGCGTTCCATCGCCTTGGGTTTGTTTACCAATCGCCGCCTCATTCGTGTGCTCCGCGCAATCGAGCGTTTTTCCTATCGTCACGCCGATCGAATCTGTGTTTTGTCGCAAGGTACCAAGGATTGGCTGACTGCGCGCGGCGTTCCTGACGCGAAGATCGCGGTCACTCCCAACTGGGCCAATGGCGACCTTATACATCCGCTGCCCATGGAAGATTCGCTCCGTGCGGAACTCTCCATTGCCGCCGACGACTTCGTCGTGCTCTACTCCGGCAACATGGGCTACACCATGAGCGACCTCGAAGGGGTGGTCGAGGCCGCGCGTAGTCTGGCCGGCGAGCGCGACATACGATTCATCCTCGCCGGCGACGGAGTTCGGCGCCGGCCGATTATGGCGCTCGCCGAAGGCCTCGACAACGTCAAGTTTCTTCCCATCCAGTCCAAACGGCGTTATCCTCGCCTGCTCGCGACCGCCGACCTGTGTTTGGTTGTGCTGAATCGCGAAGGCACTTACGCCTCCGTTCCCAGCAAGACATACAGCATTATGGCCGCCGGCCGCCCCTTTCTCGCAGTCTGCGAATCCGGCAATGACATCGTCCGCGTCGCGCAGGAAGCTGATTGCGGTGTGCACGTTCTGCCCGGAGACGTCCCATCTCTGGTAGCTGCTATCCGCCGCTATCGCGACCATCGATCGCTCGCCCGTGAGCAGGGCGTGCGCGCAAGAACCTTTTTCGAGCGTTGCTACGTTCCCGAAGTCGGCATGTCAGCCTACGAACAGATTTTCACCGAGCTGAGTCGCCGGCCCTTTAGAACCGAGCCCCTCCCCAACACGCCCTAACTCTCGGCAAGTGCCGTTGTTTTTGGCCTCCAGCAGTAGCAAAGCGTCGTCCTTGTAGCCCTCCCCACGCTGCACCTGGTTTCTGTCCGCATCCTGCGATGTGAGGGATAGTCACATGAGCCTCCGGCTGACATCTCAGCGCTTCTACTTCCGCCTCTGGTTCTATTCGTTGCCGATCGTCTGTGTTCTGCTCGCCATGTACCTGCGATTTCACACCAACCTGTTCGCGGGCCTGTCCATGGACCATGACGACCGTTTCTATTTCGGTGTCGCGATCCTGACGACCTTGATTTGGAATCTGGTCGCCGAGCAAAACCGCCTGTGCCAGGTAGACGACCTCTTCAGGGAACACACCGGGATAAGGAAGATCTTCGGTTCCTGCCTCACTACCTATGTCATCTTGATGTCTGCGCTGTTCTTCTACCGCCATCAGACCCTGTCACGCGCTGTGTTCGTGCTGAGCGCGGTGATCCTCTTCGTCTTGACGGGGCTTACTCGCCTTCTCTTCCGCAACTTGCTAAAGGGTAGCTTTGGTGCCCGTCGCCGCTTGCGCATCCTCCTGGTCGGTGCAGACGGCGAAGCCAGTAGGATTTGCCGCCAACTCAGCCGCGTTCCATTCGTCATCATCGACATTGTTGCCTGTGTGCGCCTGCCCGAGCAGGAAGTCGCGGTGAGGGGAGTTCCTGTGTTCGACCTGGAAAACATCCGTGATGGTCTGCCAGTCTCATTCGACGATGTGATCATTGCGGTGCCACCCGAACGCCTGCCGGCGTTGTCCAGAATCGTCACCGTTTTGGAGCCCCTCTGCGCTCCAATTCACACTGTTCTAGACTTCGGAGAAGTGCCGATTGTCCGCGAACGCCTCTTTCGCTTTGGCGATCTCCAGATGCTGGATCTTGCATCCACGCCAGTTGAGTCCCCTTATTACTTCCTCCTGAAACGTGCGTTCGATATCGGATTCTCTTTTCTCGCGTTGGTCTTCACCGCACCTTTCATGCTCGGCATCGCCTTGCTCATTAAGCTCAGTTCGCCCGGACCGGTGATATTTCGTCAGGAGCGCGTCGGCCTGAACGGTAGGCGCTTCCAGATGTATAAGTTCCGGACCATGCGGATGGCGCCCCAGGAAGTCGGTGACACTCGGTGGACGACCGCAGGTGACGATCGGCGAACAAGGGTGGGAGCGTTTCTTCGAAAATACAGCCTAGACGAGTTACCGCAATTCGCCAACGTATTGAAAGGTGAAATGAGCGTTGTAGGCCCTCGTCCGGAGCGGCCGTATTTCGTCGGGAAGTTCCTCGCCGAAGTTTCGCACTATGACACACGTCACAGGCTCAAGGTCGGAATGACAGGTTGGGCGCAGGTCAACGGTTGGCGGGGCGACACGTCCATCACCAAACGCCTGGAGTTCGATCGTTATTACCTGCAAAATTGGAGCTTTTGGCTCGACATGCGCATCGTGCTGCTCACCCTTTGGGCAGGCCTTTTTGGCAAGAATGCTTACTGAACCTCCTCTGCGGCTTTCACGATAGCCCTCCATGTTGTCCGGGCAGGGCCTCAACTCAGACACAATCATGCCTTCCATCTCGCCACCCGCAGCCCGTGCCGTCATGCCGTCCTGGTTCAATTGGAAGACAATCCTGTTCATTGCCTTCGCCGCTAGAACAGCTACCCTGCTGTTGGTGCACAACTTCACCTATCCCCACTTTTTCGAATGGGGAGACATTTCAAGAAAGTACCTTTCTGGAAGGGGCTTTTCCTACTACACCATCAATGGCGCGGATGTTCCCACTGCTTACATGCCGCCGGCGTACTCATTCATCATTCAGCCAGTTTTTCGCGCTCTCGGAGACGGCCCGCCCGCGTATATCCTTTTGCAGGTTACTCAGCTCCTGTTTGGCGTTCTGCTGGTCTATCTCGTCTACCGAATTACCCGGATCGCCTGTGATGAAAACACCGCTCTCGTGGCCGCCGCGCTTGCTGCGGGGTACCCGCCGTTTATCTATCTGCCCAGCGAGATGCACAGCATCAATTTCTACATCGTGATCACGCTCGCGGCGCTGTACTATCTTTTTCTGTTCCTGGAAGTCGAGCCGAAGCAATCGTATGTCGTTTACGCCGCATTGCTGCTCGGAGTGTTGCTGTACTTCCGGGCCGAGGCCCTCGCGCTTCCATTTCTTTACGCCAGCCTCCTGCTGTATCGTTCCCGCCGCTACTGGAAATCCGCTCTCATTCTCATACTCCTTCCGCTATTCCTGCTCACCCCGTGGACAGTTCGTAACTACCGCACCTTCAACTCCATGGTGCTCACAACCACCTCAGGAGGAATAAATCTCTGGTACGGCCACAATCAACAGGCTACCGGCACGCAGCGCGAACCGTGGCCCTCTGGGAAGGTCGTCACGCCGGATGCTGCTCTCCAGAGCCGCATCAATGCACTCCCACCGACCGCGGACTACGAGCTTCGCCTGAGTGCCCTCTATCATGACGAAGCCATCAAGTTCATCCGCACGCATCCCGCGAGAGAAGCCGAGCTGCTCGCACTTAAGCTCTTCTATTTTTGGACCATCGACTGGAATCATCCAAAGGCAAGGCACTTCATTTATGCCGCGCCCACGCTCCTCTTGGTTGCGGTTTTCTGGCTGGGCATCGCCGTCAATGGGAGAGACCTCTTCGGCCGATATTTGATACTGACCGTGACGCTTTTGTTCACCAACTTGATCGCATTGGTCTTCTTCGTTCTGCCGCGATATCGGCTGGTCGTCGAGCCGATCATGATTCTGTTCTCTGCCGGCGCTATCGTCTGGATCTGGAATGCGCTGATTGCACTAGGGACTCGGCCCGCGGAACCGAACGTCGAACAACGGTCTCTTGTACTTTAGTGCGCGAGCAATATCACTTTGGCGCGCTCGTTCGCCAATTACACATTCGATATGACAAACAAACTGACCCTTCCATCTGATGAACTGGATTTTTCCGCAAGGCAGCATCCGGGCCTGATCGATTCTCTCTCTAGTCTCCACTTTCTCGATTGGCTTTCCCTCGCAGTCATCATCGGTGCTGTCTATGGTTTGTTCAGCGGCTGGGTATGGTTGCGATTTCGCTATCTAGGCGTACCGCAGATTCTCTGGGCTTCGCCGATAGTGGACTGCGCTCTTGCCGTCATAATCGTCCTCGCCGGCTTGTGCTTCTACCGAGTGCTGCAGCGGCCGATGGTTTTATGCGCATTCTTGTTCTTCGCCTGCATGCTCGTGTACACTCCGATCCGTGTCTGTGCGAAGTTTTCACTTTCGCGCCTGGCGGTCATCGACATCTCGATGGTGCTTGCGGCTTTCTTTACGTACCTGATCCTTCGCTTCCTGGTTCCGCATCGCAGTTGGCTCTGGAAGGGCGCAGCCCTTGCGGTTGGTATCATTGGACTGCTGATAGTCGCGACTGACGTCCGGCCCAATCTGCTCCACGCTCAAGCCCTCGCCCAGGCGCGGTCTGCCGGAAAGAATGTTGTCGTCATCGTCGTGGACACACTGCGCGCTGACCACTTATCTCTCGCTGGTTATTCTCGCAATACTTCTCCGAACCTCGACCGGTTCGCCGCCGGTGGCGTCACCTTCGATTCCGCAATCGCCTCATCCTCATGGACGCTTCCGTCCCACGCCTCGATGTTCACTGGCCTGTATCCTCACGAACACCGTGCAGTCACCATGGAAGACCGCCTGTCTGAGGACATTCCGCTGGTCTCCGAGTGGTTCTCTGAGCACGGTTATCAAACCGGAGCATTTTCAGCGAATACCTATTTCTTCTCGCGCCGTGCAGGTTTCGGGCGCGGCTTTGATGTCTTTCGCGATTGTTATCCTCCATTCCTGACGCTACTTGCCGCAACCGAGAGCGGTTTGCGCATTCGCGAATTTCTTTATCGCGTACATCTCTCCGAAAACCTCCTGGGCAGGGTGTCCGGCGCCGACATTACCAACGAAGCAATCGGCTGGGTTGGCAGCGCTCGCCAACCGTTTTTCCTGGTGCTGAATTACATGGACGCCCATGATCCGTACATCCCTCCCGCGGAATACAAGGGTCGCTATGCCGATCCGAACTTTCGCTTGAGCGGGTTCGGCATTACTTTGAATGACTTCCCCGAGCTCACTCCCTACCAGGTTGAGCAGGAAGTTGCCATGTACGATGCCTCCATTGCCTACACCGACAGCCAGATCCACGCCCTCCTGCTGGCATTGGAGCACAAAGACCTGCTGAAAGACACCGTCATCGTCATCACTTCCGATCATGGTGAGGAGTTCGGCGAACATGATTTTTATGTTCACGCCAACGCGCTGTATTACGAGTTGGTGCATGTGCCGCTCGTGATCGTCTCTCCCGGTTCTGTCCCGAGAGAAACCCGAATTTCCACCCCCGTGTCCCTCACCAGCATTCCCGCGACCCTCATCGATCTCGCCACCGGCCAGAGCTCCCCCAAATTTCCGCAGCCGTCGCTTACCCAGCTTTGGCGCGATCCCGCTCGCCGGAACAATTGGCCGGCACCCGCTTCTGAGTTGGCTCAGCTGAAGGTTTGCGATTGCTTCCCCAACCATGATCAGAGCTTCCGCTCCATCACCTTGGGTGACTGGCATTACATCGCCGGCAGCAAAGGTGGCGAGCAATTATTCAAGCTTTCCGGCGATCCCACCAATCTGTCCAACCTCGCCGGCTCGGCTCCTCCTGACGTTCTCAACCGCGTGCGTGGCGATTTGGATTCCCTCACTCGCTGATCCAGTCCGTTGCATGTCC
>Ga0335070_10002237_pt1 | contig 22592 bp, 16 predicted proteins | sample Lox_Sample_13_FD_206722 | JGI IMG/M metagenome (GOLD analysis project Ga0335070, IMG submission 206722) | Soil microbial communities from Loxahatchee National Wildlife Refuge, Florida, United States - Lox_Sample_1.3 | ecosystem: Environmental > Terrestrial > Soil > Wetlands | place: USA...
ATGGACTTACCAAGTCGAAAGAAAAGGGCGGCAGGCAAAGAAGTGCGACCCTCCGCTTAGCTCATGCAGGAAGACTTAGATGTTAAGAGTTGTGCTTGTTTCCGGTCGCTACTCCTGCCACCCACCACCGAGTGCATTGTAGAGTTGTACCAAGGCCAGCCGCTCATCCAACTCTGCTTGTGCAAGTGCAAGTTGAGCATTGAAGTAACGCGTGTCACTGTCTAGGACTTCAAGATAACTCGACACTCCCCCACCGTAGCGCACAGTGGAAAGTCTGGTTGCATCCTGCGCGGCGGCGGTGAGCAACGCCTGCTGTTCCCGGAATTCCTGGTTCTTGCGATAGGCCACCAATGAATCCGAGACTTCTCGAAATGCCTGTTGGATCGTCTGCTGGTAAATCAGAATTGCTTCTTGCTGTTGCGCCTCACTCAACTTCACACCCGAGCGTATTCTTCCGCCAGTAAAAATAGGTTGGGTCAGTTGGCCAGCGAAGCTCCATAGGCCTGCCGGCCCGGTAAATAGGCTGGTGAGTGCGAAACTTTGATAGCCGCCCGTTGCTGTCAAAGTGATCTGCGGGAAATATGCAGCCTTGGCTACTCCGATCCGGGCATTGGCCGCAACCAGTTGTTGCTCTACCGACTGTATATCCGGGCGCCGATCCAGCAGGGAAGAGGGCAGTCCTGCGGGAACCACCGGTGGAAATACCTGTTCGACGAGCGGTTTGCCGCGAACTACGGGCGCCGGATTTCTGCCAAGAAGAATACTAATGAAGTTCTCTTCTTGCTCGATTCGTCGCTCGTTGTCGGGAATCGCGGCCGCTGCCGTATAAACCAGTTGCTCGGACTGGCGGACGTCCAGCAGGCCGGTTTTCCCCCCCTGCGAACGTATTTCGACCAAGCGCAACGACTCTTTTCGTGAGTCGAGCGCGTTCTTGGAGATGTTCAGTTCCATGTCAAGTTCAAGCAGCTGGAAGTAGGCACTTGCCACATTGCTGACTAACGAGCTCAACACGGCTCGTCTACCCCACTCCGTGGCTAACAGCGTCGCCCGTGCCGCCTCAGTGGCGCGGCGGTACTTGCCCCAGAAATCCAGTTCCCAAAACAGGGAGAGGTTAACCTCATTCGCATTGGTGTTGAATGCCGGAGTGATTCTTGTCTGCGGATAACGGGAGTTGCTAGCGGAGGCACCTCCAGCAATCGTGGGAAATTGATCGGCACGGGTAATGCCCAGCGCTGCCTGCGCCTCAAGCACTCGGGTCGCGGCAATGCGGACATCGTAATTGTGAGCGAGTGCCTCCCGGATGAGTGCTTGCAGTTGTTCGTCCTGGAAGACCAGCCACCACTTTTCATCGGCCAGTGATGCTGTGCCCTGCTGGTCTGCCCCTGGTGCGAGCCCACGATAGCCGCCAGGGACCGAAACTTGTGGCCGTTTATAGTTCGGGCCCATGGTGCAACCGGCCAGCAACAGCAACGCGCTTACAGCTAACCAAGCTCGGGCGATCATGCTAATCCCCTTCCGATGGCAGGATGGCCGGCGCTGACGCAGGCCGGTGTTCCTTCTTACCTCGGTGCGCAAGCCGCTCAACCACGTCGAAGCTCACTGGAATAAGGAAAATGGCCAGTACCGATGCGGCGAGCATTCCTCCGATGACCGTAGTGCCCAGCACGCGTCGCGCAATGCCGCCTGCGCCCGATGCTGCCCATAGGGGTACGCATCCTAAGATGAAGGCAAAGGCAGTCATCAGGATAGGTCGCAATCGCAATTTTGCTGCAATCAACGCCGCCTCTTCGGGCGACTTGCCTTTGTCGAATTCCATCTTGGCGAACTCGACGATAAGAATCGCATTCTTTGCGGCCATTCCGATCAGCATTACTAGGCCAATCTGCGCGTACACGTTGTTCTCAAGGCCGCGCATCCACAAAAACCAGAAAGCGCCGAAGACTGCGATCGGTGTCCCTAAGAGCACACTGAAGGGCAGGGACCAACTCTCGTACTGCGCCGCCAAGATGAGGAAGACAAACAACAGGGACATGCCGAAGATCACTGCCGGTGAAACCCCTTCCGCAGCCTTCTTTTCCTGGTATGACATTCCCATGTAGTCGTAGCCCATCTCGGCTGGCATGGTCTCCGCGAAGGCCTCTTCCATTGCCTTCATGGCCTGACCCGAGCTATAGCCTGGCGCGGCACTCCCATTAACCTGCGCGCAACGGTAAAGGTTGTACCGTAGTGTGAACTCAGGTCCGGAGGCAGATTTGATGGTTGTTAACGCGCTCAAGGGTACAGATTGTCCGGCATCATTGCTCACATAAAACTGGCCCAAGTTCTCTGCCTTACCTCGGTAATCTCCCTCGGCTTGTACGTAAACCTGCCACTGCCGCCCAAAACGATTGAAGTAGTTCACCAGCAGACCACCCATGAATGTCTGCAGTGTCTTATAGACGTCGGAGAGTTGCACACCTTGCGCGATGACGCGAGGACGGTCTACGTCGACGAAGACCTGCGGTACGATGGGCAAAGCAGTCGTCGTGACGCTGGCCAATTCGGGACGCTTGCGCGCCGCCGCCAGAAACTTCGCCAGATTCTGTGCCAAGAATTGAGGGTCCTTACCTACGCGATCTTCCAACATGAAGGTGAACCCTCCAGAAGTGCCGACACCTGGAATCGCTGGGGGCGGGAAGGAGAACGCAATACCATCGGTGACTTTTGAAAGCTCTTGATTCAAGTGTTTCTTGATGGCTTCGTATTGTTCTTCGGGTGCTTTACGTTCGCCCCACTCTTTGAGAGTGATCCAGTAAAAAGAACTGTACGTGTTGTAGGCTCCGCTCAACATGCTGAAACCCAGCACGGCGGTGACGGCGTCAACCCCCGGAGTTTTCATGATCATCTCTTCAATCTTCCGGGAGGCGTCATCGTTGCGTTGCAGCGATGCCGCGTTGGGTAACTGCAAGCCGGCGAAGACGTAGCCCTGATCCTCATCCGGCAGGAAGCTGCTTGGCAGGCGCGATCCGAAGAATCCCGCCAGAATGGCCATGCCCAGTAGCAAGAGCATGCTGAATCCCGCCTTGCGAATCAGAGTTCCACACAGACTGACGTAACCATCGGTTGTTCGGCTGAATATCCGATTGAACCAGCGGAAGAAAGATCCCAACGGTCCTTTACTTTCTTTGCGAGGGCGCAATAGCAAAGCCGCGAGCGCCGGGCTCAAGGTCAGTGCATTAAAGGCAGAGAAGAGCACCGAAATGGCGATGGTGATCGCAAATTGCTGATAAAGGCGTCCCGTAATGCCCGGGATGAACGCGGTTGGGATAAACACGGCCGAGAGAATAAGGGCAATTGCGATCACGGGCCCTGAAACCTCTTCCATGGCTTTGAATGCTGCGTCCTTCGGCGTCATGCCGTGTTCAATGTGGTGTTCTACTGCTTCGACTACCACAATGGCGTCGTCTACCACGAGGCCAATCGCCAAAACTAATCCAAAGAGGGACAGGGTGTTGATGGAAAAACCAAGCAAGGGAAAGACTACAAAGGTTCCAATCAGCGACACCGGCACAGCCAGCAACGGGATCAGCGTCGCCCGCCACCCCTGCAGGAAAATGTAAACGACTAGAATCACCAGGAGAATGGCTTCAAATAGCGTATGCTTGATTTCGTTTAGGCCTTCGGTGACGGCAAGAGTCGTATCGAGAGCGATGGCGTACTCGAGGTCCTGCGGAAAGCGTTGTTGCGCCTCTTTCATCAGTTTACGAACGCCAGCGGCGGTCTGCACAGCGTTGGATCCGGGAAGCTGGTAAATCGCAATAAGAGCTGCGGGCTTCCTGTTGTAACGCCCTACCATGTTGTAGCTTTGTGCTCCAAGTTCCAGCCGAGCAACATCCTTCAAACGCAGAATTGATCCCTCGGAGGTGGCGCGTATTACGATTTGGCCGAATTCTTCCGCTGAGGGCAGGCGACCCTGGGCTCGTACTGCGTAGGTAAACTCCTGTCCTTTGGGGACTGGCTCGCCACCGATCTGCCCGGCGGGGTTGACCGTGTTTTGACTCTGAATTGCTTTGACTATCTCGGGCACGGTGACATTCAGCTTTGCAAGTTGGTCGGGCTTTAGCCAGCAGCGCATGGCATATTGGCCGGCACCGAATACTGAGACGCTGGCAACGCCCGGCACGCGTGTCAATTGATCGTTCAAGTTGATGTAGGAATAGTTGGCCAGGAAGATGTTGTCGTAAGTCCCTTTTGGCGAGAAAATGGGAATCAGCATCAATGGCGCAGCCGTGGACTTCTGAACCGTAACCCCGTAGTTCACTACGTCGGCAGGCAGCTGCGAATTCGCCTGGTTGGTCCGCATCTGTGACAAGATTTGATCCGTGTTCGGATCGGTTTTGACATCGAAGTTGACGGTAAGAGTCATCTGCCCGTTGCTGGCGTTGTTGGAGTACATGTAGTTCATGTTGTCCACGCCGCTCATCTGCTGCTCGATGGGCGTGGCCACGGACTGCTCGACCGTCTCCGCATCCGCTCCAGGATAGGTGGCTTTCACCTGAGTTTCAGGTGGTGCGATGTTAGGAAACTGGGCAGTGGGTAAACCCAGCATCGACACGATGCCGATCAAGACCATGAGAATGGCGATCACCATGGCAACAATCGGGCGCCGAATGAAAAAATTCGCCATGATTCATTCTCCCTGTTGTGCTGTCGCCGCTTGTTTGGGATGTACCGCCACACCTTCTTTGGCTTTCTGCATGCCTTCCACAATAACCTGTTCTCCTGCTTTTACCCCTTCGGTAAGCATCCACATTTGGCCTATGCGCTCACCGACCTTTACTGGACGAATACTGGCCTTATTGTCTGCACCGACAACCACGACGCTATAGGATCCCTGGGTTTCGACAACGGCGCGCTGAGGCACCATGAGTGCGTTCGTCTCAATCCGAATGGGCACCCGTAATCGTCCAAACTGCCCAGGTCGGAGGAAGCCGTTTGGATTCTCGAATGCGGCTGCAAGCCGGATGGTTCCCGTCTTCACATCAACCTGCCGGTCGGCTATGACGATCCATCCCTTATGCGGGTACGTGCTGCCGTCCGATAGCACTAGTTCCAGGTTCTTGACTCTTTCCCTGTCGGGAAGCTTGCCTTGAGAAGCGGCGTTTATTTTGGCAGCGGCCCTGAAGTACTCCTGTTCGCTAAGCGAGATGTACGCCTTGATGGGATTCACCTGCGACACGGTGGTGAGCAGAGTAGTGGGTCCCACCAGATCCCCGATCTGTCCTTTGGCGAAACCAGCGATTCCGTCCACCAGCGAGCGGACTTTCGTGAAGCTCAGGTTCAGCTCGGCCTGCTCGACTTGCGCCTTTGCAGCTTCGACCACGGCCTTTGCGGACAGATTCGCCTGAATGTCGTTGTCCAGTTCCGCCTGCGCTATGGCGCGCTGCTTGGCTAAGGGCGTATCGCGTTCTACGTCGAGGTTGGTTTTCCCTAGTTGTGCTTCAGCTTTTGCCAGTTCTCCCTTAGTTTGTGCGAGTGCCGCTTCGAATGGCCGCGGATCAATTTCGAACAGCAATTCGCCACGCTGAACCAGATTGCCTTCAGTGTAGTTCTGCTTCATCAGGTATCCAGTCACCTGCGGCTGAATCTGCGCATTCACATATCCATCAAGAATTGCGATCCACTCAGCGTAGATTGGCACGTCCTGCTCACTGACATCGACAACTTCCACGTCGGGAGGTGCCGCTGCTGCTGTGACTTTGGTTTTCGCACAACCGCCGAGCCATAACGCGGCAATCAGAGCTAGAAACATAGCGATCTGCTCGACACGTGAGCGAACGGAATTCAATCGTGGAAAGCCGTCGGGATCTTGAGGAACTGATTCACAACTGCGGAGCAGAAATCCACTTATCATCGCCGTACTCCTGGTATGCCCAATTTCAACCTTCCGAGCAGACGGCTTATTAGCCAATACACAAGTCACGGTGCAGCGAGTCTTGTAGACGTGAGCTTAGAAACTGGATGCTCAACGGCAAACTGGCAGAAGTAACAGTTTGTCGGGGCGCTTGGCTATTTCCGAACTCAGATGCATGACCGGAGATACCAGGTCACTCGCTCTGTGCTTTTACGAAGGACTTCGAAAGTGTTAGCAGAAGGAAGAGACAAATTGTTCTGGTCACGGAGCGAACACATGTTCGGCTCGGTTCGACCTCGAGGATTACTCAATCGGAGACCAAAGCAACATGGTTTGCAAGGAATCTCGTTGCAGTGCAGCAGTATCTAAAGATATGGGACGCGCTGTTGCACATATATAATTTAGGCAGACTTACGTGCAGATTGGGCGAGAGATTCACTGTTAGAGCCATTCTGCAATGTTCGCAATTGAGCTGCGTGGCCAACCCTATCGCGCGTCAGATAGGTGATTTGTGAAGGCAAGGCAATCTGAGCTCCAGTTTCTTGAACTATTTTCATAATCTGCAGGAGTAATCCTTCCTGGATCTCCAAAAAGTGGTTCCAATCTCTCGCGTACACGTACGCAAAAAGGTCGAGGTCGAGAGAAGAAGAACCAAATCCAAGAAAGCGCACGCGCACTGAATCCTGTTCGAGTTGAATATGGGTAGCTAACAAGTCATGAACTCGTCCAATGACGGCGCTCATCTGCTCAGCAGTTGTCCCATACCGCAGGCCGACCACTGGGTGAAAGCAAAACTTGTCTCGCGCAGAAATAGTCTCGAGACTTACGTTCGCGATTTGCCCGTTGGGGACCGTAACCAGAGTTCGCTCAAAGGTGCGAATACGAGTCGAGCGGAGCCCGATTTCTTCCACTGTGCCGCAAGTGTCTCCGACTTTCAGGGTGTCACCCACCTGCAACGCCTTGTCCACCATGAGAGAAACCCCGCCAATGACGTTTTCGAGCGTCTTTTGCGCCGCCAAGGCAACCGCAATGCCACCGACTCCGAGGCCGGCCAAAGCGGCAGTGGGGTTTACCCCGAAGTAGTAGAGCGTCAACAGCACCCCCGCAAACAGGATGAGAAGGTTAATCACTCTGCGGGTCAGACGAAGGATTGAGCCGGCAGCCGATAAGTTTTGGCGGCTGAAACGCCGCAGCAGGTATTTCTCTATGTGACCGCTGATCAGGATCAGCGACCAAACCGTTGCCACGATGGCAACGACGACGGAAACGCTCGACCAGAACTGCCTGGCCAGAAGGGGGAGGCTTACCTGTGATATTAGCCATCGTATCGTTAGTGCCAACAAGAACAGCCGAATGGGCGTGCTTAGAATATGGGGATTCGATGCATCAGACTTTTTACTGACTCGCCGCCATATCCATCCTGCAAATGGGCTGAGAAGGTGGTTTAGTCGAACGGCCAAGAAATAGAAGAGCGGAATACCCACAAAGACGACAAGCCATTCGTAAGCGACAATGCCGAATAGTTGGTTATGCACCAAGAAACCGGGGAGGACAGCATCGATATTTACGGTGTCTAGTTCGTCATAAATGCCCGGAATAGCTTCCAAGGTCTTGCTGGAGAACAACCACACTGGACCAACATCGGCGCGGTCGACTCGCTCCAGAAGGATATCGACATTTCCTTTCGCACTCGTGATAGTTCCAACGATGTCCTGGTCGGGTCTCAGCAGCGAAAGCGAACCCTCGGGTACATCACTAAGTTGGTTGAGTTTAGCAGGTAAACGCGTGTCCAGAACAACAGCTAATTGGTAGGCCAGAGTGATTGCAGCTTTGTCACGCAGGCGCGTGTTCAAGTACTCAGAGCCGATTTCGTACTGCTTCTTCTGTGCCGCGACCAGGAATCCCATCACCGTACCCCGAGGGGTAGTGCGGCCCAAAGCGTCTTTCGCAAGATCAGCTTTTACCGCGGCGGTGGAAGGCTTACCTGCTGCACTAGTCTGAGTTCCGGCGTAGCTGCACAGAAACAGAATGAGGCAAAAGACACCGGCCTCAGCACGCAAATTCATCGCGAATACTTTTTTGCTCCACACGAGGGCGTGCACTGTTGAAGTCTCTGCCATCGCACATGTTGATGTGACTGGTATTTCTGCCAGTAAAATGGCCCAACTTCGAGAATTGGCTATCCAGATCAAATTTTCCGGCGCGGTCGAGGAGGGTCCGACAGGCGCTACTTCTGGGAAAACAACTCAGGGATTGCGGGTAACAGTTTGGATTCGACGTCGAATTGTGCAGATGTATACTGCCGCACCGGCGCTAATGGCCGCCTGTACCATGTCCGAAGATGCGGAGATACTTATCGACAGTACTTTCGGCTTGGGATTCGTCTGACAGATAATGGCCTCGATGCCATTTACCTTGGGCATGGAAGTGTTAATCAAAGATCAGGTCCGGCCGAAGCTTTTTGTTTTTTTTAATTGCATCCAATCCATCCACAGCCTCACTTGCCGCTTCCAATACCGAACGTCGCAGCAAGCAAGTGCCTATAATCGCTAGCATCTGTTGTAGCCAGCAAGAATGCTAGGTTGCTCTCGGGCGAGATTATTGTAAAGCGGTAAAAAGGGAAACAGCAGATGGGTCGTGTTCCCGTTTCGAGACTCTCAGTACTTGCCTGGCTGCATCGCTTTCTATGATCGCCGATTTTGCTGACGTACAATCGACACGAAGGCCTGCTGCTCGAATCTTTCGGATCTGAGTCGAATTCACTTTCTACTCGAGTACGAAAGATGTAGGATCAGCCAAACGATTGGCACGAAGCCTGACGATGTGATGTACGTCACAGACACGTGTATATGGAGTTGACTATAAGGGTTCATCCCAAGGGCCAAGTTGTACAACTTTTCTCCCGTGGAGTTCGACATGCCGTCCCATCGCTCTCGCGTTCTAATCGCCGATGATCACAATCTCGTGGCGGAACTCTGCAAGAAGCTTCTGGAAACAGAGTTTGACGTTGTGGGTATTGTGGCCAATGGACATGACTTGGTCCGCGCTGCGGCCGAGCTTAAGCCAGACGTAGTTGTCGTAGATATCGCCATGCCTGTCCTGAATGGACTGGATGCTGGTAAACAGGTCAAAGAAAACCTGCACGCGGTCAAGCTCGTGTATTTAACCATGAACACCGACCCCGAACTGGCGCTAGAGGCTTTTCAGTGCGGAGCTTCCGGGTATCTGCTCAAGACTTGTGCTGCCTCGGAAATGGTGATCGCGGTTCGCGAGGTTTTGAGGGGCAAGACCTATTTGTCCCCGTCCCTCAGAGACAAAGTCGCGTGCCTGCGCTGGCAACATAAAAAGCCGGTGCAGGAGCCGGATCGGCTTACCGAAAGACAACGCGAGGTCCTGCAGCTCCTGGCTGAAGGCAAAGTTATGAAGGAGATTGGGGGCATTCTAAATATGACCACCAGGACGGTAGCTTTTCACAAGTACCGCATCATGGAGGTACTTGGGGCCAAGAGCGGTGCTGAGCTTGTGCGCTACGCGGTCAGAAATCACATCATTGCTGCCTAGGCACACACGTACAACTCACATTCTCAGCTGACCTCCGTCTAGTGCGGTCCTGTAACAAGTAACAGTCCTGCAAGCACCTTCCTGGGTCTAAAGTTTACATTCGAAGTTTCTGCTGGCAATCGGCAGGAATCCCCGTTCTGTGCAGTGCGATTAGAAGTATGGTCATCGTACCCTGATGGAATCTCTCCTTAATCATCCTTGGCCCCTCGGTCTGTTGATCGGCCTGCTGCTCTCGGCCATGATTGAGGTCGGATATCGGACAGCGCTTCAGTCGCGAATACAACAGGATGCTAACCGCAAAGACCAGATGATCGCGGTACGCGACGGATTATTTCTTCTCGTCAGCCTCCTCCTAGGTTTCACACTGGCGTTGGCTGCGCCGCGATTCGCGGAACGGCGCTTGCTGCTGATAGAGGAGGCAAATGCAATTGGAACTACCTATCTTCGGGCAAGTGCTCTGCCGCAGCCCTATCATGATCAGGCGCAGCAACTCATCCGAGATTACGTTGATGCCTGGAGCTCGATAAGGCCGGATTAGACGACTCTCGCACGAACGAGGCTATTACGCGTGCTAACCAGATACAAGAGCGGCTGTGGGAGGGGACGATTCAAGTCACCCATGCCGACCGCTCCCCGATTGCGGCTTTGTACATGAATTCGCTGAATGAGACCATTGATCTCCACGAGAAACGGATTTCCTCGCTCGAAAACCGAATTCCTCGTTCGGTTTGGCTGCTGATATTTTCTGTGTCTGCCATCGCTGTTTTCACACGGGGACTGACGCTGGCAGGACGGTTTTGGCTAACACTGCTGTTAGTGCCTTTAACAATAGCTATTGTCGTTGCTCTCATCGCCGATCTTGACACACCGAGTAGTGGACTCATTCGTTTGGATCAGCGAGCAATGCAGCGATTGAAGGTCGAGATCAATCCCCGATCTCTTTCGCAGGCACACTAGCCACCGGCGATTTTCTACTGTAACTGTTGACAGTACCCATCTCTCGTCTCCCTGCCTACCCTAAGTTTTGCCGGCTTGGCTTGGACCTGTCTTTAGTACAGCCGCAGTACCGCGCGATGTCGAGGTGTTACCATGCGAAGATCGATCGCCGTTGTCTTAATGTGCCTTCTGACCTCTTTAGTGTTTGCACAAAGCGCCTCATCTGAGTGGGAGAGAGGGACGGTCACCGCTGTCGGCACTCATCTATATGGTCCCGGTGAGCGCGCCAGCGACGCGGTTCAGTATGACGTTTCCGTAAAGGTCGGAAACACTATGTACGTCGTCTTGTATGCACCTCATGAGGGTGTTACTTCCGTCGGGTATTCCCCGGGAATCGATCTCCTGGTTCTGGTTAAGCCCGACACGCTGACCTTCAACAGCAAACTTTCAGGCGTGACGGAACTCCCCATTTTGCGAAAGCAAGTCCTTCCGACCGACGATAAGTTCGATCTGTCCAAAGCTCCCGGGCAATATTTCAGTATGAAGCTTCAGCGTCTGACGAAGGCGTTGAACCTAAACGACGAGCAACGGAAAAACATCAGACCAATCCTAGAGCAGGAAACAGCTGAGGTGTCACCACTCTGGGGTAACCCCGCCCTATCCCGCCAGGACAAGCTGAGCAGGTGGGAGAAGATCGTGGCACAGTCTGATCAGAAGATAACGCCGTTTCTGTCTGGGGACCAAGTGCACAAATTGCGCGAGATGCGCAAAGAACAAAAGGCGGAACTGAGAAGACGCTCTGCAGAACAGAAGCAAAAGGAAAAAGAAGCAGAACTACGATGATGGTCGCTATTTTCGATTGGCGGCTACACTGTGCAGATAGAACGTTTCGTCTCGAAGTTGTTGGGGCCGCCGCAGCGGATGGCCAGCACCCAACCTGCAGCAACGTACCACGACCGCTGGACCATCATGAATGGTACTCGCCTGAGGGTCTACCTCGACCATTTCGTGAGCGATGATTGGAGCCGCGATCTGGGGGACTGCCCCAAGCAGTTCCTCTCTGTCGGTTTCGCCGAATTCGTCGAAGGCAGGCCGAAGAAATTCGAAATATCCCGCGGCGAAGTTGCCTGGATGCTGCTAATCACGCGGCCAAGCAGGCCAGATTGACGGGAACGACCCCGTTGTTCTGTCACTTCTGCCAGTGTGCGACGCGAGTAGGGCCCGCTAGCATCTTTGCGGCTGAAGGAGCACAGGACATGAAAAAGGTGCTGCTCGTCTTCACATTATTGTTCGCTACCAGTGCGCTTGCACAAAATGATCTGGGACAGTGGCTACAAATCATAAAGCAGGATCTGAAATCACAAAAGAAAGATGTGATCACAAAGGAAATGCAGACCTTCACGGACGAGGAGGCGAAGCGGTTTTGGCCCATCTATGACGCTTACAATACTGAGCTCGAGAACTTCCTCGATGCCCGGGTAGCCCTCCTAAAAGCCTACGCTGACGATTACGACCAGATGACCGATGTGAAGGCGTCCGACCTTTTGACTCGAAGGTTTTCCATACAAAAGCAACGAAATCTACTGGAAGAGAAGTATCAGAAACAATTTGCGACGGCGCTGTCACCACGCCGGTTAGTTCGTTTTTATCAAATTGAACACCAGCTCGAGTTGATGATCGAACTGCAAGCAGTGTCGCAGATTCCGATGATGAAGTGGTGGTGATGCGCAACCCAACTCTTGACAGCCAGGAGAAATGGTCATGAGCGCGACACAGGCACAACCAATCGAAAGAGTGTCGGCTATATCGTTCTGGGCTACCTATCCTACTGTGTACGAAATCAGTACTTGGGTATGGCTCACGGACCTGAGCCGAAAATACCAAAGAACACTCGACCTGTCTTCAGTCCCGTTGTCCGAATGGGACGATATCGCCGAATACGGGTTCGATTCTGTTTGGCTCATGGGAGTATGGGAAAGAAGTCCGGCAGGGATCGCCATCGCAAACCAGAATAAGGGCCTGCTTGACGATTTCCGCCGCGCGCTACCTGACTTCCGCCCAGAAGACAATGCTGGCTCCCCATACTGCGTCCGTCGCTATGTGGTCGACCCGCATCTTGGAGGACCTGACGGTCTCGCAATCGCTCGCCGGGAACTGTCCAAGCGGGGCATTAACCTGGTACTGGATTTCGTGCCCAACCACGTCGCACCGGACCATCCCTGGGTCACGGAACACCCGGAATATTTCATCCGGGGAAATGCCGATGATCTGAAGAATGACTCAATGTCCTACCATCAGGTGCTGGCAAACGTTTTCGCCTGCGGCCGTGACCCGTACTTTCCAGCCTGGCCCGATGTTTTGCAATTGAACAATTTCAACCGTGGCCTTCGGCAGGAGGTGATCGAAACCATCGCCAGCATCGCGGAGCAGTGCGATGGAATTCGCTGCGACATGGCGATGCTGTTCTTGAACGCCATCTTCGAACGCACTTGGGGCACACGCGCGGGACCTCGGCCTGCAACCGAGTACTGGAGCGATGTCATACCCGCTATCAAGAGCAGATACCCCGGCTTCCTGTTCATCGCCGAGGCTTACTGGGACCTCGAGTTCGAACTTCAACAAAAGGGCTTTGATTTCTGCTACGACAAAAAACTTTATGACCGCCTGGAACACAGCAATGCAGAGAACATTCGCCTGCACCTATGCGCCGATATGGCATATCAAGGCAAGCTGCTTCGGTTCATAGAGAATCATGATGAGCCCCGGGCAGCAGCAACCTTTTCATCCACAAAGGAACGTGCCGCCGCTCTGACTATGGCGACATTACCTGGACTAAAGCTGTTCCACGAGGGACAGTTCGAGGGACGCAAAGTCAGGCCGCCCGTGTTTCTCGGTAGGCGTCCGGACGAGCCAGTCAATGAAGGTTTGCGTGTGTTCTATCGGAAGTTGCTAGAAGCCATTAATCGGCCAGTCTTCCGCGAAGGCCACTGGACGCTGTGCGAAAAAACAGGATGGCCAGACGACCCGAGTTTTCAGAATCTAGTTGCCTGGAGTTGGACGGACAAGCAGGATCGATATCTGATCGTGGTCAATCTCAGCGATGTTCGTTCACAGGCCTTGGTTCAGCTCCGCTGTAGTGAACTAGGTTGTCGCAAGTGGCACCTCAAGGATGTGATCTCAGGCGTCATTTACGAAAGGCATGGAGGCGAGATGTTATCGCCGGGCCTTTATGTGGAACTCGCGCCATGGGATTTCCATTTCTTTCAGTTTTTACAGCACGAATAAGACATATATGACCGCAAGCTCGGCAAGTAAGGAGATGACTATGACAGCGCGTCAAAAAGCCCCAATTACTTACCTCGAAACGAAAGAGCAGAAACGTCTCAATGATGCTCGCGAGAATGGTATCCCTTGGAAAAAGTGGGGACCATATCTCAGCGAACGACAGTGGGGCACGGTTCGTGAAGACTACAGCCAGGACGGGAACGCATGGGACTACTTCAGCCATGACCAGGCGCGCTCTCGCGCGTATCGCTGGGGTGAAGACGGTCTCGCCGGCATCTCCGACGATAAACAGCAACTCTGCTTCGCCATTGCGCTCTGGAATGAGCGCGACCCAATCCTGAAGGAACGTTTGTTCGGTCTTACCAACAGTGAAGGCAATCACGGCGAGGATGTGAAGGAATACTATTTCTACCTCGACAGCACACCCACTCACTCGTATATGAAGTACCTATACAAGTATCCGCAGCAGGAATTCCCGTATCGAGACCTGGTGGAAACAAATAAACGCAGATCGCGTGAAGACTTCGAGTATGAGCTGCTCGATACTGGAATATTTGATGCTGACCGATATTTCGATGTCTTCGTGGAATATGCCAAAGCGGATCCGGAAGATATGTTAATCCGAGTCACAGTTCACAACCGCGGACCGGAAGCAGCTGTACTCGACTTGCTTCCGACACTTTGGTTTCGTAATACCTGGTCCTGGGGCGAGGGGAGTAAGCCCAGGCTGAGCCAAACTGAACCGGGCGCGATTCTGGCATCGCACCCACGACTAGGTGACTGCACCCTTTATTGCGAAGGGCGTCCAGAACTGCTGTTTACAGAAAACGAAAGCAATGCAACTCGCCTATGGGGCCAGGCCAACCCTTCACCATACGTGAAGGACGCATTTCACGAGTACGTAATCTCAGGCAAGCGGGAGAGTGTGAACCCGTCCAAGGTGGGTACGAAAGCTGCCGCCTATTATCGGCTGGAAGTACCGGCGGGAGAGAGTCGCGTAGTTCGACTGCGACTCGCGAGGGAAGTACCTAGCGCGCCATTTGCCGCGTTCGACGAGATATTAGCTGCACGCCTTGATGACGCAGACGAATTCTACAACCGAGTCACCCCGCGCTCGTTGAGTGAGGATGAACGCCGCGTACACCGCCAGGCGTTAGCCGGAATGCTGTGGAGCAAGCAATACTACTACTTCGATCTCGATAAGTGGCTGGAAGAGCATGAAGCCCATCCCTTGAGCGGGAAAAACCATCGGAATGTCCGAAATACCGAGTGGTTCCATATGTTGAACAGTGACGTCATCTCGATGCCGGACAAATGGGAATACCCCTGGTATGCGGCGTGGGATCTCGCTTTTCACACATTGGCTCTTTCGCTGGTGGATTTCGATTTCGCTAAAGAGCAGTTACTGCTCATGTTGCGCAATCTCTATGCCCATCCCAACGGACAAATCCCGGCTTACGAGTGGAATTTCAGCGATGTGAATCCACCGGTACACGCCTGGGCGACGTTGTTCCTCTACAACATTGAAAAGGAGCTGGGCCGGGCTGACCTTCGCTTCCTCGAGCAGTCGTTCCAGGGTCTGATGTTGAATTTCAACTGGTGGGTTAATCGGAAGGATCCACAGGGAAAGAACGTATTCGCTGGCGGGTTCCTCGGACTGGACAACATTGGCGTATTCGATCGCAGTGCTCAGCTTCCAACGGGTGGGCACCTCGATCAGGCGGATGGCACGGCTTGGATGGCCTTTTACTGCCAGAACATGCTGGAGATCGCGCTCATTCTGACCGAGTACGACTCCATGTATGAAGACATTGCCTTCCGCTTTCTTGAACATTTCCTCTGGATTAGCTACGCCATGGATCGAATTGGCGAGAACCACGATGAGATGTGGGACACCAAGGAAGGGTTCTTCTACGACCTGCTTCATCTGCCGAATGGCGACGCAATGCGGCTGAAAGTCCGGTCGATGGTAGGGCTGCTGCCACTTTGCGCGTCGACAGTCTTTGAAGCCAATGGCATAATGACCCGGCATCCCCGGCTGGTGGAGTTAGTCGAAGTTTTCAGGAAGCGCCACCCCGACTTGCTGAAGCATATTGCTCCCGCGGACGCCAGTTTCAAAGGATACGCGAACCGCCGACTTATGTCGGTTTGCAACAAACAGAAGATCGAACGGATTTTGGCTTACATGCTGGATGAAAAGGAGTTTTTCGGCCCATACGGTATACGCTCTCTCTCTCGCTACCACGAACAACATCCGTTCGTGTTCAACCTCAATGGGCAGGACTTCAGAGTCCAATATCTACCGGCTGAGTCGAACACGGGAATGTTCGGCGGCAATTCCAACTGGAGGGGACCGGTGTGGATGCCAGTAAATGCGTTGTTGCTACGGGCGCTGCTGAACCTGTATCAGTTCTACGGTGACGAATTTAAGGTCGAATGTCCCACCGGATCGGGAAAATATCTGACCTTGTTCGAGGTGGCACAAGACCTTGCCCGCAGGCTGTCAAGTATCTTTTTGCGCGATGCCAGTGGGAATCGTCCAGTTTACGGAGGAAGCAAGAAGTTTCAGCAAGACCCACACTGGAAAGACTACATTCTGTTCTACGAGTACTTTCATGCGGACAACGGCGCCGGGTTGGGTGCGAGTCACCAAACCGGCTGGACAGGGACGATTGCCCGCATTCTTGACTTGTTTGCGCGTCTGAATGCAACGGACGCGCTCCAGATCTCGAAGAACGATCTCTCGGCTCAGATGACTCGCACGCAGGTTGCGGGTTAAATGGTATCTGTCTTGTTGGTGTAAACGACGTGTACAAGCTCGGGGCGCCCCCCAATGGTGGCGCCCTATTGCAGTAAACCTCGGCGACATATTCTTAACCTCGCGTCGGAGGGACTGTTCAGCCTAAGCAAATTAGAGGGCGTGTTCAGAGTAAGCGGGCGGAAGGCATAAAGCAGCCATGAACTGGGTCAACTACTTCATCCACGCCGCGAATATCTTGTTGCTGTTGGCCTATTGCGTGCGCGACATTCTGTGGCTGCGTTTGTTCGCGCTGGCGTCCTCGCTGATCGCGATCCCCTATTTCATCCTTCAGCCGACGCCTCTCTGGGCGGCAATCATTTGGAGCGTGTTCTTTGCGTCCATCAATGTCTTTCAATCCTGGCGGATCTTAATCGAGCGGCGTCCAGTCAAACTGACAGTAGAGGAGGAGCAGGTTCGTCAGCTGGCTTTTCGCGGTTTGCCACTGCGAAAAGTATTGCAGGTTATCAGTATCGGGTCGTGGGCGACTCTGCAACCGGGCACGCGACTGTTAGAAAGCGGCATAGCTGCTGACGCCGTTTCACTTATCATTCATGGAAGAGTGCGCATCACAACGCGTGGGCAGATGCTCGGTGTACTGACCGCAGGCGACATCGTAGGCTCGGCTCTTATCCTGAGCGGCGCGCCCTCCAACGTGGAAGCAATCGCGATCGAGCCAGTCCGCACTCTGCGCTGGCAGATTGACACACTGGAGCGTTATCTCGGTGCCCATCCGGATACGCGGATTGTCATGCAGAGATTCCTCGCCCACGATCTTGCCGGGAAATTGGAGCGATCTGTTGCAGCCAGGATTAGCAGTTAGAACAAAGGTAACCCGCACGTTATGCGATTAAAGTTAGCCTGAACAAGCTCGAAACGCAGGGTACTAAGAGGTAGCGCCGAATGAAGACCCGTTCTGATCACCAGCCCAACTGGAGTAGTTGGGTCCATTCGACGCTTCCTATCCTGCAGTGGTTGCCACAATATCAAAGAAGCTGGCTACGCCCAGATGTAGTTGCAGGCCTAACTCTGGCAGCCTATGCAATCCCCGTCTCGGTGGCCTATGCCTCTCTGGCCGGATTACCCCCGCAAGCAGGGCTCTTCTGCTACCTGCTGGGAGGGTTTGCTTACATGGCTTTCGGAACTTCCCGACAGCTGGCCATCGGACCCACTTCGGCAATTTCAATTTTGATCGGCTCAGCCATCGGAACAATGGCACTTGGCAATCCCCTACGCCAGACTCACTTGGCGGCGGCGGTCGCCGTGCTCGCGGGCAGCATTGGCATCCTCGCTTGGTTGCTACATTTGGGCAACATCAGCAATTTTGTTTCTGAGACGGTCCTGACTGGCTTTAAAGTTGGGGCAGGCTTGGTCATTGCCTCGACGCAACTACCAAAATTCTTCGGCATCAGTAGTGGGGGCAATAATTTCTTCACTCGAATTCTCCAAGTATTTCGAGATCTCCCTGACACGAATCTAGCGACGCTAGCGGTTGGGTTGGGCGCTCTCGTGCTCCTGATTGCGGGAGAGCGATTTTTGCCGCGACGCCCGATTGCATTGTTCGTCGTCGTGATTTCAATCGCGGTGATGTCAGTTTTCCCACTGGCCAGCAAAGGCGTGAAAACAGTGGATGCGATCCCCCAAGGATTCCCGCACTTTGGATGGCCGGTCGTAAACTGGAGCGAAGTAGACAGCCTGTTTGCTCTGGCACTGGCATGCTTTCTCCTCTCGTACGTGGAAAGCATTTCCGTGGTTCGGACTTTTGGTCTCAAGCACAACTACCCGATCGATGCAGACCAGGAACTGCTAGCGCTTGGCATTGCAAATCTCGTCGCAGGTATTGGCCAGGCTTACCCGGTAGCAGGAGGTATGTCCCAATCAGCAGTAAACGAGAAAGCCGGAGCGAAGACGCCCCTCGTACTGGCCGTTGCTTCCTGCGGAATCGGAGCGGTTCTGCTTTTCCTGACAGGACTCATGCGTAATTTGCCTCAGCCCGTCCTGGCCGCGGTTGTGTTCATGGCAGTGCGCGGTCTTATCAGTCTGAAGGACATTCGACATCTTTACCGCGTGAGCAAGATGGAGTTCCGCGTCGCCATAATGTCAACGGTGGGCGTCTTGGCTTTCGGAATTCTTAAAGGCGTTCTGCTCGCCGCGATTTTTTCCATCCTGCTGTTACTCAAACGCGCTTCTCATCCCAGAATCGCACTCCTTGGCCGTCTCCCGGGCAGCACCCGGTTCGTGGATTCAGGTCGCTACCCTGACAGTGAACCTGTACCAAGGGTCTTGGTGTTACGAATCGAAGCTGGTCTCTTTTATTTCAATGCTGAGAATGTCAAGGCTGAAGTGCTAAACCGATTACGTCAGCACAAGGATGCGAAACATCTGGTGATCGACTTGTCCACTTCGGCGAATATTGATCTGGCCGGCGTGCGCATGCTCCGCGAACTCGATCATCAGACAGCACAACTAGGCTCCGCTCTGGCGCTGGCAGAAGTTCATGGAGATGTTCGTGATCTGTTGTATCTAGAGGGACTGACGCAAATTCCTGGAGTCAAGCAACGAATGAAAATTGACGCGCTGATCCATGAAAAGTTGCGAGTAGTCCAAGCTGCAAGTTGAATTCGAATCTCGATTGCAATCGAACGTAAATCGAGGGGCCAAGTCGAATATCAAAGCGAGTCATAGTATGAACCGATTCAGAAATCTAGCTTTCTTCTTCTTGTTCTTGAGTGTGATTACAGTCTGTGGCTGCGCGGGGCTGCGTCCAAAGGACACTGCAAGTTTGTTCGTGCCCGGATTTCAGCGTTCCGAGGTACTCGGCTTTCTCGCGGGGTTAGGAACAACCTTCGCGGCTGTGCCGGACTTGCTTGCGATGCTCAAGCGCCGTTCCAGCGCAGGAATGAATCCGCGCATGGCAGCGATTATGGGTACATTTCAGATCCTGTGGGTCTACTACGGACTGTTGATTCTCTCACGACCCGTGATTGCGTGGAACGTCATCGCCATCTTGATTAATTTCCTCAGTGTCGGCGCGTACTTTCACTTCGCCCACAAAGAGCAGAAGCAAACAAGAACATAGAGGCGCATGCTGATCCTGATATTGGACAACTGCAGCATCGTCAGTTCCTGAACCGAAGAGTTTGATCTAGCCATATCCTCTGGGAGACCAACACCGGTGTGACGCGCATGCGAATAATGCCGCTTATTTTGCTTCTTCTGGCAATCCCTGTTTTCGCCCGGGAGCAAACCGATGTCATGGTAATGACGAATGGCGATCGCATGACGTGCGAAATTAAAGGTCTCGATGGCGGCGTGTTGTATGTCAGCTTCGACTACATCGACGGTACCACGTTCGTCGATTGGGCGAAGGTCGCTCGGGTTGAAAGCAACCAGTTGTTCATCGTCAAGACGCAAGACGGTTCTGTGTATAAGGGCAGGCTCCAGACTCCCGAAACCAGCGGGGGTAGGCCAGTCAGGATCCAGGTATTCGAGGCTTCGCAGCCGCAGGGAACTATCGTCGACAGATCGCAAATTGTCCAGATGATTGCGACGTCCGAGAGCTTTTTCCAGCGGTTCAGTGGAGACGTTTCCTTTGGGGTTACCTATTCGAAAGGTAATCAATCGACGCAATATAGTCTAGGGTCGCACACCGCGTACATACGGCAACGCTGGACAGCCCAGGCCAACTTCAGTTCCAACCTGTCATCCAGCACAGGTGCGAATGCGTCGACACGTAATTCGTTAGGCCTGGCTGTGCGCCGATTGCTTCGTTGGAATAATTGGTTCTACGAGGGAGCAGGCGGCTTGCTACAGAGCTCAGAACAAGGCATAAATCTTCAGAGCACGGTCGGGGGCGGCATAGGACGCTATTTCAAGAATACCAATCTTGCGAGCATCTCTCTGGCCGCTGGACTAGCTTGGCAGAACACTAACTACGGCGGATCCAACATTGTTGCGAGCAACCAAAACATGGCGGCAGCGATGATTGCAGCAGAAGCGAGGTTGTTTAAGTTCAGCAAAACCAATCTCGATGTCACCGCCACCGTGTTCCCAGCTCTCTCTGATCCGGGGCGACTGCGCTTTAATACCGATGCAGCCTACTACATCAAATTGGTCGGCAACCTTAAATGGAGCATGTCGCTGTATGGCAATTGGGACACGCGACCACCGCCAGGCCTGCATGGAAGCGACTATGGAACGAGCTCGGGGCTCACCTGGACCTTTGGTCTGAAATAGGCCAGGTTGTTGTGAGGTGCTTACCGTGACGCTCTTTTCCGAGTCATTGGCTCTTGTGTACAGGTTTGCGGATTGTCTCGACCAGCCACAGTATGATCGCGGCTTCCACGAAAAACTCAAGAGGTCGGGTCCAATTAGCAGAGTGCCGCATCGTCCTCGTTTAAAGCTGCTTCATCATCGTCGTCCAAGATAGCCAATTCATACTCGCGCTTTAGAGAAGGCAGCCCACCCATTTTCTATGTGTCGGAGGGCTGTGCGGCCACTGTAAGAAGTACTAGGTTGTCGGTTGAGTATTCGCTCTGACTCGCTGTTGGAGTGTAAGCGTCCGGTTGTGCTTTCAATTACCCACAAGTTGAGCACCGATGATGGCTCCCAGTTCGATGTCGGTTAAACGGGTCAGACCTCTCCACATGACTTTGTTGCCGGGAGGTGGATCGTGAGCCCGAGCGAGATAGCCGCCGAGCCGGGCGAGCTTGATCAAGTAAGTACCCAGTGATTGCGTGGGTTTGTCGCCATCGGTTTTGTCTCGAATCAGCGTATCGAGTAAATATTGTTCCAGTCGCGTGAATCCCGCGTGCGGCGCGGCTTCTGGTTGACTGCGGTTGACCATCGTCATCCAGAAAATGCGCCAGCCCAGAATGCAGAGGATTTTGTGGAAGGTTTCGATCTTCCAGCGCTGCGCGTACCATTCCAGCTTCTCAATCGCTTGCAGGCAGGAACGGACGGGAAGATCGGTGAGCAGTTTCCAGTCGATGCGCTCTCGCCCTTGCGGGTGGCCGCGCTCCTGGGCATAGATAACCGTGAGGAGCAACTGCGGATACTTTTTCTGCTTGCCAATCGGCGGCAGCACCAGCACACGGCGATAGCGAATTTCCAGCACCGCGTCCGACATTTTTCCGTGCCTGTCTCGCACCGCAAGCCGGTGCAACCCTTCGAGCGGGGCGTGTTTCATCACCGCAGAGATGGTGAGGTTCCCGTCTCCTGCCAGACGATCCACGCAGGTGCGCACCAGAAAATGTGTGCCCGTTTCCTGTGTTGCACAGAACAGTTCGTAGATGTCGCTCTCACGGTCCCCGATATGGACGCAGCGCTCAGGATGCGAGAAGAGCGCGGTCGACTGCCGCACATTCTCCAGCCAGCGATAGCTCTCCTTCCGCTCGATGGGCACCCGCGTCGGATTGATCCTTTTCTTCAGGGCATTGCAGTCTTTGAACTCGTCGCGCGTCCAGAACTTAATCGCCGCCAATCCCAGCGGCAGCCCGACACTCGTTACCGCCAAGCTGGAGCGCATGAGAATGCCGCAGACGGTGTAGTGCAGCGGTCGCCCCTTTTTGTCTTTGCGCGTATAAGACTTGTGCAGGATGCCAACCGGAGCTACATCGTTGCGGCGGAACGTGAATTCCGTGGTGTCGTGCAGCATCAGGATCAACGCGTCGCAGGCACGGATTCGCTCCCCGGTGGCGTGAAAATGTCCGCGCAAAATCTGCTCTTCACTGATGCGCGAGTTGGAGAAGAAGCGATACGCTGCTTTGGTGTTTGCCCAATCCCGACTCGCCCACGGAATGCTTCCCCCGATGTGCTCGGAGAACTGTCTCAGAAGCTTTCGCAATCTCTTGGCGCGGCGTTCATCGTGAAATGTGCACCTCGCCAGTTCGCTCTCGATCCAACCGTCGGACTGCAATCTTGCCAATCCCGGCCGCTGCTTCATGGCCCTACTTCGCCATTTTGCCCCCGCCTTTCAAAAGTACCTACGCTGATGTTAGCGCCGATTTAAAAGGGAGCCAGTTTGGCCGGTTTCCGAGTGAGCCAGGTAGCGGGCTGGTAGTGCCCCTATGCACACCGGTGCGTCCACCGTTGCCCGAAGGCAGTGCAGTGACGCTTCCA
>Ga0335070_10002238_pt1 | contig 22592 bp, 23 predicted proteins | sample Lox_Sample_13_FD_206722 | JGI IMG/M metagenome (GOLD analysis project Ga0335070, IMG submission 206722) | Soil microbial communities from Loxahatchee National Wildlife Refuge, Florida, United States - Lox_Sample_1.3 | ecosystem: Environmental > Terrestrial > Soil > Wetlands | place: USA...
TCCTCCCTGATAAAATTGGCCTCGCCACGTGTCATCCTCTTCTTCCTCGTTATCATAATCCCGCTCCTCTTGCTCTCCATCTACCCCACAGCCGGCCCTCCTTCAAAAAACTGGGGGATGGCAAGCTCGTACAAGTACTTGACAGCTTCTGGTTCTAGGTCTATAATTCATTTTAATCCCAGTTATGAGGTGAGTTCATAGCTCTCTGGATTGATATAATTATTATTTACGAAAATTTCCTGGGAGAAAAGAGTCCTATAATCCAAACAGTGCTGAACGTACTATCATTTGACCGCAGACTTTATTATTCCTTAAATTTGTAAATATCCACATAAACCTGTTCTCGGTTGATATCTTAAAGCGATCTTCAACCGGGTGAGGAGGGGGGGCAATATGAACGTATCTCGCCGCAACTTCCTGAAAGTCTCAGGAGGAACCATGTTACTCGGGTCTCTGGGGATAAACCTGGACCCTGTCAAGGCTTACGCTCAGACGTTGCGCATTAAGGATGCAAAGGAGTCTTACACCATCTGTCCATACTGCTCTGTAGGCTGCGGGATTACCGCCTATGTGAAGGATGGGAAAATCATCAATACCGAAGGTGACCCCGAGCATCCAATCAATGAAGGCACGCTCTGTCCGAAAGGGGCATCGCTCTACCAGATGGCGAACAATCCCCTGAGAGTGACAAAACCTCTTTACCGTGCCGCGGGTGCAAAGGAATGGAAAGAGGTGGAATGGGACTGGGCCCTTGACCAGATTGCGCGAAAGGTCAAAGACACAAGGGACAGGACGTTCAGGGAAAGAGCGAAATCAAAAGTAAAGGAAAAGAAGACTGAACCCGGCACAAAAGAGGGCGGTCTGCCCGTTGAGGTGGAGATCGATGTCGAGAAGGAATTCGTGGTGAACAGGACCGACGGCATCGCCCATGTGGGGAGTGCTGCTTTGGACAACGAAGAGTGCTATCTGCTCCAAAAGATGCTCCGCTCCTGGGGCGTTGTCTATATAGAACATCAGGCCCGAATATGACACTCGCCCACTGTAGCGGCTCTGGGAGAGTCGTTCGGTCGTGGCGCAATGACAAACCACTGGGTTGATCTCAGAAACGCGGACGTCATCCTCGTCATGGGTTCAAACCCTGCCTCTAATCACCCTATAGCCATGAAGTGGGTCATGAAGGCAAAGGAGAAGGGCGCAAAACTCATCGTTGTTGATCCCCGCTTTACACAAACTGCGGCAAAGGCTGATATCTATGCCCCTCTCCGCTCGGGAACAGACATAGCCTTTATCAACGGGATGATTAAGTACATTATCGATAACAACCTTATCTTCAGGGACTATGTGGTCAACTATACCAATGCAACTTGCCTGGTAAATCCGGACTTCAAGCTGCCGGTAGAGTTGGATGGCGTCTTTTCTGGGTTTGATGAAAAGACCGCAAAGTATGACAAAAAGACCTGGACATTCCAGATGGACGAGAAAGGTCTCCCCAAGAGGGACCTGACCCTGAAGGATCCCCGCTGCGTATATCAGATCCTGAGGAAGCATGTTTCCCGTTATACCCCCGAAATGGTCTCCAACATTACCGGAACACCAAAGGAAAAGCTCATTGAGGTATATAAGACCTTTGCATCCACGGGAAAGCGGGACAGGGCTGGAACCGAGTGTTATGCAATGGGATGGACCCAGCATACTGTAGGTGTGCAGAATATCAGGGCCTTCTGCATTGTCCAGCTCCTCCTCGGGAATATGGGTATTGCAGGAGGTGGAATAAACGCAATGAGAGGGGAATCAAATGTCCAGGGCTCGACTGACTATGGTCTCCTCTTCCATATCCTCACAGGCTATAACCCCACGCCCTCAGCTTCACTTGTCGACCTTAAGGCCTACAATGAAAAGTTCACGCCGAAAACAAAGGAGCCGAAGAGCGTGAACTGGTGGGGAAACAGACCGAAATACATGACAAGCTACCTCAAAGCGATTTATGGAGACAAGGCGACCAAGGACAATGATTATGGATATGGCTGGCTTCCCAAGCTTGACGAGGGGATGAACGCCTCATGGCTTAGACTTTTCCTCGCGATGGGCATGGGGAACTTCGAAGGTTTCTTTGCCTGGGGGCAGAACCCTGCCTGTTCGTCCGCTGCTGCGGCAAAGGTGAGACAGGTTTTCACAAAGCTGAAATGGCTCGTGAATGTGAACCTCTACGACAATGAGACCGCATCCTTCTGGAAAGGGCCTGACATGAAACCGGAGGAGATCCAGACAGAGGTGTTCATGCTCCCTTGCTGCTCCTCTGTGGAAAAAGAGGGAAGCATCAGCAATTCCAGCCGCCTTGCCCAGTGGAGAACAGCGGCCATTAAGCCCATCGGTCAGTCCATGCCAGACTCAGAGATCATGAACGAGCTGTACTACAGGGTGAAGAAGCTCTACCAGAAAGAGAAAGGGAAGTTCTCTGCGCCGATCCTTAACCTGACCTGGGATTACGGTGAAAAGAACAAGGATGGGAAGATAGAGCATTTTGATATCCACCGTGTGGCAAAAGAGATCAACGGATACTACCTTGAAGATATCTATGACAAGAAGGTTGACCCGCCCAAGCTCATTGGAAAGAAGGGACAACTTGTCACAAACTTTGTGACCCTCCAGGCAGATGGCACCACATCATGCGGCAACTGGTTATACTCCGGAAGTTACACCCAGAAAGACGATAAGGTCATAAACATGATGGCCAGGAGGGGCAAGGAAGACCCCACAGGCCTTGGACTCTATCCCAACTGGGCGTTCGCCTGGCCGTTGAACAGAAGGATCATCTATAACAGGGCGTCGGTTGACCCTAACGGGAATCCCTGGGATCCCAAGCGGGCTGTCCTTAAATGGAACCCCACCAAGGTGAACCCTGCCACAAATAAACCTGGTGTCTGGGAAGGTGATGTACCGGACGGTCCTGCTCCACCGTTATCAGATGAAAAGGGTGGAAAGCTGCCTTTCATTATGAAGCCTGATGGAATCGCTTCCATTTTCGGGCCAGGCCTTGCTGACGGGCCATTCCCTGAGCACTACGAACCTCTGGAATGCCCCATTCAGGAAAACCCCATGTCCAAGAAGCGGAGGATAAATCCTACCGCACACCCGATTGCGCAGATGGCCGCGCATTTTAGCTGTGATGTCCGCTATCCTTTTGTTGCCTCAACCTATAGGGTAACGGAACACTGGCAAACGGGTGTCATGACAAGACATACTCCATGGCTTCTTGAGATGCAGCCCCAGATGTTTGTGGAGATGAGCAAGGAGCTCGCTGCGGAAAAAGGGATCAGGAATGGCGACAAGGTAAAGGTCTCATCAGCACGCGGAAGCCTTTCGGCCGTTGCAGTGGTCACCGAACGGTTAAAACCGTTCAAAGTCATGAACCAGACGATCCATCAGGTCGGTATGCCGTGGCATTTCGGTTGGCAGTTCCCTGTGGACGGAAGCGGGGGGGACAGCGCCAATCTTTTGACTCCGTTTATCGGAGATCCGAATACAAGCATACCTGAATCAAAGGCCTTCATGGTCAATGTGGAAAAGGCATAGGGGGTGATATTATGACAAGAATGGGAATACTCGTCTCACCGGAATTGTGTATAGGATGCAGGGCCTGTCAGGTTGCCTGCAAGTCATGGAACCAGCTTCCTGGCGACAAGACAGTGAACAGAGGAGGCTTTGAGAACCCTCCCGATCTCACCCCGCACCTTTACAACAAGATACACTATCTTGAGGTGCCCGCAGCCACAGACGTTCAGCGCTGGCTCTTCGTGAGTCAACGGTGCATGCACTGTGACGATGCGGGCTGCATGAAGATCTGTCCTTCCCCGGGAGCCCTTTATAAGACAAAAGAAGGCGCTGTCGCGATCAATAAGGACAAATGCATCGGCTGCAAACTCTGCGTCGCCGGATGTCCGTTCAATGTTCCACGCTACGATGAGAAAGACAAGATTTCAAAATGCCATCTCTGCTACGACAGGATCGCAAACGGACTCCAACCTGCATGTACAAAAACCTGTCCTACAGGTGCCCTGAAATATGGTGAAAGGGACGCCCTTATCAGCGGCGCGCAAAAAGCCGGTTATGCAAAGCTCTATGGACAGACAGACCTGGGAGGTCTTGGATCGCTCTACGCGTTCAAGGATGCCCCTAAGGTCTACGGAATGGATGAAAGGCCGGCCATACCCGAGACCATTGTCTTCTGGCATAAAGTGCTCAAACCCTTGTCGTATATAGGGCTTGGCGGCGTCGTGGCTGCGTCCCTGATCCACTACGTTGCCATTGGTCCTCACAAAGAGAAGGAAGAGGAGGAAAAGAAAAATGGATAGAATGATCAAGAAGGCAGGCGCATTCGAAATCATCAACCACTGGGTGATGGCCATTAGCTGTATTCTCCTCGCCGTGCAGGGATATGGGTTCCTTTTCCACGTCGAGGGAGTTGGCTCGGTGTTTGGCGGATTTAACTCAATGCGGAACCTCCATAACTACCTTGGCATCGCCTTTTCGATCTCTCTCTTTTTCTCCATCTTTATGTATCTCAAGGAGGCCCTCACCTTTGATGCTGATGATATTGGGTGGATAATGGTACTGGGAGGTTATCTTTCCCATAAGGTAACTGTTCCGCCCATGGGGAAGATCAATACCGGCCAGAAGTTCTTCTATCTTGCAGTGCTCATCTTTGGGATCGGTATTTCCGCATCAGGCTATGTCATATGGCTTCTCCCGGGCAATAAGCAGTATATCCTCCTTTCCCACATTGTTCACAATATCAGTTTTGTCGTTTTGATGATCGCCATACCCGCTCACATCTACCTCGGTACACTTGCGAACCCCGGGACCCTGAGGATAATGCTTTCCGGAACCGTTCCCTACCAATGGGCCAAGAAGAGGCATCCAAAGTGGGTAGCTGAGGTGGAGGGAGGGCATAAAGCTTGAGTATTTTTGCTCCTCTATATATGGAAAAGGTTCTTGGATAGTCTCTAAGGAATCCCCCATGCCACTAGAAACCTAAGTGACATGGGGGATTATCAAAAAGGAAAACCATGAAGAAATTGTTAATTCTTGTTGTTCTGTTTTTAGCATCATCCCTCTCCTCTGCACAGGATAAACGATATGAAGTTCCTGTCGGGGATTCACCGGGGTATGGTCAGGCCAATGCCCCGGTGACCATGATCGAGTTTGTCGATTACCAGTGACCGCACTGCGTGGGGGTCGGTCCGACTGTCGATAAACTACTCAAAGACTACAAAGGGAAGATAAGGCTTGTGGTGAAAATGAACCCTTACAAGTATCGGGACTTCTCCCACATAGCCGCCGAGGCGGTACTTGCAGCCCGTGACCAGGGAAAATTCTGGGAAATGCATCAACTCCTGTTGAAGAAATCACCGCAGCTTGACAGAACCAGTCTCATAAAGTATGCACAAGAAAGCGGCCTCGACGTGAAGAAATTTACTGAATCCCTTGATACAAAAAAGAACGCGAGTGCCATTGAACGGGACAAACAACTTGCCATTTCCCTTGATCTGTACGAGACACCTGTATTTTTTATTAATGGGAGAAAGGTCACGGGAAACAGGGCCTATGACTATTTCAAAAAGATCATTAATGAGGAAATGAAGAATGAGAAAAGGTAGACTTTCCTTTTTGCCCTCCTTTGCGGTCATGTGGGGTATTATTTTATTCGTCCTCACTCTTGATGTACACGCTGGGCACCTTGAGCCTTTTAAATTCGTTCCGATTCCGCAACACAATCCCCAGACTCCTGAAAAGATTGACCTCGGCAAGAAACTCTTTTTTGACAGGCGTCTTTCCGGAGACGGCACCATGAGTTGCGCCAGCTGTCACATACCCGAACTGGCGTTCACCGACGGACAGGATATTTCCCTCAGCTATCCCACAACAAAGAACTGGAGAAACTCTCCCACCCTCATCAATGCGGCATTTTATAAATTCCTTTTTCATGACGGCCGCGTCAGGACCTTGGAAGACCAGGCACTTTTCCCCATGATGTCAGCGTTTGAGATGAACAAGAATCTCGACTACCTCGAGGAGCAAATCAGGGTGGTACCAGAATATGCTGAAGCCTTCAAAAAGGTCTTCGGGGGTGAAGTCACGAGGAAGAGGATTGCAATGGCAATCGCATCGTTCGAGAGGACCTTGGTCTCTTTGAACTCACCACTTGATCGGTACCTGAAAGGGGAGAAAGGTGCGCTCTCAGAAGGTGCGAAGAAGGGATTTGAGATATTCAAAGGCAAGGGAAAGTGTGCTGATTGCCATCATGGGGTGAACCTCTCTGACGACAAGTTCTATGCGCTTGAAGTTCCGGAAAATCCTGTTCTGTTGAATGATCCGAGGGTTACCGCCACGATGCGATTTGTGGCAAAGGTATACCATTATGACGATTACAAGAACCTGACAGAGGATCCCGGGAGGTATCTTATTACAAAAAACAAAAAAGACTGGAAAGCCTTCAGGACTCCCACATTAAGGGAAATTTCAAAAACCGCTCCCTACATGCACAATGGTGTATTCAAGACGCTTGACGAGATCATTGATTTCTTCGACTCCGGAGGAGGGAAGGGAAATAGAGCGCTGAAACCTCTGGGCCTGAGCGCCGAGGATAAGACGGACCTGAAGTCATTTCTCGTTGAGGCGCTGAATGGTGAAGAGATACCCATACAATATCCCGAAATCCCGTAAGGGTAATACCCGAACATTGAAATGAACATTGAAGAAATTATACAGGAAAAACCCCATCTCAAAGAGACCATCCTGCTCTATGAAAAGGTTTTGACTTTTGACAGCATGGTGGCAAAAATGACCAATGTCATTACCTTGGATGAGGTGACTTATCCTCCTGAAATAGCGGATGCGGTGGTGGAACGCTTTTCATCAAACTTCGGCATCCCGGAAGAACATCTGCTTCCTTTCAAGGAAGCACTGAAAATGGGGCAGCTTGATTTCACAAGACTTCCCCTAAACGAGATTCCCTCTTTTTCCTTTCCCTATCACGAAGATGAGCTTGGATTAATTCTCTTCCTCATGAGCAAGCCTTTCTTCCTTCGGCTGGGAGAAATGTATCATCTCAGCGGGAGCACATGGGAAGAGGGCAGGTGTCCGGTCTGCCATGCAAAGCCTTCCCTGGCATCCATCGACAGTGAAAACAGGAGAAAACTGTATTGTTCATTCTGTGGCACTAAGGGATATTACACACGCCACGGCTGCCCGCTCTGCTCAAATGAGGATACTTCAAAGATCACTCTTTTTACCTTTGACCAGGAGAAGGATTTCAGGATTGACGCCTGCCACCAGTGCAAATCTTACGTCAAGACAGTCCTCAATGAGAGCATTATCGAGAACCGCCTCACCCCGGACCTCGCTGACCTCATGAGCCTTCCCCTTGACGTCATCGCCCAAGGGAAGGGCTTCCAACGCCATTCACCCAACCCCATTGGCATGACGAAGATGGGATAAAAGGCCAATACAGGACTATTTCACAGTGTATGACGTACCTCATATTCTTCTTCCCCTGCCCTGCTAAAATATAAGAGAGATTCGAAGACCCTCCCTGTAAAGGGAAGGGTGAGGAGCTATAATTGTTTTTAAGAGATGATGAGCCCAGGGGTAGCCACTCCAATGAATTAGAGGAAATACAAAACTCTTCCCTGAAATCAAGAACGTATCCCTCAAAACTTTTTGTTGAGGTCACCACAAGGTGCAACCTCAGATGTGCCATGTGTGTAAAGCAGAACACCTCCACTGGCATGTCAGAGGGAAACATCTCCCTTGAGACGTTTCGTGCGCTGGAACCTTCATTCCCCCACCTTTCTGCCCTCATTCTTAACGGCGTAGGAGAGCCCCTGCTCTATCCACAATTAGAAGAGTTCATACGCAGGGCAAAAAAACAATTGCCGCACAATGCATGGGTAGGTTTTCAGACAAACGGAGTTCTTTTAAACAGGGAACGCGCTCTGTCCCTCGTTGAAGCAGGACTGGGCCGTATCTGCCTTTCCATGGATGCCATTTCCCGCGACACCTTTCGCAGGATCCGTGAGGGAGGTGAGGTGAGAGACCTGGAATCCGCATTCTCTGCCTTGAACGCTGCAGTAAAGAGTGCAAATGGTCACACGAGGCGGCGTCTCGACATCGGCATCGAGTTCGTACTCATGCGTGAAAACCTCTTTGAACTCCCCCAAACGGTGAGATGGGCTGCACACCGCAGGGCCACGTTCGCCCTTGTCACACAACTCCTTCCCTGCACCAAATTAGGGACTAACCAGGCTGTCTACGACACCAATACCCATGGGGCCATATCTGTGTATGACCTCTGGAAGAACAGGGCAGGACTTCAAGGGTTGGATATTCGGAGGTATTTCGATGTGTTCATGAAACACTTTAAGAATGCTGACGAAGAAAACATTTTTGCTCTCATCGAAGAAATGAAGGCCGACGCTGGTTCTCGGGGAATAACCCTCCATCTGGAACGGCTCCTCCTGAGGGATGAAGAATGGTTGAAAAGGGTGGAAGAGATTTTCGAAGAGACCTTAGAGATTGGACAAGAGGAAGGGATTGAGGTAAAGCTCCCTGAAATTGCCCCAAGGAACAATAGAAAGTGCGAGTTCGTCGAAGGAGAGAGCTCGTTTGTATCATGGGAGGGAGACGTGCATCCATGCTATTTCCTGTGGCACCGGTATAGCTGTTATGTGGGGGGATGGGAAAAACAAATCAAGCCCTGGAGTTTCGGTAATCTGAAGGAAAGAAACATCCTTGATATCTGGAATGACAGAAATTACAGATCCTTCAGGGAGAGTGTCCTTCGCTATGACTTCCCCTTCTGTTTTGATTGTAGTTTTGCCCTCTGCGACTATGTCCAGGGTGAGGACTTTGAGCAGGATTGTTACGTAAGCAGCGTTCCCTGCGGGGCATGCCTCTGGTGCACCGGTCTGTTCCATTGCCTCCAGTAAGATTTTCGTCTCCTCCAATCAATATCTCCTTTCACGTTTCCCCTCTCACATGAAAATAATTTATTTGACAAATGAATTGTTTTCACCTATCCTCTTATAAAGAAGTATCAAGTTCTATCCGCATTGCAAATGTTAACGTTTCATCAAACATATCCCTGTTTTATGCAGAAGGGAAGAATGGGAGGATTGTATGGACAAGATTCTCAGAATTAACGTAGGGGCGGCAGGTGGACCAAAGGCTACTGAAGTCCCTGTGGGTGAATACGCCGGATTTGGGGGCAGGGCAATGACCTCTGCCATAGTTTCGAAGGAAGTTCCGCCCTTGTGCCATCCGTTGAGCGGCGAGAACAAGCTGGTCATCGCGCCGGGGCTGCTGAGCGGGACAGCCGGCGCTCAGTCGGGACGGATATCTGTGGGCGGTAAGAGCCCCCTCACCGGCGGCATCAAGGAATCGAACTCCGGAGGACAGGCCTCCCAGGTCCTCGCAAAGCTCGGATACAACGCCATCGTGCTCGAAGGGAAGCCGGCGAATGATGACCTCTACAAGGTCTTCATCAACAAGGACGGGGTCAAGATCACCAAGGACAATAGCCTCAAGATGCTCCCGAACTACGACCTGATCGCGAAGATGAAAGCAGAATTCGGGGACAAGGTGGCATGCATTTCGATCGGACCTGCAGGCGAAATGAAGATGGGCGCCGCGACAGTGGCCTTTACCGACATGGAGCAGCGTCCGACCCGTCACGCAGGCCGCGGAGGGATGGGCGCGGTCATGGGCGCAAAGAATATCAAGGTCATTGTTCTCGACGCCACCGGCATGCCGGTGCGCGAGCCCAAAGACCCGCAGAAGTTCATGGACGCGAACAAACGTTTCGTAGACGGCCTCAAGAAACATCCGGTCACCGGCCAGGGCCTTCCGGCTTTTGGTACGAACGTGCTGACGAACATCCTGAACGAAGTGGGCGGCTATCCCACCTACAACTTTAAGCAGGGCCGTTTCGACGGCGCCTCCAAGATCAGCGGCGAGACCCAGGCGGAAACCGAGAAGAAGCGAGGCGCGAACCCGACCCACGGCTGCCACCGGGGATGCGTCATTCAGTGTTCGGGCACCTACAACGACAAGGACGGCCACTACCTTACCAAGCAACCGGAGTACGAGACCGTCTGGGCCCATGGCGGGAACTGCGGGATCGGTGACCTGGATGCCATTGCCAAGCTGGACTTTCTGGATGACAATTACGGTTTGGACACCATCGAGATGGGCGCGACCATTGGGGTAGCCATGGAAGCGGGCCTGGCAAAGTTCGGAGATGCCCAAGCCGCCATTGACCTTGTAAATGAAGTGGGCAAAGGCACATACCTCGGACGCATCCTTGGTAATGGGGCAGGCATGACCGGCAAGGCCTTCGGCGTCGAGCGGGTGCCGGTGGTGAAGAACCAGGCAATGCCAGCCTACGATCCCCGCGCGGTGCAAGGCATCGGCGTCACCTACGCTACGAGCCCCATGGGCGCGGACCACACCGCGGGATACGCGGTTGCCCAAAACGTCCTGAAGGTGGGCGGCGACGTGAACGCGCTCAAGCCCGAGGGGCAGGTCGAATTGTCGCGGAACCTCCAGATCGCGACTGCGGCGATTGATTCCACCGGCATGTGCCTCTTTATTGCCTTTGCGGTGCTCGACCAGCCCGATACCTTCCAGGCCCTGCTCGACATGCTCAGCGCGTTCTACGGGATCAACATGACGGGCGACGGCGTGACCGACCTGGGGAAGAAAGTCCTGAAGATGGAGCGGGACTTCAACAAGGCTGCGGGCTTCACCCCTCAGCAGGACCGGCTGCCGAGCTACTTCAAAACTGAACAGTTTGCTCCCCACAATGTCACATTCCAAGTCAAAGACGAAGATCTCGATAAGGTCTTTAACTGGTAATTGAATAAAAGAAACCCTTTTGGAGGGAGAGGCTGAAAGAAAGCCTCTCCCTTTTTTGTCCATAACACAAAGGGACCGAATACGTAGGCAGAGGTATCGTTTCTATGACCTGTTTTAGGCGACAAGATTTTGATAATAGTTCCCTCACACAGCTCTGTTTTGTAATAGACAATGCTCAGCTTCCCGGTTTCTACCAAATCCTCCAGGCTGGGTGCATGGTCAAGGCGCTTGTCGGCTGCAGCATCAAGAGCTTCCTCACTCAACAAATGGGAATATCTCCCGAATATATTGCAGGGCGGATACACTCTATCTTTCTTGAGGGAAGGCCTGTGGACGACATCGATTCCGCAATGATCCATGATGGGTCACACCTCTCCCTCTCTGCTGCCATGCCGGGTTTGGTGGGGGCCACCATGAGGCGTGGGGGCGTCTACGGGGCATTTCGAAGCTCCATTACGTATAACGAATCTGATTCCCATTGTGCAGTTGCAGAAGGATGTGTGCACCTGAAGTTCTTTAACCTCCTGATGGGGGAATTGGGTCCTGATCTACTCAAGAAGGGTATCTATCTGAAATCTTCCCAGATGGCGGATTTTCTCTCAGGTCAGCCTTTGGAGTTCTGGCAGGGATGCAAAGAGATTCTTCTCAATAAAAAACCTGTGAGACGTGACCTTCTGGAAAAAGAAAACTGGTTGTCCAGACATGATCTGGTATACCTTTCAGTTATAACTACTGATTGATCCACTCCATAAAAGATGAGTGGAAAGGAGGAGAGCATGGGGGGAGAAACAACACCTAAAGAACAGCGAATAAACAGCCAGGAATGCCATCTAGAGATCTCTTTGCGTGCGGTCCCTTCAAGAATTGGGACTAGCGGGGGTAAGGAGGTCCCTTTCAAGAGAGGGGTTCTTTCGTTAAGGAATACCGGTCAGACAGTGGTGTCTGGGCTTGTGCCTTACGCCACCCTGGGCCAGGAAGGCGGATCGATTCAGGATGTGAACGAGGCATTCTCCCGCTCCAAGACCGTGGAGTCAATCAAGCCTGGAGAGGCAATCGAATGGGACGTGTACGACCAGTTGCTTACCGCACATGCGGGTGCTGCCAGCAAGGTTCATATGTTCGGATACAGGGCTGTCTTGAACTGGTGGTTCGAATTAGTCGCTTGGGCTGAGTACCGGTGCCCAGATGTTGCTACCTCTCTACAGACGCCGATCACCCGGTGGAAGCTGCGCTGGAGCCTTGCCAAGCCTCCGATGGATGAGGTTGATCTGTATATCGAAGTTATAAAAGAGTGAAGCACGCGCATACGTAAATTGTTTCGTCTCGTCGGCCTTCTCACGCGATATGTGTACCTTCAAGAACCTCCGGCAATAGGAGGAAAGAGTGCGATCTCGTCTCCTTCCCGCAGGGAATAGTGCATGCTTCTGTGTTCACCATTCACAATCTTCAGCAACGGAATCTTCTCGGGGAGTTTCAGCATCTTGATCAGGTCTTCAAGGGTTGAGTTTTCGGCCAACTCCATCTCCTGTTCCACAGGACCAAAGTTCCTCAGGGTGGCAAAAAGTTTAACAGTGACCTTCATAGCGCAGATAAATTATACCGGAGAGCCCGTTACATCGTTGTATCTTTCAGCGCATGCGGGCATTCGCAACCCCTCTTCTCCGGGATGTGTTTAAAGGTTTCCATAATGAGCTTCTTTATTCGCTCCAGAGAGCCCTTCATTGTCTCCACAACCTCTTTCGTTGTAAGCTTCCTGTCCGATATCCCGGCCGCATAGTTGGTTACCACCGCGATGCACGCAAAGCAGAGTTGAAGCTCACGGGCAAGACAGGCCTCGGGCATAACAGTCATCCCGACGATATCCGCTCCAATTTTTAAAAAATGCTGGACTTCCGCTTTACTCTCAAGCCTCGGCCCATTCACACATACGTACGTGCCGGAATCACGCAGGCTCACACGGGATTCAATGCCAGATGCCTTAATCGCTCCCCTCACCTCTGCGCAGTAAGGAGTCGTGAAATCTATATGGACAACTTCATCTCCCTCGTAAAATGTGGCGGCTCTTCCATGGGTCATATCAATGACCTGATCAGGTATCACGACATCCCCTGGTGCCAGGCCTCCCTCTATACCCCCCACTGCATTGATTGAGATAATCCTTTCCACCCCCATTTCCCTCATACCCCAGATGTTGGCCCGGTAATTGATCATATGGGGAGGGATATGGTGGGGCGTCCCATGCCTGGAAAGAAGAACAAATTCACCCTCTGGAAACTCACCTACACGGTACACATCGGACGGTTCTCCGTATGGGGTCGTTATTTTCCTGAGCTCTCTTATTCCCATCCCCTCTTCATAAAAGCCACTGCCCGTAATAAGCCCAATCTTTGGCATAGACTCGCTCTTCTCCTTCCGCAAGGCTGCTGACGTAGCTATACAGCCGTATTCCCTATCTTTCTAAATGCTATAATATACGGGCTGCGAAGTCCAGTACCACAACAAAAAAGAGGTCCATTGCGTTGAATATCGACCTAATGTCAGAAGTGTTAAAGAGGGTATTGTCCCGCGGAGGAGACTATGCCGATATTTTCGTGGAGCAGAGAAGGTCAAGCTCCATTCGCCTTGAAGACGGAAAGGTAGAGAAGGTGGTGACCGGCATTGACAGTGGTGTGGGCATCAGACTCATATCTCGCGGGAAGACCTCCTATGCCTTCACTAATGACAGTTCACCTGACTCCCTCACCTCACTGGCAGACGTTCTGAGCAGGTCCCTCCGGGGGGTCGCTTCCTCTTCTATCCCGGATCTTAAGAGGGTAAGTCCAGAGTCTGATTTTCCTATTAGGCTGCTCCCTGATGAAGTACCGATGGAGAGGAAGGTTGCCCTTGTGCAGAAGGCGGATCATATAGCCCGGTCATTCGACAAACGTATACGGCAGGTGTCTGCAAGTTACCGTGATGCTACCCAAAATGTCCTGATAGCCACCTCTGAGGGCCTCTTCGCGGAAGATGAGCGCACCCATACCCTCTGGGTAATCCACGTAATTGCCTCAGACGATGGGATAATACAAACGGGGTATGAGACAGCGGGCGGCAATGTCGGTTTCGAGCTTTTTAGGGGATCCATCATCGACGAGCTTTCCCTCAAGGCTTCCCAGAGGGCAGTTATGATGCTCCGGGCGGGGCGGGCTGTGGGGGGAAGAATGCCTGTGGTCATCTCTTCAGAGGCAGGGGGGACAATGATCCATGAAGCGATAGGCCATGGCCTTGAAGCAGACCTTGCACAGCATGGATTGTCCGTCTACTCCAATAAATTAGGTCAGGAAGTTGCCTCAAGACTGGTAACAGTCATAGACGATGCAACTCTGCCCCACAAAAGAGGCTCTTACCTGTTTGATGATGAAGGTACCCCCTCCAGGCGAACAGTCCTTGTGGATAAAGGGATACTTTCGGGATACCTTTATGATCAATTGTCCGCCATGCATGACGGGGTGAAATCCACCGGTAATGGTCGGAGGGAGTCTTACCAGCACAGGCCAATACCAAGGATGAGTAATACGTTCATCGCGCCTGGTGAAGCATCGCCTGAAGCGGTGGTGAAATCCACATGGAATGGCCTTTTCGTGAAAAAAATGGGGGGAGGGCAGGTAAATACCGTCACTGGAGACTTCGTGTTCGATGTTCAGGAAGGCTATACAATTGAGAGCGGGACCATTGGTGAACCTGTACGGGAAGCCACTCTTACAGGCAACGGCCCCTCTATACTGCGATCCATAGATATGATCGCTTCTGATCTGGGTTTCTCCATAGGGACCTGCGGAAAGGACTCCCAGGGGGTTCCCGTCTCTGACGCAATGCCCACCTTGAGAATAAGTGAGATGGTGGTCGGTGGCGAGATTTCTCGCTCAAGGTGACCCGAGTAATAGATGAATCCCTAACCCATTAAGTGTTGCAATAATTACACACCTGAAGAATATTATCAACACCCTTATGAATCAAAAGTCTTTTATTTAAAAGGTTTTTTTCTGGCATTTTCCTTGCACACTAAATTTATAACTTTATGCGTTTACAGAGGACTTTAAGACAGGAAGTAACCTTTAGCGGGATCGGCCTGCATACGGGAAGACATGCCGTTGTGAGACTGAAGCCCGCTCCCCGGGACTCCGGTATCATCTTCCTCAGGATAGATAGAATGGCAGTAATACGGGCGCATATCGGTGCGGTAACCGACACTGCATTTGCCACCACCCTTGGTAATGACAATATAAAAATCAGAACAGTTGAGCATCTCCTCGCTGCCCTGGCAGGTATAGGAATTGATAATCTTATCATTGAGGTAGATGGTCCTGAGATACCCATACTGGATGGGAGTTCCACCGAGCTGGTAAGTATAATATTGCAAGGTGGAATCGCAAAGCAGGGAAAGAAAATGCCCTGCTTGCGGATTACAAAACCCATAATTATGGAGGATGGTCATTCTGAGATTGCCGTTGTCCCTTATGAGGGAAGAAGAATTACCTTCAGGATTCATTTCCCCCATCATTTCCTTGGTGAACAGGAGCTCAGCATAGAACTGAACGAGGAGACATTCATCAAAGAGGTTGCCCCTGCAAGAACCTTTGGTTTTCTGAAGGACATTCAGTATATGATGGCCAATGGCCTCGCGAAAGGCGGCTCACTAAATAATGCCGTCATACTCAGTGACAAGGGTGTATTGAACTCTTCCGGGCTCAGGTTCAAGGATGAGTTTGTGAGACATAAAATCCTGGACTCTATCGGAGACTTTTCCCTGATAGGCTTTCCGATATACGGACACATATTTGCACACAAGGCAGGACACTCCACGAACCTTAAATTTATTAAGAAAGTCATCTCTTGTTCTGATTGCTGGAAGATTGTGTCAGAAGCTGAACAACCCCAGGCCCAAGCTCAGCTCCATCTCTAAAAAAGATAGTAATATCAAGAAGTTACAAATTTGTCTTGAATTTTTTCTGAAAATGGGGTTTCATATCTGAGGAAGACCGCAAATAAAAAAAAGAGGCTGGAGAATCCCTTCTCCAGCCCTAAGTCCCACAAGACTTTTCTTATTTCTTCTTTGCGGTCTTCTTCGCTGTCTTCTTCGCTGCGGGTTTCTTCGCTGCTGCCTTCTTTGTCGCCATTATTTTTCACCCCCTTTCTATCCCCGGAAAATCGGGGAAGCTTAAACTAAACCCTCCCGATAAGCGAAATCCGCTTTCCGGAAAGGAGCCTGCGCAACGCGCCATCCTTTTTCTTCCTTTTTGTCCTGTACTCATCCTCGTCCATCAGCGTATAGCTGATCTTCTGCCCAAATTTCTTCTGCAGATCCTTGAGCCCTTTTTTTACCATATCTTCTGATTCCGAAGCGCCGATCACAAAAAGGGCAACGGCATCCACATCCTCACCTTCTGCGTACGGTCCATAAATGAAGGCCGCCTTTGCCCCGGATGCCCTGATCAATGCCTTGATCGCTCCCGGCAGTCCAAGGGACTTGGTGATAAGGTTCTTGAGTTCCGAGAAAAGGGGCGAGTCTTGTTCCGCCTGAAAGTATTTGAGGTTGGCAACCCTCTCGCTCACTACGATTCCCATCTTCTCAAGGTTGTCAAGTTCTCGTTTGATACCGGAAGGATTTTTTCGGAGCAGTTTCGCGATTTCACGGACATAGAACTTCTCATCTGGACTGTTCAGGAGCAGTGAGAGGACGTCTGCTCGTATGGATGATGAGAACAAGCTCTTTAACATCTTGCTATAGTTATATACTAACAAATTCAATTTGTCAACAAAAAAATTACAATTAAGAACAGAAAATGCACTTTTGTGAACGATGCATAAAAGTGAACGATTGTTTTTTTTATGAAACTATCGTTAGACATTCCGTTACTTCTTCTTTCTCAAACGATAGATTTATTTTCATGAACGGATAATGCTTTTTTGTGAACGATCGTTTTTTTCGCGTATTTCTCTTGTGAGAAGAAAGTGCTCACATGGAGCGTCCATGAGGTACTCCCTCATGAGGGCGCGCCCTTGGCAGGCCTAAAAGATTATCTCTTCGGGAGGTAGTGAAGCGCGAATAGCTCAGGAGCCGATTCCCTGGCGATCCTAGCGGGATTCGAACCCGTGTTGTCGGACTATCCTTCCCACATAGAATAAGTGCTTGCCTAAATCAATTCGGATCCACCTTAGCCGAAATTTCTCATAAGGGAACTGCCCCGGGGACGGAGCGGACGCCTCTTTGGCTGGAGCGAGCCAGGGCCCTTGGCTTGTTAAATATGCCACATGTTAACGGTCAGGGTTATTTAGAGTGTATCAGCAAGGCGTAACAGTCTAAATCTACAAACGTGATCTGGTTGGTGAAGTTCTCGCAATTGGGTGTCCCGGCTTACATGAGGAAGTATGATCGCTCGGGCAAGCGAGGAGTTGTCAAGGAATACTCCGGTACAAGGTTTCCGTTGGCATTAGATAGTCAGAGAAGATCCGGCAGATAGGGTTTCGTGCAGTAATCGAGCTTCTTATAATGAGGTATGCACCCGAGGAAAGCCTTTCGTTTCAGGATGGTTTGGTGTAACTATTCGCCCGGACAGAAAATAAGGTACAATGAAATATACTGACTGAATGAACTATACATCAGAAATAGAGTCTGTGCCGAGAAAAGGAGTGAAAGGCACATGAAAATAATATTAGCCAATCCCGGGCTGAAGATTTCCAAACGCATATGATAAGGAAACATGCTTTAATTGCCGGCATATGGTTACTCCTCGTCTTTGTTGCCTGTTCCTCCCAAATTGATAAGAACAGATTTGATAGAAACAGATTTGACAGGGTGAACTCTACTGTCCAGGCCCTCCAACACTCCATCTCGACCAGTGGCGACTACCCGCAACTTGGTGCATTGATCCAGCAGCTGTCCTCAGAGATAGAAGCGCTGAACGTGAGCGTGACATCCAGGAGAGAGAGGGATCTTTTACAAGAGTATTCAGAACTGCTCAAGATGTATCAGGACGGGTTTCTCTTGTGGAAATATCGCACGGAATTCAGCAGTCATAATTTCGTTCCGAAGGGGCGTATCTATGTGGGGCAGGATGTGGAACCTATTGTGGTGAAATACCACCTTCCCACCGAAACGCATATATTTGAGCCTACTCACCAGATATGGAAAAGCATAGCAGAGGACTCAATCCGGATAATTTGGAATAATACAGATGCACAGGTGAAAATAATAAATACCATGTTGAACTATTGATCCCCTTCAAGAACGTCTCCGTCTATCTTTTCAATATCCTCCACAGGGTAGTCTCGGGGATACCAAAATCTTTCCCCCTTGTCAAAAGAGCGGCCAATCTTGCCCGGGGCTTCAGATTCTCTGACCTGGAATTATCAGACCATCAGCCCTTCTGAATCTCGCTACAAAGCTGGTCAAAGACTTCTGTGAGAAGCACAAGGCCTACGAGCTTCTTTTTTCGCTCTAAGACGGGCATCACCATCAGATCATTATCGATCATAAGATATGCAGCCTTGGTAACTGGATCATCCGGCTCGACGAAACATTTAAGGGGCGTCATCACTTCACTTACCGCTTTTTCGGCGTACTTTGTCACTTCTCTTTCAACCCGGGAGGTAGACGACGCTGTTGCGTATCCGTCAGGCATGTGAGAGACTGCGGCGGACTTTGGTAATTCGGCCTCTTTTGCCCTCAGGATATCCTTCATGCTTACCATGCCCAGCAGGTTATATTTCTCATCGAAAACAAGGATGCCGAGAGGATAAGAAGTTTTTTCTCTGGTGGGAAGTGTGACCTTCATAATCTTTATGGCCTGCTTTACCGTGAACCAGTAAGGCACATGAGGGAAATCGAAGATATCGACGATTATGTCCTTTACCTTTCTGTCAATTTCCATGGGTAACACCGACGCACATCGAGGAGGTTCTACAGCCGCTGCTATTCTTCGTCTTGTTTCGTTATAATCTTTTGTGCTGTGTCGAATTCGCCTTCCTCGGCAAAGGCTACCGCGGTCATCATCCTCTCGATCTTTTCGTTATAAGCCTCTTTGATTCTCCGTACAAGGTTGTCTATGTCCGCCGGTTTCCTCATAAAATCAAAGCCGCCGAGCCTTTTTGCCTCCTCGGCATCCCTGTCCGTGCCATGCCCTGTGAGGATGATGACCTGCATCTTGGGATAACGCCTTTTCACCTCTCTCAGAACCTCTATCCCGTGTAGTCCCGGCATTTTTAAGTCCAGCACCATTACGTCGGGCTCTATTCCTTTGACATAGGAGAGAGCCTGTTCCCCGTCGTATACGGTGCTCACGTTCAGCTCCCTCATCTTCAGTCTCTGTGCGAGAGTATCCACAAAAGCCCTTTCATCATCGACCAATAGCACCTTTATGTCCTTCTTTTTTGTCATCTTTCCTCCTCCGTTTCACACTTCAGTCGAATCTTCTCGCGCCGCTACCTAACTATAACAGCGGCCACTGGCGGTGTCAAGATATTGTATAAGTTGTGCTGAGCCTTACACCGAAGAAGTTCCTGCTACCCCATCATGCAGCTTACTTTTTTTCAACAGGCAGCAAATTGAGAGGAACAGTAATCGTCGTCACGCTCTCCTGTTCATGTCTTACCGCTGCCTTCAATGTTTCGATAATCTCCTGAACCACTTCGTCCATGCAGATGCCCTTGTCAATAATCCTTTCAGCAATGCTTTCAACTGGCTTCCCCCTCGGGATGATGTGGATAATTATAGAACTGTCCGAAGGCTCTGTTTTTATGATGAGATGGCTGCCCTTATCGAATCCCAGCATTTTTTCTTCGATGAGGCAATAAAGGAGGCAGTAGAGTCTTGAAGGGTCGCTGTGGATCGCTGGGACGGCACCATGAAAATCCGTCTCGAGGCAGATTCCTCTCTCACGGGCCGATCTCCGTCTCAACGCGATGAGTTCCTCGATCGCATCGTGAACGCTGAAAGTCGAAAAAGGGTGGTCCATCCTGTGGGCGAAGCGATTCAGATAATCGGCAAGCTGTACCGCTTTATCCACCTGCAAAGCAATTGAATCGAGAGAGCTCATGTATTCGGCTGAATCCTTTTTCTCCTCGGATTTTCTGAACACAAGGAGATCCTCTATCAAACCGGCGGTCTCCTTGATTATGGCGAGATGATTCTTCAGCTCATGGGTGAACCCTCCTATCATTTTTCCGACAAAGCCCATCTGGGAAATCCTCAAATTGCGCTCTTTTTCGGAATCCATCGTCCCCCCCCGAAACGGTTACTTTTTGATTATGCTCTGCTTTGCCTTATCGATTTTTTTTGTCAGTTCGTCGATGTCTATAGGCTTCATGACACAGTCAAATGCCTCTCGTGGAATTGTTTCGTCTCCATCCTGGCAAGCATGACCGGTTACAAAGATGACCTCTATCGAAGGATTAAACTCCTTGATCGTTCTGTACAGTTCTATACCACTCATGCCCGGCATTTTAAGATCGAGAAGAAGCACCTCAGGCGGGTCCTGTTTGATTGCGGCGATGGCGTCATCCACGTTGTACACCGCCTTCGTGTCGTAATCCCGCAGGAGCAGCCTTTCCGACAATGCCGCCGCAAATTCAACCTCATCGTCAACGATAAGCACTTTAGTCCATGACATTATAACCCCCTTAGATCGATGCTGGCTTTGACAGGCACTTCGACTGTGAAAGTCGATCCCTTGTCGACCTCGCTTTCAACAAGGATTGTACCCCCCAGCTTCTGCATTATCCCGTATGATATGGAGAGACCGAGACCCGTACCTTTCCCTTTTTCTTTCGTCGTAAAGAAGGGCTCAAAAATATGTTTCAAGACTTCTTTCGGAATACCATGACCGTTATCCCCTATAATCACCTGAAGTGTGTCCTCATCTTTCTTCCCCGTGGCAATCGCCAGCGTCCCTCCATCCTTCAGGGCATCTATGGCGTTGTTCGCAATGTTTAAGAATACCTGTTGAAGCAATCCTCTGTCACTCTCGATCTTGGGAAGATTTTCCGAGAGATTCATGTCGAGGCGGACATTCCGATAAAGAATCTCTTTATCGAGAAATCCGATGACCTCTTTAATCGTCTCGTTCATGTCAATTATCTCAACGGAAACATCCATTCTCCGGGCAAAACCCAGGAGTCGCTGCGTAATAGTCCTGCAGCGATCCACGCTATCAGTTATCGAAAAGACGATCGACAGGAACTTTTCCTTATTGGGGAAGTCACCGATAAGCTGCAGGATATCCTTCATGAGTCCCGCCTTTTCATTAATCACGGCAAGTGGGTTATTTATTTCATGTGCGATCCCTGCCGCAAGCCTTCCGATTGAGGCAAGTTTGCTTGTGTGTTCAGTCTCCGCAATAGCTGCTTCACGCCTTTGCTCCGCCTCCTGCACCCGGTTTACCACTGAAGAAGTGATGATGCTGTTTGCTATGGAACCTATAATAACCAATATTATTATCAAATAAAGCGTGCCCACATCCTTTGTAAAAAGCTCGATCATCCTCGACGAGGCGGTTGATTGAACGACCATCCCCAATACCCAGGGGGATTGTTTTATACGTGCAAATCCGACCTCAAGACGGCCACCGCCCTCTTGCTTATAGTCTATTAATGACAGATCCTGAGCCGGGACCGGAAATTTCAGAGCTGCCCGTTCAAGCATTTTGCCATGAAAGCGGGAAGAGGTCTGGAGGATCCCGTCTTTGTTTATAATAAAAGCGTCATCGTACTCCTTTAGTTGAATTGAAGAAAGGAATCTATTGAGGGCTTCCACATCTACAGTCGCACGTAGTACCCAGAAGGCGTGCTTGCCGGGTATTTCCTTTCTCACGGCTATCGCAAAATGGGGCATTTTTCGGTATCCGGTGAAAACGTCGCTGATATAGACGCCACGGATGATTACCTCCTGAAACCAGTCCTGGTTCGAATATTCCCTGCCCTTGAGATGATACGGTCCTGCATAGGACACCTGGATCCCCTCCGAGTTAATTAAGCCGAGGTCAACAATCTCTCCGAATTCTTTCCTGAATTTGGCAAAAACCGTATGAAGAATTGCATCGTCAGACAACTCATTAAGGCTGTAAGCATTGGCGAGAAATCTCAATCCTGAGAGTTTCTCCTGCAAGAACGACTCAATAGACCGCTGTGAGTCTTCAATCTGCCACCTGAGATGAGCCCGGAATTCATCTTTAAGGATATTGAAAACCCAAAAATAGCTCATCATAGCAATCCCGATGAGGGGGAGAGCTGCGAGAGTGCCTATATAGAAGAATAAACGTAACTTAAGAGACTTGTAACGGTCTTTTGTTATCGCGTTAGCAATATTCGTGAACGGCCTTAAAATGCTTTGCATAAAGGGAGTGAGAGCCGGGTCTCCTTTTCTGTTCATTATAGCACGTTTTCGTTTCATGCAAAACCTGAAGCCTGGCCTGTTTTGTGCTATTATATTTTTACTGGACTTTCGTAATACACTCTGGGGCATGCACGGAAAAAGGAGAAACCATGAAGCTGTGGCAACATATTTCAGGCCTCCTAAAAGCCGAAGAGACACACGGAAAAAAGAAAGATGAGGGCAGTGTGGTCCTGACACAGAAGTTCTGTGCATTTCAGCGGCTTTTGTCGAGCAATAATGCCGCACTCGAACTCATGGCCGATATGGGAGA
>Ga0335070_10002239_pt1 | contig 22588 bp, 21 predicted proteins | sample Lox_Sample_13_FD_206722 | JGI IMG/M metagenome (GOLD analysis project Ga0335070, IMG submission 206722) | Soil microbial communities from Loxahatchee National Wildlife Refuge, Florida, United States - Lox_Sample_1.3 | ecosystem: Environmental > Terrestrial > Soil > Wetlands | place: USA...
TCCCCGGCATCCTTGTAGTACTGCACTCCTTGAACAAGCGCCGACGCCGAGTTCCCCACGCCTACGAGCGCCACTCGAATTTCCGGCAAACTTCAAACTGCTCCTGATGATATAACAGTCTAACCGTTTAACAATTGTCTGCTCTATATCTTTTTCTAAGAGGCGAAGACAGTCTGAAGAAATGGAATTTGTCGTGTTTGAGCCCAGCACCATGCTTCTAGTCTGACAAAGCGCCCGTTAGAGACCGTTCCAAATGTTGGAACAATCTGTTCCAAAGCGTAGTATAATATCGTCCTGAAGGTGATTATTATTATGTTGATGTTGTATGCAAGGTCACATCGAGAAGCATGGGCTAGGGGGCAAGAAGCCAACAAGCTACTTGTTCACTGATGGTTCTTCCACGACATTAATCAAAGACTTACTCTACATGTTTAATTCGGGTGGAAAGAATGAAGGTTCATAGAACCAACGTTCTGATCCTACTAGTTTTGTTGGTTTTGCCCCTATTCTTCTCTTGTTTGAGAATTGCTGGTGGCCTAGGAACTTCTTTTGACCCGTCCAGCACAAGCTATTACGAGGCGGTCAAAAAGGCCTTCAACCTCACGTCTGATCAGGAGACGATGCTTAAAAATAACGGGTTCGTAGTTTTCGAGGTCCCAAACGCAACAATCGATTACATGTACACGCCCAGCATGCGGTTTGAGGACTTTTACTATACAGAAGTCTACGGAAACGACTTGCCCGTGTTTGTTACAACCGACTCGATTCTTCACCTCTTCCATGTGGTCTTCGACTGTTCCGTCAGGATGCTTGAACAAGATGCCTTCTATCCGATGATCCTCAACATCTCGGAATACGCCTTCAACGCCTCTTTGAACGATTACAACACGATGGCGCATGACGGCTCCTTGAGGTACTGGGCAGTCAGGAATTCAACCGTGTACTTCGCTGTCGGTCTGTCCCTGATAAGCGGCCAGAACGTCACCTTGCCATCTGAGCTTTCGGCTGACAAAGAGTTCTATCTGGGCCAGATTTACAGTGATGACCTCCAGTTCGTCGAGGCAGGCGAATGGCACTTCCCAGAAAGCCCCTATGAAGCAATGGTTCAGTACGATTTCACTCAGTTCAAGGTGCGAGGGCACTATTTGGGTGTGCCCGAGCTTGAGAGGTATTTCCGCACTTTCATGTGGTACGGCAATTACCCAATTTTCGTTCCGCGCAACGATGAAAGCTACGATTGGACGGCCAGCCACATAGATGACGCCGCTATTGTCTACATGAGAGACCTGCTCAAATCGAACCAGCAATATTATGACAATTGGATTCTAATGTACAACGTAACAAGCGCCTTGATAGGTGAGAGCGACTCAATAAACCTGCTAAGCCTCGAGAAAGCCCTCCATAACGTCTTCGGAGACGTAACCCAATATTGGGGCCTTGTCGCCGCACAAGGCGGCCTAGCAAAACTGAGGGATGAGCTGGGCAAACCACAATATCACCAGCAGATACTGTCACAGGCTCTCTTGACAGACTTTCCTGAACAGATTCCGCGTTACCCGACCGTTTTCCAGTTCATGGGCCAGCGTTACGTACCGGACTCGTACATTTTCCAGATGCTTACCTGGGACAAGGTAGGCTTCAACTCCACTAGAAATAGGCGAATCATGCCTGAAGGAGCAGACGTTTTCGCTGTTCTAGGCTCTCAGCGTGCTTATCAACTGTTGACACCAGATTTCAATTACACTGGCTACCCACAAAACCTGCAAACGCTAAAGCAGACTTTCAACAACCTGACCGAACAAGACTGGACACGCTCATCGTACATGGCATGGATGTACGCCCTTCAGAGCCTAGTCAACGTCGATTATAATGACGCCTACCCACAGTTCATGAAGACGCTTGCATGGCAAGATGAAAAACTAAACACCGCGCTGGGAAGCTGGGCTCAGCTCAGACACGACACTTTACTGTACGCCAAACAAACGTACATCCCGGGCACGCTCTGCAGCTACCCAGAAGCTTTCGTCGAGCCTAACCCCACATTCTACGCAAGAATCCAGCAACTGACCAACAGAACGTCAGAGGCAGTCAGCATGCTTCCTCCGAACGATGCCACATCTATTATCATGGGTTCGCTGGATACCTTGAAGAACGCCACCCAAACACTTGAGACAGTTTCCGCGAAAGAACTGGCTGGACAACCACTCGCGCAAGAAGAAATCGACTTCATAAAGAAACTCACGTACGGTTGCGGATCCGGCTCGCCCGTGGGGTGGTACGTCGACACGATGCATTACATTGCCATGGAAGCGAACTACACTTCAATCCTAGACGTCCCAGTCATTGCCGACGTAGCCACGTTTCCTCCAGGCGACATTTTTGATCCCCCTCAAATACTGCACGTCGCCGACGGCTACGTCGAAGCAGTGATAGTTCTCTATCCCAAAACCGACGGAACACTAGCGGCCGCAGTGGGACCAGTCTTCTCCTACTACGAGTTCAGACTCATCGGAACAACGAGGCTTAACGACAACGAGTGGAAAACCATGCTTACTTGGGACAACAAAACTGCCTACCTCCCAAATTGGCTACTAGATGTCTACGGAACTAGTCTCCCATGGCCAACCCCAGAATACAATTCGATCATACTGATCGTAACAACGATAACCGCGACGATTGCCATAGTCGCCGTGAAGAGAATCACCAAGATCAAGAAGTACAAGACACAGCTGAATAGAACGCGGTAGCGCTCAAAAACATTCCAAGAACAGCAACATCCTTTTTTTGGCTATCCTAATGTGAAGTCTCAACAGACACGTTCCTTCCCAGAAACATGACAAGATTAAAATGGAACTTGAACCAGATAGTCAGCGAACAGAAAGGGTGAGCTTTATGGACGAAGGTGATGCAGTCGTTAAGTATGAGCCATTCAAAGAAGTCGTAATAATGGAAAAAGACGTTTTCCCAACTCCTGATGACATAGCAAGGTTTGCCTCCATCATCGCAGGCGGCAAAGCCGCAGGACTTTACTGGGCCGAAGGCGTCATTTTCCTGTATTTCCCCCTTCCAGCGTCAACAGAAATCACGGCAAAAATGCTCGTCGAACACGGACGAGTCTACTGGTCTTTTCTCGGATACTCCCTCATGCCCAAGTACCAGCCGATAATTGAAACTCGAGAAAAAATGATTGTGCCAGTAGTCGACATGTCCACAAACAAGCTCATGAAGAAAGTTGCGACCTGGCTGAAAGAACAAAAATAAGCCCACCATCCACAAATTTTCAGCGCGTCATTTCACCCGTTTCCATCATGCGGCAGGAAGCATTCTTGAAGACATTTTGTTTGAAGGGCAAGGTTTTCTCAGGAAGGGGTGAAGGAGCCAAATTCATGAAGCTTCCATGGGTGAAGAAACAGATAAGAGAAAAATTGGGTTTTGTCCCCTATCCCGGAACGCTGGACATAAGAATTATGCAAGGAAGCGTTGAACTCAAAAAGGCGCTGGCAGAGGACGGCGGCGTGGATATCTTGCCCGCTGCAGATTTCCACAGCGGGAAGTGTTACAGGGCCTCTTTCAAAACAGAGCTGAAGTGTGCCCTCATCGTTCCAGAAGTCGCCGGCTACCCGGAGAACGTGGTAGAAATCATTGGGCCGGAGAATCTGAGGGAAAAGTTTCATCTCTCAGACGGCCAACCAGTCGAAGTCACGGTGACGGTTTGACACCCATCCTTTTCCGTTTGATTTGCAAAAAGTTCTGGGTATACTCTTCGAAACACCCTTTCTTCTGCAGGTAACGCCCGTACCTCACAAGACCGCTCATTGCCCTCGCAGCGTCCTCAGGTGACGAATAAGATGGGATGCCCTGTTTGTCAAACCTAGTGCGCGTGTGCATAGCCATTTCCGTTTCTCCGATGTCGCAAGCAACGATAGGCTTATCGAACGAACAAGTCATCTTTGCTACCGCGTCGATGTAATCTTCCTGCACGGCTGGCGTCTGATGGAGGCCGAGCAGAATTATGCCGCAGATTTCCGGGTCTTGGAAAAGAACCTTAGTCGCCAATTCAAACATCGCATCGGTTCCCGAACCGGTTATGTCCACGGGGTTAAGGTCTGACGCAAACTTGGGCAGTTTTCCCTCAACCTTCAGCTTCTCAAACTTCGCCACCGTTTTCTCAGAGAGACGTATCACGTTCAACCCTTTCAGCTCACTTTCGTCAACGGCCATTATGCCCGGACCGCCAGCGTCCGTGACTATTCCCACGTCTTTCCCAGCCGCGGGCGGCTGCATGGCAAGGGCTTTTCCCATGTGGAAAAACTCGTCCATGTCCTCCGCCCTTAAGATTCCTGTCTGTTCGAAAACAGCGCTGTAGATCATGTCTGAACCCGCAAGGGCTCCGGTGTGTGAAGACGCAGCTCTCGCTCCCGCATCGGTCCTTCCGGCCTTGATGGCCACGATAGGCTTTTTCAACGTGACCTTCTCGGCTATCTTGATGAATTCGCGCCCAGACTTGATGTCTTCAACGTACAACAGTATGACCTTCGTCTCGTCATCGTGCAACAGAAAATCAAGCATTTCACCCTCCTTCACGTCGGCCTTATTGCCGAAACTCACAAACTTGCTAACCCCCACCTCTCGCCCAGCCAGGTAATCCAGAGCCGCAACGCCGAAAGCCCCACTCTGAGTGACTATAGCGATGTTCCCAGGAATCGGCCGCGGCGTAGCAATGACCTCGTCTCCAGAGGCCAAGACCTTTGTCTCGGGCAGAAAAAGCATGTCCACACCAGTTCTCGAATCGTAAACTCCCAAGCAGTTTGGTCCCAAAACACGTATTCCCGCCTCTTTCGCTATGTCAACTATCTGCTGCTCAAGCTCACGATTCCCAACTTCCCCAAAGCCAGAAGTAATTATGACGGCATCTTTAACTTTCTTGACTGCCGCATCCTTCATTATGGTCGACACGACAGCAGCCGGAACAACAACGACGATTAGCTCAACCTCACCGGGAATTTTGGTCACCGAAGGGTAGCATCTATACCCCATTATAGACTCTTCAGTCGGGTTAACCGCGTAGAGTTCGCCCTTGAAAATGCCTCTCATCTTGTTTTCAACGAAATTCTTGAAAATCACGTGACCCGCCTTGTTTATCCTCTTCGTCGCCCCGACAATCGCGACCGAGCGAGGCCTGAAAAAGACACCAAGCTTCTTCGTTTCCTCGTCCATCCGACCTCTCACCGCTTTTTCCTAACAATTACTATGGGTTTATGTCTTACTGTCTCAAGCATCTCCCAACTCACGTCGGATAACGACACCTTGAACATTTCAGCCATGTCCCAAACGGTCCTACCCGCCCCAAAACCTCTCGCACGATTCGCAACCTCAGCCACCCTCAAAGCCAACTCCGCCGACACGAAACATCCAGCAACAGCCAAAGGCGTAGCCCTCCTCTCAAGCCTAAACATCCGCCCCACAACATAGGCCACAAACCCCCCGAAAGAGTGAATACCTCTGAACGAGGTTGGCCGCGGCGTAAAATGAAAATTCCTAAACGAGTACGTTTTGTCAGTATCCGCGACCATAACTAAGACCCTCTTCCCCGAAGACGCCCGTATGTGCCGACGTATCTTCTCGGCCACTGCGTCGGCCCTGTTAAGAGGAAGGCTCACGTAAGAGTACGGCAGGTTGCTTCCGTCGATGCCTCCTTCGGAACCGAACATTAGAGCCTGCAACAAACCTGCGCGCTGCAGAGCAACCTGCTTGTGGCGACTTCCCGCTTCCAAAGGGTAGCTGCGAAGCTGCACCAACAGGTTCTGTCGAAGACGGGACAAGGGCCCGAGAAAATAGCCCCAACCGGTTCTCATCCAAAAACGGGCAATCCACCGCGCGCCCGGGCCGGGCTTGACCTTGCTCTCGTCCACAATGTTGTTCAACGCGGTTGAAATTGCCTTCTCAGATACCACGACAAAATCGTCGTCAACGATTTTTCCCTTGACAGCCTCAACTATTTCATTCAGGTAGTCTTCTCCAGGTCTCCAGTATCTCGTTGTTACAGCAAGAACCTTCAACCCTGTCATTGGCATCGCGCTGATTTTTGAAAACGACGGTTTCTACAGGCTTCGAAACTTTGCCTTTATCTTTGAAACGCTGCATTCTGGCGGCTTCATTTTTCCTTCAGGACAATAGCCGAGCTCGACGCATGAAGGCCCGCTGTTCTCAAACAGGGCGGGTGCTGCTTTTTTCGCCTGCTTCAGCATTTCCGTTGCGACTTCTCTTATCTCCCACTGCGCGCGTGCACAACATCGTAAGTTGAAGAAGTGTCGCAGTTCCCGCGCGTTCATCGTTACCATAATGTTTGTTTTCGCCGCGTTCGGCAGGATAAACCTCGCATCCTCCTTCGGAATCGTCATCTGCAGAAGCTTCCGATAGGCCTCAGAGATTTTCTCCAGCGCCTCGTCGAAAACCTTCTTGGCTTCCGCGTTTCGCCCTATGCTCGGCGGCGTCACGTACTTTTCTAGGGTATCATACGTCACATAGCGCTGGCTCTGCTGCGTGTACGAGGCGACACGGTGTCTGACGAGCTGGTGAGTCATGGCTCTGGACACGTCCTCAACGCTGAACGTGAAGGACGCATGTTCAATGACAGATGCGTGTCCGTAGCCCGTCACCTGCCTGATTTTCCGCACGGCAGTTTCTGCATCCATTTTCTCGAAGATTTCCGAGGGCCTTCCACTCTTTATGGTAGTAGATGCCGCAGCTCCGCACAGAAGCTCCGAATCTGCCGTATGACGAAGAAGCTTAACCTTCAACCTTCAACCTCACCCTGGATACGAGATCGTTTGACACTGATTGGAACGATTGTAAATTGTCCACTAAAGCATATAAAACAATATTCAATGAGCTGTTGCTAAGGAGAAGAAGTAAAAGCAAGGTCTCCTGCTGACGCGCAATGTCAAACGTGTGCGTAGACGCGGTCGTTGGTGTACTTTCCGGTTTGCATTTCCTGTTCTATTTCGCGCAGCAGCATAATGCGTTTGAAGGTTGGCGGGTGGGTTGAGAACCACGTGTTGACCGTTCTCCACGATGACTTGGCCTCTTTCTCCATGGCTAACTCCAACTCTTTCTGGTTCAGCACGCCATCGTGGTCCAAGTCGTACTCACTCTTCTTGTCAAGGATTTCACGAACTTCCTGCTTGGCCTGCACCGGGTCGCTTATGTAGAAGGCTCTGACGCCCTCGGGCGGTTTCGGCGAGAGCGAGAGGCCGTACGTGATTTTTGTGAGGGCGCTCTCCAAGCTTCTGGGTGAGCCCGTCACGTAGGCTGAATACGCGTCTGAGTAGTGTTCCCGCAGCCTGCTGAGACGCATCACGCTCAATTGTGAGATAAAGTAGACTACGAAAGAGACCACGGCGATGGCTATCAGCGCTGCCGCCGCGTTTCCCTGGTTTTTCTTGCTTGAAGAACCGCCTCCCATCCACGCCGCCGACATTGTTCCCCGCGCGACAAGGTATGCCAACAGTGGCAGTGCAGAAAGCATGGTCATGATGGCATAGTCCTTGTGTCTTATGTGTCCCAACTCGTGGCCGATCACGCCTTTCACTTCGTCCTCGTTCAGGTTTTGCAGCAGTCCCTGGTGGACTGCCAGCGTTGCTGAGTGTGCGGTTCGGCCGAAAACGAACGCGTTAGGCGTGTTGTTCGGAACTATGGCCAGCCGAGGCATGGGTATCTTGCTCTTGTCCGCGAGTTCCTTCACCGTGGATTCGAGCCAAGGATTTTCACCCGGCTTGAGATATCGCAGATGCGTCGAAAGTTTAACGATTGAGGGCCCGATAGCATACTGAAACAGCACGAAAAGCAGCGGAAGAGCCACAATGATAAGCAAGCCAAGACTCAGCGTCAACGTAACGACGAGCTCGTCAATGAGGAACAAAATCAGACCTAGGAAAGCCGCGAATATGAACAGCGTGATGAATATGCCTGCTCCCATCGCAAACTTCAAGCCAGCAAGACCAGGCAACGAATTTCACCGTTTTGTTCTTTATCACAGAAAATCCTGAGAGAATTAAAGCTTTCTAAGGGCCAGCCCCGTTAAGTAATCTGTCGCTCCAGGATCGCGAAATTCCTAGCCACTTGGCAACCTTCCAACCAGCGAGGGTGAATTCATAACGTCAGCAAAAAAGAGCGCACGTTTGAAAAACGCGTTTGATGTCGGCGTTGACTACAGTTAATTTTAAATAGGTAGGTTACACTACCGAAACTGTAAGTCATCTGGTGTAACATGGGTGCTGGTTGTCTCAAACATCGAATTACCGACAAACTTGCACGCAATGAAACCCACTGCGTTCCTGAGTTCGTCAATAAAAGATTTTACTCTCAACCTCAACAACGACTATCGTTACTTGAAGACGAGCTACTACGTGTCCATGCATGCGGAGGTTCTGGGAAACCGGGTGATTCCCTCGAGCGAGAGCATAATTGACGCCAGCAGAACGCCTATCTTGCTGCTTAAAGCTTCAAAAGCCGGGATTCCAACTTTGCCGTATCTGGTCACTGGATCGGTGAAGAAGATAGTTTCAGAGCTTGGGTTTCCGCTCGTCATTTTCGCCGTGAACCCGTTCTGCTACGACGGTTACAGCATCGCACAGAACAGGAGCGCACTGTACAGAGCGGTCAGAAGCCTGAGCATGAACTACAAGTTCGCTGTCTGTGCCCAGCCGCTCAAGGGTGAAATGGTTTCGTTCAAGTCTGTTTTTGGAAGGTGCGGGATGGAGGGGGAGGTAGCAAACGTCTCGATGAAAGTCTACCAGGTCTTTCAGCTTCCAATATGCAAGTTACACGTCCAGAAGGTTGGAAAGGAGGCGTACTTGTGCGGGCTCCAGCCTTTGAAGATGGGGGAGGTTTTGCCCGCGGATTTAGAAATGGTTAGTGAGGAGGTTTCTCGCATGGGGAGAAAGGGTGAACACTTAGTTGGCTAGGATAGCCTGTTTTGTAGAAAAATACAACTTTGCAGATCAGAGAGAAGCAACTGCGCTCCAGAACTTCCAACGCACAGCGCAGAGAATGGGCCACGAATTCGATTTCCTCTTCAGAGAAGGCATACCCGAGATTCCAAAGTACGATGCGGTCTTCATAAGAGCCACAACCGACCCGCTCTTCACGTCCTACGTGGTTTCCAAGACAGCGTGGGAACTGGGCAAAAAAGTAATCGATGACCCAGAGTCGATACAGATTTGCGGCAACAAGATCCATCTGTATGATCTCTTCGAAAGACACGATGTGCCCCACATTCCAACGCTCTTCCTGAACAAGGAGGATTTACATCACAAACGACTAGTAGAAGTGTTTGAGACCCTCGGAAAACCCATCGTCGTCAAAGCTCCCTACACCAGCTTCTCAAAATACGTGGAAAAGGTGGCTTGCGAAACAAGCATCCGCGACGTAGCCAAAAGATACTTCAGAAAGTCCGACATGCTCGCCGTCCAAACATTCATGCCCACGGCCTTCGACTGGAGAGTCGGCGTCCTAAACCGCAAAACACTGTACGTGTGCAAGTACATGATTCCAAAAGGCAGATGGAAACACGGAGCCAAACGCAGGGGCAAACCCACCTTCGTCTGGGGAAGAACCGTCGCCCTCAAAACAGAAAACGCCCCCTCCAAACTGAAGGAAGTGGCGCTCAAGGCGTGCGACGTCATCGGACACGGACTCTACGGAGTCGACATAAAAGAATTAAACGGCAACTACGTCGTAGTGGAAGTCAACGACAACCCCAGCATCTACGCAGGCTACGAAGACTCACGAAACACGGATCTCTACGGAAAAATCATAGAATACCTAGTCGATTAGCCCCTGGCTTTTTCAAACAGCACTCCGTGCGTCAACGAGATAATATCGAATAAAGGACATAGGTTGATGATGAGAACCACTGCAGCTGGCGCGCCGTCTTGCAGAGTCGACCCCCTACTCTCCGTTTGTGAGGTTAGTTGTAATGTTGCTTTGTGACAAACGATGTTGAAAACAGGCTGAACAGTGCCTCACGTTGACGCGTCTGGTTTTTTTTGTGTTGTTAGTTCTAATGTTGTTTTGTGACAATTTTTCTCTGGTCTTACACTCTCGCTTCAACACTTAATTTAGCGACAAGCCAGCGCGCGAAAAACGCATTGCTTTATTAAACCCTGAACATAATTGCTTTTGGAAGTGTCAAAATGGTTCACATAGCAGTTGCTGGAACCGGCCGCGTTGGCGGAGAAGTCGCTTTCAGCCTAATCTTCGAGAGATACGTGACAGAACTCTCGCTCATTGATAAGGCTCCAAACGTTGCTGAAATGACCAAAGAGGAGTTGTGCCATGCCATCGCCGGCCACGGTTTTGACGTGAAAATAAACGCGTATGCCGACGCTAAACAGGTGAAAGACGCAGATCTGATAGTGATAGCCGCTGGTTTCCCGAGAACGCCCGAAATGAGCAGGAGAGACTTGGCGACGAAGAACGCTGGAGCGGTGAAGTCGGTAGTTGAGAACACACTTGAAAACAACCCTGAAGCCTGGTACTTCGTCATCACCAACCCCGTTGACGCCATGACCACACTGGCAAACAGCGTCGCGGACGGCAAGAGGCAAATCATCGGAACCGGAACCTGTCTAGAAACTTCGAGGTTCAGGACGATAATCAGCAGAGAACTGAACGTCCCGATAGGAACAGTTGAAGCGTACGTGGGCGGAGAACACGGAGAAGCAGACGTTCCGCTCTGGAGCCTCGTCAAAATCAACGGCGAACCCTTTGAGACCTACCTCAGAAAAACTTCGAAGACGCTGGATAAGGCCAAGTGCGAGAATTATGTGAAAGAGGTAAGCCGCGAAATAATACGCGTCCTGGGCGGAACAAGATACGGCCCTGCGGGCTCCTTCATCGAGATAATTCGCGGACTCGTGCTGAACACGGGGAAAGTGATGAGCTACTCCAGAGCAACCCAGTTCAAGAAGCACCCTCCTGAACCTGTGTACGTCACGGTGCCGGCGAGAATCGCAAAATCGCTCCGTCCTGACCTCTGGGACATGTTGAGCACGCCGGAGAAGAAGGCAATCGAGGAAGCGGCTGAAGCCATCTACAAGACCTACCGTGAAGCCGTCGAGGGACTACGTTGACGTGGAAGAACCCTGTTGAAGACTACAGTTTCTCCGACAAGATGTCCGTGGACGAACTCGTCCTGCAGATGGAAAAAGCCTGGGGATTCACGGCTGGAAAACTGGCCGTGGGCGTGAAAATCCTCGAAGACATGGTCAGAGACAAGAAATGCGTCAAGTTTCTCTCCTTCACGGGAAACCTCGTGGCCACAGGAGCCCGAGGCGCCTTGAAGGAACTCGTAAGACAAAAACTGGTTGACGTTGTCGTGACGACGTGCGGCACGATAGACCATGACGTTGCCCGAAGCTGGAAAAACTATTACAGAGGCTCATTCGTCATGAGCGACGCCCGACTGCACGAAAAAAACGTCAACCGCCTGGGAAACGTTCTCGTTCCGAACGAAAGCTACGGCCTCATCATTGAACAGAAAATGCAAAGTCTTCTGCAGAGCCTCTGGGAAGAGGGCGCCAGAGAGGTTTCGTCAGCTCAGTTGTGCAGCGAAATTGGAAAACGCATCTGCAACGAAAGCTCCATCCTCTACTGGGCAGCCAAGAACGGCACGCCAGTGTTCGTGCCAGGCATCACAGACGGCGCAGTCGGGTACCAGACGTGGCTTTTCTCGCAAGATCACGATTTCAAGCTCAACCTGCTGAAGGACTCCGGACAGCTGAGCGACATCGTCTTCTCAGCAAAAAAGAGCGGCGCCCTGCTCATAGGCGGCGGAATATCAAAGCATCACACGCTGTGGTGGAACCAGTTTAAGGACGGCCTCAACTACGCCGTGTACATTAGCACGGCGAATGAGTGGGACGGCAGCCTTTCGGGCGCCAGGCCCCGAGAAGCAGTTTCATGGGGCAAGATAAACGAGAAAGCCTTCAAAATCATGATTGAGGGCGACGCTTCACTCATCCTGCCCATAATGGTAGGCTCGCTGTTGGCAAGGGTTGGAAAAACCTAGGGAACGTGGCTGAAGAGCCACGACAGATCTGGCCCTTTCCTCTTCGCCTTAACCCTCTCATTGAGCGCGTGAGTTAACAAAGGCAGAGCGATTGTCGCGTCACAGTAGCAGACGGCTCTTTTTCCCGTTGTGTCGATTTTTCCCCAGCTTATCGCCTCTTCAAGCGTGCAGCCTGACAGGCCTCCCCATTGGGGCGAGTCGGTCGTTATTTGAATCGCGTAGCGATGCGGATAGTAGTACTCCTTTATTCCCTTGCGCAGGTGACCCTTCCTTCCAGGAACACCCTCATCCATCGTTTTCGGCGAAACCGATATGGCAAGTAGCTGAGTGAAGTCTTTGGGCACGCCGCCGCCGATGTAGATGACGCCCACCTCCTTAGACTTCTCGCCTATGCCGACGAACTGGTCAAACTCTTTAACCGAGTCCAGCACGATAGGGTGACCCTCGTTCTTCGCCATCAAGAAAGCCTCGCCATATGCACTGTCAGCGATTGCGGGACAGAACACGGGCACGTCGTGGGCGGCTGCCGTGGCAACTATGCTCTTCACGCCCTTCTTGTACAAGTACTTGCCAAAAACATACAATAGCTCAGCCGAGGTGTAGGGATACGCCTTCTTAAGAGTCTTAAGCCCGTTCGTCATGAGCAGCTCCATATCTCTGTAATCGGTCTCCTTCCCATAAACGTCGTAGTACCTGTTAACATCTGCTTTCAAAAGCTCCTGATCGTCAGCGTAGTGCGTCCCCTGCCAGTAGCCCAACCCCATAGCATCAACGATGTCCTCAGAAACGTTCGCTCCGGTCGAAACAAGGACGTCGATGAAACGGTTTTCTATCAGCCAGTTAACCATTTTCCACTGGCCAGCGGTGCTCATCGACCCTGAGAAACCCATGATGATAACTAGATCCTTCTCCTTTACCATCGCTTCCCAAACGTCAACAGCTTCCCCGAGCTTTCTCCCCTGGTAAGCAGTCTCGCTCATCTCAGCCAAAAGCTCGGACACGCTCTTCTCCTTAACATCGATGGCCTTTACCTTCCTCTTAAAATATGAGCTGGACACGCTGAAACCTCCCGTTGTAGATTAAGAGTGCAGTATAAGAGATTTTTGATTCCGAACCTCGCCCAAGAACGAATACGTCTTCAGCTGAGTACGCGCGGTGTTGGGAATCATTGAGTGCACTAGAGTTTGATCGCTTGTCCTTTCTCCTGCTTTTCCCTGCACTGGTCAAGTGTTTCTACTGCACGTCGTATGTGTGGAATCGTGATTGAACCGCCCACTATCAAGGCCACGTTCAGCGCTTCAAGAAGCTCTTCGTCTGAGATTCCTTCTTGGACGCAGCGGAGGACATGATAAGTGATGCAGTCGTTGCAGCGTAAGACGGTGGAAGCGACCAAACCCATCATTTCCTTTGTTTTCACGTCTAGAACGCCCTTCTCGTACGCGCGACTGTCCAAAGCGAAGAACCGTTTAATCCCAAGGTTTCCAGAAGAAAGAATGCGTTCGTTCATCTTTTCACGGTAACGCCTGAATTTTTCAAGATCGCTCAAAACATTTCACCGATTTCTTTAGCTATGACGACTGGATAAAACACTTTGCACTCTGCTAAACAACCTCAAAATCGGCAATGCGTGCGCTATGCCTCAGTAGGGCGAGCGTCATATATGATTGCATAATATTACTTAGTTTAGGCGTCTCTATTATGAATAAAGGGAAGATTCTCGTAGTAGGCGGGGCAGGCCTTCTGGGTTCAAGGCTATGCCGTGCATTGATCAACGGAGAACACAAGGTTAAGGTTCTCGATACAAGGTATGGAGAGCTCGAAGACGCAAAGACCCGCACAAACCTCGAATTTGTGGGCATAGGAAACGATGAACTGAGCGGAGGGATGGCAGACAAGCAGGTTGTGAGAGAAGCGGTTGAAGATGTCGACGTTGTCTATCATTTGGCAATCAATTGGGATGGTGCAAGCTGGAAACATGAGCTTCCTGTAGCGGATTTGTTCGATGTCAACGTGCGAGGAACTCTAAACCTGCTTGAAGCGTCAAGATCTCAAGGGGTAGACCATTTTCTCTTTTCAAGCAGCGCGGCAGTATACGGAGAGACCGAACGAACATTGTCCCTGCGGGCAGGGGTTAAGAACAGCATCGTTGCGGATGAAGAAACAGTGTGTTTGTCTGAGCTTTGGGATGGCGATCCTGGACCCGCTTACGCCATACTCAAGCTGACGACCGAGAAGCTGTGCATGATGTACCATTATCATCATGGATTGCCCGTAACGGTCTTCCGGATCGAGTACATATTCGCAAGCGAAAAGGAACTCGGTGACTATGCAAACATTCACGTTGACGACGTTGTCCAAGCCTTCCTGCTCGCCACGTTAAACAAGAAAGCATACGGCCAGGCTTTCAACCTTGCTTACCCCGCGGCCCACCTATCTATAGAAAAGATAACAAATGTGCTTGGTTGGAGGCCTCTGAAAACCGAGGAGTTTCGAAGAAAAAACCCCTCGAATGAATAGAACCTCTCTTTCTTACCGGTGAATTTGTGTTGAAATTCCTTTTTTCATCGCTATTTTACCAGTCAGAGCTGGATGGCAGACTGTTTTGGACGAAGAAGAGTAGCAGCACTAGCGTGAATCGAGCCGATGTTTCTCACAGGAAGCTTCCATTTTTATCGACTCACTGTCTGTTTGCAGTTGGTGTGTGCGCATTACATTTTTTCTGGGGCCAAGATTCCTATCAGGTTGAGGGCGTTCCGAAGCGCTATTCGAAGTGCGTCTGTCAGGGCGAGTCTTGCGTTGCTTAGTCCTTGGGGTTCGGCTCTTATGACTGGAAAGGCGTTGTAGAACGTGTTGAACTTGTCTGCCAGGGAGTTTGCGAAGTCGGCGATGAGGTTTGGCTTGAGGTATTCCGCTGCTTCTGTGAACGTGTCTGGGAAGCTGGCCAGTGTGAGGATTATTTCGTGTTCTAGCTTTTCGTTTAGCAATTCGAAGACTGGTTTTCCTGTTTTTCCAGGTGCTTTCTTCATGATGCTGCAGGCTCTCGCGTGGGTGTACTGAACGTAGGGTGCGCTGTTCTTTTCGAAGTTCAGCACTCGGTCCCAGGTGAAGACTACGGGTTTCGAAATGTCAACTTCGACGAGAGCGTAGCGGACGGCGCCCAAGCCCACGAAATCCGCGATTTCCCGTTTCTCCTTTTCCGACAGTTGTGGGGAGCGCTTCGAAACCTCTTCGTAAGCCCGTCTAACGGCTTCGTCCATGACTTCGTCGAGGGTTATGTAACGTCCTCTTCGACTGGACATCTTGTAGCCTGGAAGTGTCACCAGGTTGTAGGCGAAGTGAACAAGGTTGTCTGCTATCTTCCCGTAGCCCAGGGCGTGCAAGGCTATTTTCAATTGCAGTTGAGCGAGACTCTGCTCCATGCCAATAACGTTGATGACTCTGTCAGCCCTTTCAAACTTCCACAGGCTGTAGGCCGCGTCCCTCGTGGTGTAAAGCGTCGTGCCGTCCGCGCGACCCAGCGTTAGGGGTGGAACTTCGTGTCCTTCTCTTATGCCAAGCTTGGCCCAAAGCCCCTGTTCCGTGACGACTTTTTCAGCGTCGAACTCCAAAACGCCGCCTTCAGCGTAGGTGTATGGTGACTGTTTGAGTTTCTGGAAAACCTGGTTCACGTGACCGCTCCAGACAAAGTCGCTCTCCCAGTCCCAAGAGTCAAACGAAACGCCGAGCCTGCCCAGCGTCTCCCTGAACCCTTCCAGACACATCTCGCTTACGTGTCGGATTAGCTGCCTGGCCTTCTCTTCCTTCAACTCGTAAGCCTTATTCAGTATCTTTATCGATTCTTCAGGATTCTTGTCCTTAACTATTCTGTCCAGCAGTTCCTCGAAGAGAGCGGGATACTTTTCTTTCAACTCCGCGGCGATGGAAACCCAATCGTCCAGTTCCCTCGTGATTTTGGCGACTTGCTCCGCGGCTGAGACGGTTTTCGCGTTTTCCAGCTCCTTCTTCAGCCGGTTTATTTCAACGAGGCAACTCGTGATCGTGTAGATTATGCCGATGAACTGGTCAGGCTTGCCTTCCGGTTTGGGCTTTCCCAGTTTTTCGTAGCCATAAGCGATGACTGAGGTCTGCCGGCCCACATCGTCGATGTAGAAGTGGCGGCTCACCGTGTGTCCCCTATCTGTGAGCAGGCGGGAAAGGGTGTCTCCGAGCACGGGGTTCCTGGCTGTTCCGATGGTTAAAGGATGAAGGGGGTTGGCGCTGGTGTGTTCAACTATGATTTTCAGAGGCTTATCCGTCTTGACGAAGCCGTATCCAGCGTCCAAGCTTCTCGCGGATTCAAGGGTCAAGGCTGAGAACTTCGCGAAGTCAACGTGAAAATTAACGTAGCCTCCTCCCGCAGGGGCCACGCTGCTTATCAAAGAAAACTCGGAAGGATCTACGGCCTTGGCAAAGCGTTCAGCCAGCGCCAAGGGTTTCTCTCCCAGCTTCTTGGCCAGCTCAAAACACAGTGAACTGGCTAGTTGCCCAAACTCGGGGTTCGGGGGCTTCTCTATCGCCAGGCTGTCAAGTTGGATTTCTGGGAACAGTTTCTTAAAAGCGGCGGCTAGACTGTTCTCGCATTCTGTTCGAAACACTGCGAAAGGGTTCTCTGCAACGCGTGACGCTTTTTTCATTTTGTTGAAGATTCTCCAGCAGTCTAAGAGATGAAGTTATATTTTAATCTGAAAAATATCAACCTATCTGAAGATGGGTGCGCGTCATGAGGACGAAATTCGTGTTTTCGGAGAAGTGTCTGGGCTATGGGTCCTGGCACGTTGAAGGACCTGAGAGAGTCAGGAAGGCTCATGAAATTCTGAGCAGCAAGGGTTACGAGTTCCTGAAGCCGGAGCCGGCGTCGGAGGACGATTTGCTCAAGGTTCACGACCACGATTACCTGTGGGCGGTCAAGAAGGGGCTGGTCGAGGACGGCGACACACCGGCGTATGACAACATCTTCGAATACGCAAGACTTTCAGCAGGAGGGGCCATTCTAGCCGCTAAGATCAAGGGGTTCTCGCTCATGCGTCCGCCCGGTCATCACGCAGGAAGAACCGGAGCAGCCTTGGGCGCGGCCACCCGAGGGTTCTGCTACTTCAACAACATTGCCATAGCCGTGAAAAGCCTAGGCAGACCCACGTTGATTTTGGACATCGACGGGCATCACGGAAACGGGACCCAAGAAATCTTCCAAGGCGACCCACACGCAACGTATGTCTCGTTGCATCGACACCCGAACTATCCTGGCACGGGCACTTCTTCTGAGGGAAACTGCCACAACTATCCATTGCCGCGAGATTGTGGAGACACCTATTACGTGAGGACTCTGGACAAGGCGTTAGGCACCATTGACATAGGCAGGTTTGAAGTCGTTGGTGTTTCGGCGGGGTTTGACACGCACGATGGAGACCTGGCTTCGCTCGGCCTGACGACGAAAGGCTACAGGGAGATTGGAAAGAGGATTGGATTTTTGAAGAAGCCCACTTTCTTCGTCCTGGAAGGCGGCTACGAGGGAGAGAACGTAGGAAATGACATAGATCAACTCGTCAGGGGTTTTGAAACTTAGCCTCTGCCCATCCGAAACGAAATGCAGAGCCGAAGGTGCTTGCTAGAGAGTTGAGCCAGAGCGATTTTGTAATCTTCTCTCATACTCGAGAGGGGCCTCGGACTAAGTCGAAGTTATGATGGTATGGTTCTGCGAAAAAGCGCGCGCTTAGAGATTAGTTCCAGAAACTTTAAATTACGTACGCGGTTAAATTCGCACCGTGAGGATTAAGAAGGGAGAAAAATGAAAACAACTAAAGGATTGACTTTGATTCTAGCTTTCGCATTAATCATCGCACCGTTGCTAGCTGCCAAGCCAGGGTTTGCAAACCCAGATTCAGCCTTTACGGTTCAGCCTGTAGCAATTTCGCCATTGACGGACACTAACTCGACTCCGTATGGCTTGGAAACGCCGGCCACACCATCACCCGTTGGCGACAACTTCACTGTGGAAATACACTTGACTGGCGCAGCCGGCGTCTCGGGTGTCGAGGTCCACTTCCCATTTGCCAATATCCTTGCCTATTGTATGCCGGTTACTTACCAAGACTTTCTGGGCACGACGGGCGGAGTGCTCACGGGACCGCAGTCGAAGCTATTGTACGGTGTTAGTGCAGGATTCTATGATGCAGCCGGTAATGGCCCATTAGATCCGCCGTACACGGGAGCCGTACGTTACAATGTTGCGGCTGCCTCCACAGGAGCGGCGCAAGATATTACAGATGCCTTGGTGGCCAAGATAACGTTCCACATCACGAACCAGCCGACAGCCGTGACTGGAACGGTGAACTTCCCGTTGATGATGGATTTCACGGACATCGTTGCCGCATCAACCAAAGGCGCTGACGTTCAAGGAACACTCACTCTTGACGCGCCACCACTTCCACCCGGCCAGCAGCAGTACACTTTAACCGTGAACGTTGTGGGAAACGGCACGGTCACAATCAACCCTCAAAGCGCGACCTACCTCAGCGGAACCACCGTCACCCTGACTGCCGTTCCCGAAAACGAGAACTTCACACTCTCTGCCTGGAGCGGGGACATAAGCGGTACACAGAATCCCATCAGCATCACCATGGACGGAAACAAAACGGTAACCGCCACCTTCAGAGCAGCCGTTCACGGCCTCCTAGGAGATCTGAACCACGACGGCAAGGTCGACCTGAAAGATCTTGCCCTCTTTGAAAGTGTGTGGGGTCTGAAAAAAGGAGACCTAGGCTTCATCCCAGAGGCCGACATTAACGGCGACGGCATCATAAGCTTGGTAGACTTCGTAACTCTCGCCGCAATGATTCACAGCGCGCACAGTGCGCTAATCCCATCCTAAAAAATCGCCCAATCCTTCCTTTTTTTCTGTAATCTCACGGAGACCCCAAAAAGAAAGAGTTGGCTACTACTATCTCATTCCTGTCTTTTAGGGTGTGCGCTAATCGTAAGGTCTACTTTTGAATATTCTGCTTTTAGTAGAATATCTTGTTTTTAGTAGGGTTTCGGATTGATATAATGCGAGCTGACCAAATACCATTGGATGAGATTTTGAAAATATGATTGGACTGGCAACAGGCGTGCGCTATTTGAGAAGGGAGTTATCTGATGAGTCTTCTTTTCATCAGGTTTATGGCCAGAACGAAGAAGACCGGTGTCACTGCTGCTATCCACACGAGGCTCGGAACAAATGAAAACTCCCCGCTGCCGAAAATCGCCCATCTTGCCAAGTTCACTGTGTGCGTCAACGGTAAGACCGCCTGTGCAAAGATCTGAAGTGGTCTGGGAAGGAGTGTTAATGGAAAGAAAGTGCTGCTGAGCAGGAACATTGGAGTTATGAAAAGGTACTGTGGGTAGTTGAAGAAATCTATGTTTGGTGCGAGCGCGGTGAAGCAGAGTCCGATTGCCGAGAACATCAGTCCGGAGAAGAAGGCCACTGGTAGAACCAACACGAATAGAGGGCTCGTTATCAGAGGAGTTGAGACGAGTCCAAAGGCTGCTACGACGCCTAAGACTATGGTGCCGCCTATGAGGCTTCTGGTGGCGCCCCAGAGTATCTCGCCTGCGATGACTTCTTCGACGCTTATCGGCGTCGCTATTATGGCGTCGAAAGTTCTTTGATAGTACATGCGGACGAATGAGCCGTACGTGCACTCGAAGAATGAGGAGTACATGATGGTTATCGACACCAAGGCGGGCGCTATGAATTGTATGTACGATTGGCCTTCAATTTGCTGTGTGATTAGCGCTCCCAAGCCAGCGCCCAAGGCGGCGAGGTAGAAGATGGGTTCAAGCAGGGGAGGGAAAAAGCTTACCTTGAAAGTTTTCATGAAGACGTCAAAGTTTCTCCGCCAGACCTTCCACACCCGATAGGTCAGCTTTGGCAGTCCGAAACCTTCAGGTTCATGCTGAGCCGTCACTCTCTCAGTTTCCTCCCTGTCAGTTTCAAGAAGACATCCTCCAAGTTGGCGCCGCGAACCGTAGCGCTCTTCGCGGGGAAGTTCTCAAGAAAACTCGTAAAAACTCCGTGAGGTTGACTGGTGAACACGTGAATTCTTTCACCCACGACTTCTAGCCTTGCGTCTGCGAACTTTTCTTTCAACATGTTCATCACTTTTTCGTCGTAGTCGACTTCCAGAACCTCTTCTCCAGCGTGTTTCTTGATCAGATCGACGGGGGTGCCTTCTTCGATGATTTTGCCGCTGTCCATGATCAAGGTTCTGTCGCAAAGCTCAGCAGCTTCTTCCATGTAATGCGTGGTCAGGATTATGGTGACACCCTGCTTTTTCAGGCCTCTGATCTTGTCCCATATCAAATGCCTAGCTTGTGGATCGAGACCCGTGGTGGGCTCGTCCAACAGGAGAACCTGCGGCTCGTTAATCAACGCTCTGGCCAGTATCAGCCGCCTTTTCATTCCCGTTGACAGTTGGTCGATGACGACGTTTCGCTTCTCTTCCAGCTGAGAAAACTTTAGCAGATTCTCCGCGCGTTTCAGGGCCTCAGACTTTGGGATGTCGAAATATCGAGCATAAACAAGAAGGTTCGTTATAACGGTGAAGTCAGGGTCAAGGTTCTCTTCTTGAGGACCAACGCCTATCATCTTCTTAATTTCTCTGGGACTTTCAGAAACACTCATACGTGCCACAGCCAAGCTGCCCGAAGTCAAGGGCAGGACACAGTGAATCATCTTGATCGTCGTCGTTTTACCTGCACCGTTGGGCCCGAGAAAACCACAACACTCACCCTTGAAAACCTCAAAGTCTATGCCGTCAACTGCCAATAAGTCATCATACTTTTTCGTCAAATTCTCTGCTCGGATGAGGGCTTCAGGCATCAGTCTCATTCCAACCCACAATACCGCATGGTTTCTTAAGAAAATTCCTTTTTTGAGTTCTCCTAGCTTTCGCGTGCGAATGAATGAAATAAGCCGTTGAAGCCACACCGCATTGGAGCTATTTTGATTCCCATCTCGCTCAAGCTCATCCATTCTCAACTAATTTCTAACACGTACTCGTTTTAAGGGTCGCCAAACGAAAGTTTACAGAGGAGACAAACCAAACAAAGGTTTACAGAACTGTATTTTCGAAAATCCAAAGTCATATATTTCAAGAATGAGAACACAAGGAAGGTGTAGACAAAAGTTTCGTCAAAGCCTGAGAGGCTCTACTCAATCGAAGCAGGAGGGATAACTAGATGGATCTGACGGAAGTTACTGTGATAGTTCTAATCTCTAACATGATAGTTAACTGTGTTCTGGCTGTTCTGTATTTTTACAGAGTCCAGATAGAGAAGAAACAAGTGGATATCTTGGCCAAGAATGCCGAAGCTAAAGCCTGCCTAGATATAATGAAGAGGCACATCCATATGGAAAGGAAAGATATTGAGAATATGAGCAAGGAAGAGCTGAAAGAGTTCCTAGATTATCTTGAACACGTAGGAGAGTAACAATGACCAAGCAACATGGAAAGAAAACAGCGAAACAATTAACGGAAGTAGTAGATTAGGCGGAAGAATCTCGGTAGTTAAGGTGTAACTCGACTGAAGCGTGCGACTGTTAACACGTTGACGAGCCATCCCGTCAATTTACTGGAACACTTTTTCATTAAAAATTCAGCCTGCGTCGAACTGTCGAACTCATGTGGAGAAAGCTCAATGCACGTAGACGCGGCCCCCAGGTTTCTCGTTCCCCAGTGAAAATCTAACCTTATTTTCGTGGTATTTGAGCTGAACCGACGCCTATGATAAGTTATATTAACAACTTGGCTTAAAATAAGCTCGCAAGGTGAAAAAAATGGCAGATAAACCAACGGCAGCATTCGTATTGTCTCTCGTCGGCGGCATCTTCATTGTCATAGGAGGCGTATTGTACGTTGCGGCGGCATCCTGGATTGGAGTCCTAGGTTTTGGACTCGGAGCCTCCGTGCTCGCTGTACTCGGCGTGTTTGGACTGGTTTGCGGTATAATGACTATTCTTGGCGCGGTTTGGATCAATAGCGGAGAAAAGGACAAAGTGAGAAATGGCTCTATCCTGGTGATAATATTCTCAATACTCAGCTGGATAGGTTCTTTTGGAGGCTTCTTCATAGGCTTCCTTCTTGGACTGATAGGCGGCATACTCGGACTAACATGGAAACCCTCAACGACCGAAAAACAAGCGCCACCACCACCGCCATAACCCCTTTTTGTTTTTTTCACTGCTGGAAGAACACAGGCACACCATTTTCTCAGTTCTGATTGCGCGAAGGAATAGATGCTACTTCGATAGGACGCTACGACCGAAGCTAGCAAAGCATCTATCTACTGGATTTATTCAAATATTCATAAAGCTGGCGCGTGTAACTGTTTAGAGAATCCAATCGCTTTATCACATCAGCCAACTGAACTTCTAATCGAACAACTCTTTCTCGAAGTTCAGATAAATCTCTTGCAGATGTTTCGTTAGACAGGTTT
>Ga0335070_10002240_pt1 | contig 22587 bp, 16 predicted proteins | sample Lox_Sample_13_FD_206722 | JGI IMG/M metagenome (GOLD analysis project Ga0335070, IMG submission 206722) | Soil microbial communities from Loxahatchee National Wildlife Refuge, Florida, United States - Lox_Sample_1.3 | ecosystem: Environmental > Terrestrial > Soil > Wetlands | place: USA...
TCGGGAACAGAGGTAGCCTTGGCAAGGTATACGGTCACTGCGGGGGATGCGACGCTGATGCTGATCGAGTATCCAACTCCCCAGATTGCGATCGAGAGGTTGAAGCAGATCGATGCCGCACATCAGTTAGCTGCGCCGCAACCGGGGACCGCACCGATTGTCGACGTTGGCCCATTTTTTGACAAGCGGACGGGGCCGATTATTGTAATCGCCGCCGGCCCTCTCTCTCAGAGCGAGGCACGAGCCATGCTCGGGTCGATCAGCTATGAAGCCGATGTTACCTGGAACGAAAATACCTATTTCAACAAACGCAACAACCTCGCCAATCTTCTCTTCAATGTCATTGTCCTTTGCGGCATTGTGATCGGGCTCGCGCTGGTGGCGGGAGTGGGGTTTGGAGGCGTCCGCATCCTGGCAAAGCGCCTCTTCCCTGGCCGCGTATTTGACCGCCCGGAGGAGACGGAAATCATCTCCCTGCACCTGGAAGACCAAGCTCCGGTGGCTCCCCGGGGGACGGTAAGTACCTCAATCGATGGCCGTTAGTGTTCCGTGGGAGCGTTTTTCTCCCGTTTTGGCCCCGTTTGCTGATTTGTGGACACATCTTGTAAATTATTGAAAACAAGACTATTTAATCCTCAAATTTTCCTTGACACCCGCCTTTTGAGGCTCTTAAGATTTCGCCAGAAAGTTCTGATGGACTTTAACTTCCGTTGGAACTATTCTCCCTTGAAAGAAAAGGCCTCCCAAGTTGCCGGGTGGCCTTTTCGTTTGCAGGTCCCAAACCTCACTTCCGTCAAAATGCCGCGTTCTCTCGAACAGTCCATGGTTTTGCTTAGATCTGGGACCCGAGAGGAGCTTCCATGGGAACTCGCCTATCCTTGCGAACGTATCTAGAGAAGACAGAGAATGAAAGGCCCGGAGGCAACTATGTTTTGCGATCAATGTGGCGCCCACCTGCAAGCCGGACAAGCGCATTGCGTGCGCTGCGGCAAAGCGGTCACCGGCCTTTCCGAATATGGGCGCAATCGCGTGCGTGAACATGTAAAGCTGGTGGGTATTCTGTGGGCGGCTTATTCAGCCCTGCACCTCGTCGGCGGAGTGCTCGCAATTCTAGCTGCGAAGTTCGTGATCGTAAGAATAGGTAATATTCCGAATGGTCCGCCGCCCGAGATCATGGCGTGGCTGCCGGCACTGATCAGTACGGTGGGCTGGCTTATTCTTGTCAAAGCTGGCCTTGGTTTCGCCGTGGGCTGGGGCCTGCTGCAACACGAGGATTGGGCGCGCACATTCGCATTGGTGCTTGGCTTCGTGGTCATGTTGAGCGTGCCGATCGGCACTGCGCTCGGGATCTACACCCTTTGGGTACTCCTGCCCTCTTCGTCGGAGGCCGAGTATCGGAAGCTGGCAGCCGCCGCGTAACGCGGTCGTTCGCTTCTCTTCCACGAGTCAGCGCGGATTATGCGGTCACGGGGCAGAAGTCCCGTGACTCGCGGCTGGCTACATCTGTGTTTCCGGTTGTGCGAATTCAATTAAAGTGGTGTGGATGAAATGCATTCTCTGCGTTCTCCTCTACATCTTGAATACCAACCACCTCGCCGCTCAGAAGATGTCGGCTCAGAATTCCGATACTTCCAGCCAGTTTGACCACACGGCTGCGGAACGTTTTGCGAAACTGGCGCTGGCATGCGTCCACAAGGAATATCCCAATAAGATCAGCCACAGTTTGCTCAGCGATGCTGATGTGGCGCCGCCGCGCAAACTCACGCCCGCCTTCTATGGATGCTATGACTGGCATTCCTCCGTGCACGGACACTGGCTGCTGGTGCGCTTGCTCCGCACTTTTCCCGACGCGCCGTTTGCTCCGGCTGCGCGGGAGGCGCTGCGGCAGAGCCTGACCGTCGAGAACGTTGCGGCAGAGGCGGCATACCTGAAGGCGGAGGGGCGGGCGAGTTTCGAACGTCCCTATGGACTCGCTTGGTTGCTGCAGCTTTCGGCTGAGCTGCGCGAGTGGGGTGATCCTCAGGCGCGCGAAATGGCCGACAACCTCCGTCCTGCCGAGGAGGCGGCTCTTGGCCGGTTGAAAGACTGGCTACCCAAACTTTCGCATCCGGTACGCATTGGAGAGCATGCCCAGACCGCTTTCGCGCTCGGGCTGATGTTGGACTATGCCAGGATCGCCAATGATGCGCAGTTCGCCGCGTTGATCGAATCGAAGGCGAAGCAGTTCTACTTTGCCGACAAGAGTTGTCCGCTTGACTATGAGCCATCCGGGGAAGACTTCCTCTCGCCCTGTCTGGGCGAAGCGGATCTGATGCGTCGCGTATTGGCGAGAGACGAGTTTGGCCGCTGGCTCAAGGCTTTTCTGCCGCAGATTTCGAAGGCGAAGACCGGTTCCTGGCTGCAGCCCGTAGTGTCACCCGATCCGAGCGATCCCAAACTCGCGCACCTGGACGGCCTCAATCTAAGCCGCGCATGGATGCTTGAGGGCATTGCCTCGGGGTTGCCCAATGACGATAAACGGTTGCCGGTGATCACCGCCGCAGCCGAGGCGCATCGGCGCGCGGGCCTGGCCGCCGTAACCGGAGCTCACTATGAGGGCGGGCATTGGCTGGGGAGCTTCGCGGTCTACCTGGTCACGAAGCGAGGCTTGGGAGCACGCTAACTTCTCTTCCGCGGGTTCACCCGGACCTTCGCGGATAGATACAAGTTAGTGTTTGATCCGCGAGAATCAGAGTTGATCCGCGGAAAAGAAGTTGATCGAAGCGAAACCGCCAAGCCGTACAGGCCGATTTGATAAACTAGTGTCAGTCCCAGAAAGCCGACGTAGCTCAGTTGGTAGAGCAGTCGATTCGTAATCGACAGGTCATCGGTTCAAGTCCGATCGTCGGCTCCAGTCCTCAATTCCTCACCTATTGTAGTGGTTGCCATTGCTTACACTCGCCCGCGCTTACCGGCGACATGAGAGTCATACCGGTTTGGAAACGGATTACCCCATCCGATGTCGAGCAGAAACTCCTAGCTCCGCTGGCGATCGATACGGGAGTGGCCACCACCACAAACTCCTGGCACGAGCGCATCGGGCACATTGCCGTTATCGTAAACCGATACCCTGACTTTTCGCACCACACTCCAGCGGTGCATTTCGTATCCCCGAGGTCGGCATCGATCAGGCCGGCGTGCCTTGATGTTTTCACCTCTCCTCCGCGCGGATCGGGGCCGAGGGTCGCTAGATCCCGCGCATAGCCATACTGCAGATATTTGCCAGAGTATTTGGTCTGGGCCGCGTCGAGGGAGCGCAATGTGGCGACCGCAGCCGACTCGTCGGCTGCGCCTTTCGCTCGCACGAGATTGGGGATTGCAATTGCCGCGCCCACGAGAATGCCAGCAGCGTCCGCGCCCCCGCCGGCACTAACCGTGCGGATGGCGCGCTCTTCGCCATAAGCGCAATACAAGATCCGGGAAGAACCAGGGGTGAGATGAGACATGGCCTCGGCTACCTCGGGCGACAACTGGCGCAGCCGGAACGTACTCATGGCGGACGCATCTTCGTACAACAGTGCCGAAACTTCATGCGAATATCCGGGCGGGAGCAAATCTAGGAATGTCGGCGACTTGGCGAAGGACGATCCCGACTTGTAAAGTTGGATCGCCTCGCCAGCAGTTTTGCGACTGGACGCTATCACCAAATATTGGTCGACAACCGCATAGATAATCTCGGTTGGCTTCTGCGCCGATGGGACGGTCAAGGAATGATACGTGATCTCTTCTTCCTTGAACTGACGTGCTAACCCGGGCACTGAGCGGAGCAACTTATCCAGCGCGCCCTGCAGGCGCTGCGAGTCATTGACGCGGAGAATCGCTTTCCATTGCGGTGGTGTAGCCGTGAGATCATCGACCGCTACTGTGATTTCGCCTTCCAATTGACTCAAAACGTCATCGCGAAGGCTGAAGTGCAGCGCCTGCTCCATCTGGGGCAGTGCACCTAAGGCATCGGGGGTAGAGGAACTGAGGCTTCGGATGTCATCGAATATCTCGGCCAAATTCTTGAGCCGGATGCTGGCGACCATTGCCGACGTGGGAGAAGCGAAATCCAGGCTTCGGAGCGGAGCGGGAGCAGCTAGCCACGCGGCCGCCCCATGACGCGGATTGATAAAGCTCAACTCCATCTCGCCGACCGGCTGACCACTGATATTCTTGTGATCCCAAACCAGGTACTTCACGTCGTTGAATCCCGAACTCTTGAGCGTTTCAAGCTTGGCTTGCTTGTCGGCAGGAATTTGACTCATCAGTTTGTGCAGATCGGCAGCAGCAATAACCGAGGTGCCGTCTCGATAGGCGTGATTCAACCTCTGCCCGAAGGGAGTTGCCGCAAACTCTCCCGCCTGAACGTCGAAGCGTTTGTTGAACGCCTGCACGGTGCGCAGATCGGTCCCGGCAATGACGAAGTCTGGGCGCACGAGAACCACAAGTTGGCTGGGCTTTCCGGCTTCGTGAGCGACAGGCTCCTCAGCGCGTGCCAATTCCTGAGGATCAAAGATGCGGATGCCCGGTTGGGATTTGGCGGGAAGCGCGTTCAACATCTGATCGAGAAAAGGCTTAAATCCAGGTTTGCGCAAGGTGGCGACAAATAGCGCACCGGGAGTCGATTCCTTCGCCTCGCCAGAGATTACCCATTCGTCCCCCAGAAACTGCGAGAAGCCATAGAACTTCTCGATAAACCCTTCGACCTGTGGCGCTGTCTTTGCCATATCACCGTGTTGCCACCAGTCGCGCAAGGGGGCACTCTGTTGAAGTTCTTCGCGGAATATCGCCAGCGCCTGATGCGCAGCTTCTCCGTAGTTAGGAACAGCCGCATAGTAACTCGTCGCACCGGGTAACCGCGGCAACAGGCTGCTCGCGTGCCGTTCCGAGGGGAATTGGACCTCACGCTTGAGCCTGTCGATCAGATGCCCGAGTTCAGGCACCAGCCCTGGATACTTGCTCAGACCTTGGGCAACGGCATCGTCCGCCTTGGCCGGTGGCACCGCCTGCGCGACTGCCCCCGTGGCCAAAAGAGTAATCTCTAAGAGTGCTGCGGCAGCGTATACCGCCAATCGCAAAGGACTTTGCTTGTATCGCATCGGTTTCCTCGATGACTCGAGAAAATTATGTCATTCGAAGCGATTGAACCCGGAAGGCTATCTGTTGAGGAGAGTTACCTTAGTGAGATCCTTAGGAGCAAGGGGCTTACTTAAACCCCGCTGCCGTCATGGCGGCTTGAGCTTCGGGATTTTTCATGAATGTATTCCAAACGAACTGCGACCGGTAGTTCTCTGCCATCAGCATGGTAATTCCGACATCGATGCCGAGTGCATCAGCGTCGTACCAGTTTTTCAACGGATTGAAGGCATCGACAAAGCCGTACCGCTTCCAGGCAGACGGGTAGTGAGCCTGCATATCGCGTAACGCCCCAAGGCAATCGGAGGCAAGAAACGGGATCGATCCACCCGAAGCGCAGGGAACAACCGATCCGTCGATTGGGCCCAACGGCGGCGGTCCACCCCAAGCCACGTAACCATTGATCGAATCTGACGCCGTAATTCCCCACAGATTGGTCGAGTAGTCGGAGAACTGGCTGGCCAGAGAGAGACAAAACGCCTTGTGCGCCTTGGTCGCGGTCACTGAGTTATTGAAGTAGTTTGCGTAAGCATCTTGCTTGTTGCGAAAGTCAAACCAGGCATGCGAGTACTGATGGGTGAAGAGCGGATCGTTCCCGCTGATATATGTGTAATTCTGAAAAGTGACAGTCGGGCGTGAGAAGGCGCTCCATGAACTGGCGAGAGTGGGAAACGTAGGCGATCCGATCCCCAGCAGGTAAAGCATCATCAGCTCGCAGTAAGTGTCGTAGCGCGCGTTGAGGAAGCCGCTCTCCGGAGTCCAGCCCATGCTGAAGGTCGAGCCTCCATTGAGCATCCAGGGCCAATTTACGCGCTCGTAAATCTGTGTGGCCAAAGTCTGGATCTGCGAATTCTGAAAAAACTGCCGACAGCTCAACACTCCGCAGAGCAGAATCGCCGTATCGATCGACGAGACCTCGGATTGGCCCGCGCGCTGCCCCGTATTCATATCGACGAAGTGATAAAAGAAGCCGTTCTGGTGCGGCAGTTGGGTCCAGATGAAATTCAAGGTAGTGAGCACGCGCGCCTGGACCTGCGAAGCCGGCATATACCCGCGCTGCGCGCCAATGCACAGCGCAGTAAGTCCGAAGCCAGTAGCCGCGATGCTCGAAATTGTGCGCGAATCGGCAGCCCCAGAAGACAGGGCCCGGTCTAGAACCTGCCCGCTGTTTGTGCCTGCCCGCTCCCAGAAATAGAGGAATGCGGCTTGCTCCATTTGATCAAGAAATTGATCATCGGTGAGGGGCGGCTGGGTCTGGCTCTCGTTCCTGGAACTCGAGCATCCGACGTCGAACAGCCCGACGTTCAGCAACGGAAACGCAACCGCGCCCTTACCCAGTAATGAGAGCGCCGCGCGGCGAGTGAGCTGCTTCGTAGGGACGGGCCAGTCGTCCATCTTCCAACTTCCTTATTATGAGGCTAGTTGCAAATAAGGTTAGATGCGCGGTCCGGGGCCAAAATCACATCACCTGAACTAGCTTATTCTACTTCGATCACCGCCAGGCCGTCGGAGGGCACCGTAACTGTTAACTCACCGCGGTGCACGTCGCGGCTCTCGGGGGCGGAAAGTCGGGCGGCGCTGCGCAAAGTTTCAATCTGCGCCTCGGTCGGATAGCGCGGTGAGCCCATTTTCTCATAGGCGGAATGCATATCTCCGTGCTGATGATCGACGCGAAAAACCGTTGCATGCTTGCCCACATGGCCCTTGAACTTCAGGGTAATCGTCTTCGGCGTGCCCGTATCGTGAGAATCCGGCTCGGCCATGTAATTCCACAGTGCAATCACCCGCGCGCCGTCTTTACGACGCGTCACGAGAACATCATCCGAATCGACCGCGATCCTTTCCTTTCCTAATTTGTGGAGGATGGCAAATGCCGCATACGCGGGTTTAGGAATACTGCGCTCGGCGATCACACCAAATCCGCCGTACAAGGGCTCTTTTACGACGCCTTGCTCCTCAAAAACGTCGGAGAAAGTCCAGTACGACATCATGTCAACGATACCGTCGCACTGGCGAATGGTGTCGGCAAGCCACGGGCCCATGTAAGTCGAGTCGGTAACTGCCGTCTCATTCATGTAACTGGCGTTAAACTCGCTCCAGATCAGCGGAAGCTCGGGCTTGGCCGAGGCCTTGATCTGATCGTGAACTTTCTTCACAGCACGGCAGACCATGCGATTCCGAGGAATCTTCTCCGACGTGCCAAAGACATCTTCCGACTTGTCGTTGCCATAAACGTGGCTGGAAACAAAGTCGACCGGAATGTTGTTCTCGACGCAATGGCGAATGAAAACATCGGCCCAAGCGGCCTGAGCGGTGGCGGGACCGCCCACGCGCAGGCGAGGATCGGCGGACTTGATCACTCGAACCGTGCGGTCATAGAGCTCAAAATAAGTCGATTGCCGCGGCTCGCCTGCCCAGAAATCGAGGTTTGGCTCGTTCCAAACCTCGAAGTACCACTGCTCAACTTCCTTGGCGCCGTAGCGATCCACCAGGTGCTTGGTGAACTGGCGAATCATGTCGTCCCACTTGTCGTAGTCCTTCGGCGGAGAAATGTTCTGCTTGTACCAGAAGGCATGCAATGCGTTCTTGTCGGCGGCCAGCTTCTTCGGCATAAAGCTGAGCTCGACGAACGGACGCACACCATCGGCCAGCAACCCGTCATAAATCTGATCGATATAGGAGAAATTGAGGACGGGATTGCCCTGCGCATCTTCGTCGTAGAGCCCGACTTCGTCCTGGAAGACGGCATGGAAGCGGACGTATTGAAAATCGGTCGCCTGCTTTACCGCGCGCAGGTCGGTGCGATAGCTGTCGCGCAGCGCAAGAATGGCGCGCCCAGACCCAAACATCTCCTCCCAGAAATGGGGCAGAGGGTGGGTGGGCGCGGAATCGTCGATAACGACAACCTCAGGAGTCTGCGGAGGGTTCTCAGAAAAGGCAGAGATTCGGGTTCCCACCATCGAGAAGGCCAGGATGGCGAGGAAAACGAATCTGTATTTGCGTGGCATCGAAAGATCCTTGGGAGAGGAGACCCGGGCGATGAAGCAGTTTGCCTCATCGCCCGGCAGAGCATTATGAGCGGCTATTAGAAACTGAATCGAGCACTCAGTGTTACTGTGCGTCCTGCAAGGGCGCTGGTAATCGTGCCAAAGTTGGACGAGCTGACGTTGTTAACGATGTTGTTCATATTCAAATTTAGAGTGTTGAATATGTTATAGGCATCGGCGCGGAACTCGAACTTAGCGTTCTCGCCGAGCACCGGCATGGTGGGCAGACCAAAAGCCTTGGCCAACGTCATATCGACGCCCCTGTATCCCGGGCCGTTGAGCGAATTGCGCCCAATACCAGGGAACGGAGGAAGATTGGTCCCGGAATTGGTGCCGGTGTAGACGTAGCAAGTGGGGTCCGTGGCCGGATCGCATGGTACGGGCGGCGTGAAATATGCAAGGCCGCCATTCGGGAAATTCGAGTTAGCCACGGTTTTGAACGCCTTATTGCTGGTGCTGTTGCCCGCGCCACCCAGGTAAGCTACGGGATAAACCGTGTTATAACCACAATATCCGCAATAGAGGTTCCCGTTTACCACGTTCGTGACCGGGCTCCACGGGAATCCCGAGTGCCAGTTCAGAATGCCGCTGATGGACCAGCCACCGACAACTTTCTCCATCCAGCTGTTGCTTCCGTGGAAAAACACTGGCTGCCACATGCCATATAGCTTGAATGACTGCCCGATGTTGAAGTCGGACCGCCCATGGCTGAGGCTCGGACGGAACGGATAATAGGGTTCTGCGTATGGACGAGACGTGTCGTCCAAGCTCTTGGCCCACATATATTGAGCGTCAATCATAAACTGGTGCGAGAAGTCGTGCTTGAGTTCCGTGAGCAGGGCGTTGTAGTTCGCTTTGCCCACCGAACTCCAATAGTCTCCTCCGTTGATCTGCGGATTCTGGGGAAAGCCCATGGTCGCTGGACCAGCCAGGGCGTTCTCGTGGAAGAGGATGTGCCTCGACGTGCTCCCCTGATACCCAACCGAGGCAACCAGTTGGTGCCCCAGATCGTATTGCATATCGAAGGAATAATGATGGACCCGCAACGTGGGTAGGGTATGGGGCCAGATTGCGACACCAACCGCACTACTCGTAGGAAGTCCGTTCGGGCCGAAATCGACTATGAATGTGGGATTTGCCGGATAGCCAGCGATGCTGTGCGGGTCCGACGAAACGGCATAGAGAATGCCGGGGTCTGGAGAGCTGGGTGTGGCCTGGCTTATGGATTCCCCAATGGACAGCCCGGGATTGCCCTGGATGTTGGCCGAAATCGCGATCTCTTCCTGGTTGTAGTTCATTCCGTAGCCGCCACGAAATACGAGCTTGTCGTTGAACTTGTGCGGACTCCAGGCAAATCCGATCTCGGGCGAGAAATTATTCTTCTGTGAGCTCCAGGAGTTCCCTTTCTTCACCACCAGGCCCGTCAGATATTCCGATCCCGCGCCCGGGTTCGCCACATACATGTGCCCGTCTTTGTCATGGAGCGGCCCAAAGTAGGACCAGCGAAGGCCTAGATTAAGAGTGAGGTTGGGACGGAGCTTAAAGTCATCCTGCGCGAAGAAGCCCCAAATGTTCTCCCGGTCGTCTTGGCGCTGATCTGTGGGTTTACCGGTATGCGGATCGAAAAGGTTCCAGCCCTCAACGTGCGGCACATCGTTGAGAAAGTCCCAAAGATTGAAGAAATTGTAGTTGAGCGCCGCGCAGCCGTAACAGCTGTTCAGATAGAAGAGACGGGTGAGTTCACCACCAAATTTAAGAGTGTGACGTTGGATAACCTTGGTGGCCACGTCCTTCCAGCTGTAGGTCCATTGATCCAGATGGCTACCGACATTGGGTCCGAATTTGTTGATCGAAATGCTACCGATGGTATCGATGTTGGCCCCGGGCAGTCCGACAGGCGTCTGCGGGTTGGCGGTAATCTCGTTCCATCGCCATCCGGCGGCGTTGAAACGAGCTTCGTTGAGTAGGGTCGAGGAGAAGGTATGGTTCCAAATTCCCGACAGAGCTTCGTTGGTCTGTGTGTGATGAAAGACGTCGTATGCCCTGTTGCCATTGAGAAACGACGTTTCTATCGGGACCCAGTAAATGGCAAAACCGATACGATCCTTTCCCGTAACGTCGGCATCGAGTCGGCCGTTGTACTGGACTTCTCTCTTGTTAGTTGGATTTACCGTCTCATAGCTGGCAATATCGGCTATCGTGCCCAGGTTTTCTGGACCTCCACTGCCGTTGCCGCCAGTACCCGGGTTGTTCGAATTCGTCCAACCGGAATCATGCCCGCCTGTGGGGTAACCCGCGCTCGGTCCGATTTGTCCCAACGGGAACAATGTCGGATCCAAAGGCGTGCCTAGATTCAACCCCCCCGTAACCGTGAGGCAGTTCACACCTTCGGTCAGGCCGGCGTTATTGCAAGTCACCGAGTTCAGACCCTTGCTGACTATGCCGTTCCCCGGAAAGTTAACGAGGTTAGAGGCAATGCTTCCGTCAATCGCCAGAGCATCGAAGTCGGAGGTTTCAGCCCATTGGTTGCCGGGACTCGAAGCATGTTCACGAATGGTTTCGTAGTTAAAGAAGGCGAAGACCTTGTTTTTCCAGATGGGACCGCCGATGCTGCCGCCAATCTGATTGAAACGGCTGGGGTCTCGCAAAACTGATTGATTGTCCCCGTTCCACCGCTGATAGGCATTCAGGCCCGGACGGTGAACGGTAAGGAAAGCGCTGCCATGAAATTGATTGCTGCCACCCTTGGACGTGAACTGAATCTGGGCCCCGCTGAAGCGGCCATACTCCGCGTCGTAACTGTTCGCCACCACTTTCACATTATCAATGGAATCTTCGGACGGGGTAATGATCGTAGTGCCCCCCCAAACCGCGCTGGTCGTACTGACCCCGTCGACCGTAATCCCATTGAATGGCGTCTGGTTGCCATTGGCGATAACCTGAGATCCATTTTCTGTACCGAAGATGCCCGTGTCGCCACCCGAAGCGCCGCCGCCCGTCTCGGTACCTGGGAGGTTGAAACCACCACCGCCGCTGGCCTGCGCGCTATCGCCAAGAATGCCGGGAGCAAGCTGCACGAGTTTAAGGGGATCTCGCCCGAACGACGGCATGTGTTGAACTTGGTTGGAAGAGATCACCCCGTTGACGGACGCGGTTTCCGTATCAAGCGGAGGGAGGAGCGATGCGTCAACATTGACGGTCTGCGCTTCGCTGCCAACCGCGAGTTCGACATTCACAGCGTTCGGCTGCTCGGGAATCAACTCGAGCCTTTCGAGAACTTTCTTTTCAAAACCCTGCCTTTCCACTTCCAACCGGAAGGGCGCTGCCGCTAGGGCGTTGAAATTGTAAACACCGGAGTCGTTACTCGTGCGAACCTGCCTTTCGCCGGTCGCAGGGTTGATCAGCGTGAGAGTGGCGCCGGGGACGACCGCGCCCGTCGGATCGGTCACCACGCCCTGAATCGAAGTTCGATATTGCGCCTGTACCAGGGGAGTGAGCAGCATGGAACAGATGGCAAGCAGAAAAACGTGGCATGCGAAGCGGGAACGGCTCATAACGGCCTCCGAAAGAGATTGGCGGATCATGGCGACTGAGAAACCCAAACGGATAATAATGCAGCTTACTAAAACAGAAGTAAAGTGATTTAGTTGCTCATAGGGCTTTTAGCATTGTTGCCGGTAAGTGTCAAGGAGACGCATCACGCCGGCTAAAAAAGAACCTTGCCCGATCAATCTTCCTTGTGCCAGACTGCACTCGTGCCCGAGCGACCTAGATCTGGCCGAACCCTTTCCCGAACCGACACACGCCCCAGGCAGGTAACCCTCCGAATGCTGGCCGAACATCTCGGCCTCTCTCCGGCTACCGTTTCTCTCGTGCTGAACCGCGCTACCGTGGCCGACTCCATCCCGCGCACCACCCAGGAACGCATCTTTGCCGCCGCCCTCGAACTCAACTACCGTCCCAGCTTTGCCGCCCGCTGGGCTCGCACCCAGCGCAGCTTTACAGTTGGCGTGCTGGTTCCAGAGGTCAGCGAGGGCTATGCCGCAATGGTGATGAGCGGCATTGAACAACATCTCTTGAAGGAAGGCTATCTTTACCTGGTCGCCAGCCACCATCACCGCGCCGACCTGATTGAGGAATATCCCCAGATGCTGATGGGCCGGTTGGTTGACGGCCTCATTGCGCTGGACACTCCCTGGCATCACGATCTGCCCGTGCCGGTGCTTACGGTCTCCGGCCACAATCCGGCGAATGGCGTCAGCAATATTCTTCTCGATCACAAGCGCGCCGCCGAGCTCGCCTTGCGTCATCTCCAGCAGCTCGGACACGAGCGCATCGCTTTCATTAAAGGACAGGAGTTCAGCTCCGACACCGAAATCCGCTGGAATTCGATTACCGAGGCGGCGGCGCGATTGAAAATCCGGCTCTATCCCAAGCTCACCGCGCAGCTCGAGGGTGAGCTCACTTCGCCGCAGCTTGGATATCGCGTGACAAAACGCCTGCTCGAACAAAAGCAACGTTTCACCGCTCTCTTCGCCTTCAACGACATCTCGGCCATCGGCGCGATCGGCGCATTGCGCGACGCCAAGCTCGATGTGCCCCGCGATGTTTCGGTAGTCGGCTTTGACGACATTCAGAGCGCCGCCTTCCAGAACCCACGCCTCACCACCATTCGCCAGCCTTTAAAAAAAATGGGCACGATTGCCGCCGAAACACTGCTGCGGCGCATTGCGCGGCCGGAGGACGATTCCTATCCACGAGAGATCGTGGTGGAACCGGAATTGATTGTGCGCGAGTCCACGTCGCGGGCGCCGGCCTAGCTTCAGCACGCCGCCACACGGCCATACACGCCGTACCACTTCAGTGCTATTTCCACCCCGGTTCTCCACAGCGCTCCACCGCGTTACTACTTGCGATTCGCCGCTAAATTACCCGATAATTAAGCGACCCGTTTCACGATCTATGTATCGTTATAGCCGCCCCGACCTGCTGCGAATCCTGCGGATCGCGCCGCGCCAGTTGCAGAACTGGGAGAAGGCGGGGCTGGTCAACGCGAGCGAAAGTTATTCCTTTTTCGATCTGCTCCAGATCAAAAAAGTTCGCGACCTGTGCGCGCAGCGCATCCGTCCGGCGGTGATTCGCCGCTCGCTCGATGCCATGCTGAAGCAGGCCTCGGGCATGGAGAATCCGCTGCTCGAAGCCAGCGCCTACCAGAGCGGGCATCGCGTTGCCTTCCGGCACGAGGGCCGGCTGCTGGAGCCGATCGCCGGGCAGTTCATGTTCGATTTTGCGTCAGGTCCGGAAGAAACCAAAGTCGTGGCCAGCCCGCGTCGCAACGGGCCCGAGCTGGTCGTCACCGACGTCGTCGACCTGTTTTCGCGCGGAATTGTGCTCGAAGAGGATCCGTCCACGCAGAGCGAGGCGATCGCCGTCTACCTTAAGGTTCTCGATATGGATCCTCAGCACGCCGCCGCGCACATCAACCTCGGGACGTTGTATTACAACCGCCATGAATACGCGCTCGCCGAGAAGCACTACCGGTCGGCGATTCAGATCGATCCGCGCTACGCGCTCGCCTACTTCGATCTTGGCAATGTGCTCGATGAGACCGGCCGCATTGAAGAGGCGATCAATACCTATAAGACGGCGATTCAACTCGCGCCGACCTATGCCGACGCGCACTACAATATCGCGCTCGCTTTCGAAAAGATTCGCGAGCCCCGCAAGGCCCTGCAACACTGGCGTGCCTACGTGAAGCTCGATACCACCGGTCCCTGGACCGTGCATGCCAAGCACCAGATCCAACGCATCCTCCAGACAGACAAGCTGAAGCTGGTGCACTCGCGCAAGTCGGAGTAGCACGCTCGCTCTTTTTCACCCGATAACAATCGAGTCCTGTCTGTTTGCGTTTTGGCGCTCCGCCTCCTTGCGAGAGAATTAGTCCTGCGCGGTAGACTTGTTCTGCATGTTAACAATGAGGAAACGTATGAGACGAGCCATCAAGTCACAACTGGCAGTTCTTGCAGTGCTCATCGCTTGGACAGTGTTCAGTCCGGGCGCATTGGTCAATGCTCAGGAGAACTCGAAACACAAGCAGATCTATGACGAGAAGGCGGACGCGCACGTCGAACTCAAAGAAGCGCTAGCCAAGGCCACCGCCGAGCACAAGCGCGTGATCGTGGTCTTCGGAGCGAACTGGTGCTTCGACTGCCACGTGCTCGATGATGCCTTTCACTCGCCGGAACTCGCGCCGATCATTGCCGGCAACTATGTCGTCGTGCATATCGATATTGGCAAGGGTGAAAAGAATCAGGACTTGATGAATAAATATGAAGTGCCGATGAAGCGAGGCATTCCCGGTCTTGCCGTGCTTGGGGCAGATGGCAAATTAATTTACAGCCAGAAGAACGGCGAATTCGAGAACGCGCGCGCCATGTCCAAGGATGACTTTCGTGACTTCTTGAATAAGTGGAAGCCGGAAACGAAGAACGACTGATTTATTCGCGAAATAAAGGCGCGGCTCGCGCCGCGCCCCTTCCAGGAGAGAGACCTGCCATTTAGCTCTTGTTCACAACCAGTTTGTTGTCGACGCTGAACGAGCCCGGAACCGCTCCAGCTCGAATTCCAGCGACATTCTTATCCATCGTGCTGATCACCGAGCCATAGAGCGTCACGTGCCCGTTCTCGACCACGATCCGGATCGGATGCACCGGATCGATCGCGTACTTGCTGAGCACAGGATCGCGGTAAATTGCCCGCGCAATCCTCACTCGCAGCGAGTTGTCGAAGAACGAAGCCGGCAGCACCTTAACGTTGTCAACCACATCCTTCACACCCGGCGTGCCAGCGACTACGGCAAGCGCCGAGTCCTTCGGCGTGTCATACACCATGTCGCCTTCCAGCGTCACCACGCCGTTCTTAACGTTCATCGCCAGGTAATTGAACGTATTATCGAAATATCCGACCCGGTCAAATGCCAGCTTCTTGGCCAGTTTCTGCTCAAGTTGGCTATCGGAGACGTTAGCGCCCGCGACTTCGATGTTGTTGCGAACACCCGTCACCTTGGCGATCTTCTTCGCCTTCTTGCCCGCGTTCAGCTTGTCCTGATACAGGTTCACAGTTCCGGTCAGAGTCACGATCCCATCTTCCACCGTTGCGTTTACGTCGTGCAGTTGTTTGGTCCCGTGCATCTTCTCACTGACGGCCTGCTGAATTTGTTGGTCATAGCGGCCATTGGTCGCTGCAAACGCCGTCATGCTCAGCAGGACGAGCAGCACCACGGTCACCGCGACAAATTGTTTCTTCATGGTTGCCATCCTCGTTATCAATTCCGGTCCCACACCTCTTAACCGGTTAGTTAAATAGATGCCTGTAGATTTAGCCGAGATGCACTCCCGAGCGTGTTTTACAAAACGTTACAAGGCCGCTTGGAACCTGTTGATTTGACACATATTCGTGATAACGAATACTCTCGCTTAATGGTCCGGGGATTAAAAGAAGAGCTCAAGCAGAACCTCCCGTTTCGCAGCCGCGACCAGGAGGCGTACTTGTCTTTACTGCGCACCGCCGATGCTTTGCAAGCCAGCGTCGAGGCCAAGCTGAGCGAGTTCGGGCTTACCGGTACGCAATACAATGCACTGCGAATCTTACGAGGAGCAGGAGCAGAGGGTTTGCCTTGCAGCGAAATCGGAGAGCGCATGATCACGCGCGACCCTGACATCACGCGATTGCTGAATCGACTGGAGAAAAGAGGCTTCGTCACAAGAACGCGCGGCAGAGCAGACCGGCGGGTAATCTACGGGAAGATTACAGCGGCCGGGCTAAAACTGCTACGCCAGATGGACGAACCCGTCGAGAGTCACACGAACGCGATCCTCAAGCATGTGAGCCAGGAAAAACTGCAGGAGTTGATTGAGTTGCTTGAATTAATCCGGGCTGAGGGTGTAGCAGAAGCGAAATAGAATCGACGGCGCTAATGATGCACGCCGAAGATCGTCCGAACACCCCACACCGCCGCAACGCCGAACAAGGCGAGAAACACAGCGCTGACCAAACGACCTGAGAGATTGTTCTTGCTCCAGCCCTGGAGCACAGCAACCAGTCAAACCACGAACAACAGTATGGCGGCGCCCGCGAGCGATTTCATCAGCATGTTGGAATCTCCTCTTGAGGAGATAACTAGCATTCAGGCGCGGCCACCGGAAAGGACAGGGATCACCGCTGATCGTGACAGGCCACTTTGATCAGAATCGGCCTAGTGTTTTTTCGTTTTCGTGGGGCTCTTCTTCCGGGTTTGCTGGGCTGCGGATCCGCCAACGGCCTCGTGCGGAAACACGCGAGCGAAGATCTTGTCGATGTTCTTCAACTGCCGTTTGAGATCGAATGCCCTCTCGATCTTGGCTCGCGCTACGCGTCCAGAGATCACGGGATCACCCAACACCAATTTGTGGAAATCCAGCCCTTCCCGCCACGCATGCATCGCATGCTCCTGCACCAGCCGATATGCGTCCTCGCGCGAGATTCCGCTTTCCACCAGGTCGAGCAACAACTGTCCGCTAAAAACAAGCCCCCGCGTGCTGTGCAGGTTTGCGAGCATGCGCTCAGGATAGACGAACATTGTTTCGATCAGATTCGCCGTCTTGTTCAGCAGATAGTCGGCAAGCGTCGTTGAATCCGGAATGATGATGCGCTCGGCCGATGAGTGAGAAATATCGCGCTCATGCCACAGTGGAACATTTTCGAAGCCCGCTTGGGCGTTTGCTCGCACGATGCGCGCCAGCCCGCTGATCTGCTCACACGTCACGGGATTGCGCTTGTGCGGCATCGCCGAAGAACCTTTTTGCTTTTCGCTGAAGTATTCTTCGGCCTCGCGCACTTCGGTGCGCTGCAAATGTCGAATCTCGGTCGCGACCTTGTCAAGCGTCGAAGCGATCACCGCAAGAGTCGCTAGAAAATGGGCATGCCGGTCGCGCTGGATCACCTGCGACGAAACTGCTGCCGCTTTCAAGCCCAGGCGCGCACACATCTTCTCTTCAAGCTCGGGTGTGAGATGCGCGAACGTCCCGACCGCACCGGAAAACTTTCCGACACGTAAGTCCTCGGCCGCCGCCTGAAAGCGCGCAATGTTCCTCTGCGTCTCGGAGTACCAGTTCGCAATCTTGAAGCCGAAGGTGATCGGCTCGGCGTGCACGCCGTGCGTTCGGCCAATCATCGGCGTGTCCTTGAATTCCCATGCGCGCCGTTCGAGCACGTCGGCCAACCGCTCGAGATCGCCCGCGATCAGCGACGATGCCTGCTGGATGAGCAGCGCCTGCGCCGTATCGACAACGTCGTTCGACGTCAGTCCATAGTGAAACCAACGCGAGTGCGGTCCGACGATTTCCGCCACTGCAGTCGTGAAGGCGATGACATCATGCTTGACCTCAGCCTCGATCTCAAAGATGCGTTCGACATTGAAGTTGGCGCGCTCACGAATGGCCCTGGCAGCGTCCTTGGGGACCATTCCAGCCTCAGCCAGCGTCTCGGTGGCCGCTACTTCGACCGCCAGCCAGGTGCGAAAGCGATTTTCGTCGCTCCAAATGCGGGCCATTTCTGGCCGCGTATAGCGTGGGATCACAGCTGTTTCTCCTGAACGGGAACCGAAGATTGTAAATCAGGATGGGGACGAACGTCAGGATGGTGACGCGCCAACGAGAATTCCATCTACAAGATGTGCCGGGCGCGCGACGATTTCACGGCCGTCCCCGACCGAGCCACTACTCCACTGTGTGCTTCGCCGTGTATCCCTCGCGCGCGTAGACGACAGTCTTGACGTCTTTGCCTTTCTGATCTCGGACCTTCAGTGGTCCGCCATCGGGCGCCTGCAATTCGACCTTCAGCTTGCGATAGGTGCCGTCGAGCTTCGCGTTTGTGGGGTGATAAGAGATCGTGTACTGGTTGCGGATGTCAGCCGAGATCTCCTGAAAAATTCCCGGCAGTTCGCCTTCGAAGCGCGGAAAGTAGGCGCGTCCGCCCGTGAGCTTGGCGAAAGTATTGAGCTGATTGTCATTCTGCAACCATCCAACTTCGGTTGCGCCGCTCGCCATACCGCGCGAGTCGCGCATTTCACGGTAATACCATCCAATGCTCACGGGATAAATGGTAATGTCCTTCGTCGCTTTGATTTTCTTGAGAATCTGATCGTAGGTGAGCTTGCTGAACGTATCTGCGCCAGAAGAAACCAGAATGACGTATTTCTTCCCTTCGATGCGATCGATGCGGTCGATCGTGTCAAAGGTGGCGTCAAACAAATTGCGCTCACTGAATCCGGGAATGCGCAACATATTCAGCGCACCCATGATCTGTCTTTTGTCCTGCGTGAAATCCACCAGGATATGCGGCTTCATGTCGTAGGAAACTACCGCCACATAGTCTTCTTTCTGAAGGCCACTGGAAAAGGTGTAAGCGGCGTTGAGCGCATCGTACATGTAGTAATACTGTTGCAGTTGATGAAAGATCGGTGAGGACGCAAACTCGATCAGCAGCACGGCCGTCATCGGAGCCTTCGACGGATTAAATGAAGCAATCTTCTGCTCCTGGCCATCTTCGAAAATCTTGAAATTCTCCTGTTTCAGTCCGGGAATCGTCTGACCATCCTTGGTTGTCACAAGGACGTCAAGCGTTACCAGAGGAACCTCCACCTTGATCGAGTAATCGGGCATATTGTCGATCTTTTTCGGCTTTTCGGGAGCAGGCGGAGGCGGCTCTTCCTTCTTCTTCGGAATCACGTAAGGCCCGATGTCATTCTGCGGGCCACCGGCGGCAGGCGGCGCTTCCTGCTGATTTGGATTCGCCGGCGGCTGTTGAGACGACGGTTGCTGGGCCGGCTGCTGGGAGCTATCCTGCGCGCTCGCCGACAAGCTTGGAAGTGCAAGACAGAAAAGAAGTAGAGCCAGAAAAACAATACCCGCCTGGCAGTTCCTCCACACTCGGTTCTGCCAAAATGTGCCAAAAAACATGGGTTTTCCTCGAAATTACCTGTGTTAGTATAGACGCAACCGCTCCGCGGTTGGGATGTTTTGCTGGCGGTAAAATCGCCAACTCTCCTGCAAACCATTTTCTCCACACGCGGGGTCTAACTCAGTACTAGCTTAAACATTGGCCGATTTCCGGCCTCCGGGGATATTCATGCGTATTACGGCGCTGTTCGCCGCCCTTCTGTACCTTGCCTCCATTCTGCCCGCCGCTGCCCAAACAAAAGAGCAACTGACAAGCGAAACGGCCAACATCATTCCGCTCGGCCAGATTCACACGGGCATGAAGGGCACCGCACTCACCGTCTTTCAAGGCGTGAAGCCTGAATCGATGGACGTGGAAGTCCTCGGCATACTTCGTAACGTGAATGGCCCCAAGGGCGACATCATCCTCGTGCGCCTGCATGGCGCGCATCCGGAGTACACCGGCGTCGTCGCAGGCATGAGCGGCAGCCCGGTTTACTTCGACGGCAAACTGGCGGGCGCGCTCGCCTTCCGCATCGGCGAATTCTCCAAGGAGCCAATCGCCGGTGTAACCCCGATCGAAGAGATGTTCGAGATCAACGCCCTCGATAGCCGCCCGATCGAAACTCCGGTTCACACGGGAAATACCGTCCCGAGCGGGAAAACGCCGGCCGCGGGTCCAGGCACGGCCACAACTTCGCTGACCTCAGATTATCGAAACTATCTCCGTCCCATCGACGCGCCATTTGTCTTCAACGGCTTTTCCGACGAAACCCTCCGCCGCTACGCCGATCAGTTTGTCGCAGCTGGAATCACGCCCGTGATGGGCACCGGCTCCTCCAGCAACGAAAAGCAGCCCGAGCCCATCGAGCCCGGCTCCGCGGTAAGCGCCGTTCTGGTTCGCGGCGACATGGACATCGCCGCCACCTGCACCGTCACCTATGTCGACCCCAAGCATCTCCTCGCCTGCGGCCATCCGCTCATGCAGTTCGGCCAGGTCGACATGCCGATGACCAAAGCGAATGTTGTCGCCACACTTCCTTCGCCGCTGAATGCCTTCAAGATCGTGAACACAACCGAAACCGTCGGCGCATTCGTGCAGGATCGCCAGGCCGGAATTCTCGGAGTCATCGGCCACGAGCCGAAGATGATTCCAGTGACCGTGTCTCTCCACAACGGCACCGCGATCAAGGAATTTCATTACGAGGTCCTCAACAATGCCAAGTTGAGCCCGCTCGCTATGATGGCGACGGTGTTCAATGCCCTGCACGGCATCAACGACTACGGCGACGACATCACCTATCGCATGAATGGCGAACTCAGCGTGAAGGGCTATCCAAATGTCACGATGCGTAATATGTTCGCGCCCACGGACAGCGGCCAGCCGGCTGCGGCACTCGCCGCTGCCAACATTGGAGAGCGTTTCGGGCGCATCTACAGCAATCCTTACGATGCTCCGGACGTACAAGGCGTGAAGCTCGACTTTGATCTCGTTCGCGACCGCCGCTCGGCACGCCTCGAAAGCTCGCGCACAGATGTGACGGAAGCGCGGCCAGGCGACCAGATCACGGTAGAGACCGTCATTCGACCTTATCGCGGCGAGCGCCAGGTCGAGCAGATTCCGATTCGCATTCCAACCACCGCCTCCAAGGGTCCGCTGCGCATTTTGGTCAGCGATGGCGACACGCTCGACCGCATGCGCCGCGCAGCGCCCGCTATGACGCGCGGCTTGGGTCTGGCACCAACAATCGCCCTTCTGAATAAAGAACGCTCCAACGACCGAGTCTACGTCTCCCTGTTCGACTCCGATCCGGAAGCCATGGTCGCCGACAAGATCATGCCCACACTGCCGTTGTCCGTCATGAATGTGATGGATAACATGCGCGGCACGCAGGACATGGTCGTGGTCGCCGAATCGTCGGTCAGCGAAGCCTCGACCGAGCCACTCGAGTATGTAGTCACGGGCGCGCAGATGCTGACCATCAACGTCAAGTAAGTGGACGCGAACGGGCCATAACAAAAGGCGCGTTTAGCTTCTTTCGACCTGATTTTCCAATATTCGGCTAACGCGATCGGGTTCGCGGGCTATGATTCGCAAATATGCGCGCGTGGGCTGATCCGGTTCCGCGCGGCCCTGCTCCCAATCGCGCAGCGTGCCTAACGGTATATGGAATCGCGCGGAAAATTCCTCTTGCGTCAGTTCCAAAGCCCGGCGAATGACCTTTGCCGGAGGTGTGCGCTTCATACGCTTGAGGTCGGATTGGGTCAACGGTTGCGCATCAGGGTCTGAGCGCGCGGCCTTGTCGACGGCTTCTTCGGTCATCGGCCGCAACATCTTCGCGGGCAGTTTCGAGTTAACCGTTCTGCTTGAAGTAGTCGTCTTGTTCATGCTGTGTTGCCCTCCGGGCGGAAATAATACGAATGCGTTCTTCGCGTTCGGCATAAGCCACGAATAGGAGAGTCTGCCCCTCCGCCATGCCTATGATCACAAAGCGCGCCTCGCCATAGTCCTCGCGGTCGTCAAGGCGCTCGATGGCAAACGGGTCCCTGAAAACCGTTTTCGCCAATTCAAAAGCTACGCCGTGGAGTTTCCAGTTGGCCTTTGCCTTGGCTTTGTCCCATTCGAATTCCACGTTTTAATGCTACTGGATTCCCGTAGTCGCGTCAATGCATTCACGAGGCGAGCCAGTGCAGAGAGGTCCACATGTGACTGCCGTCACTGCTTCGGCAGGAATGACTGGAAGAAACTCGCGTTTGGCCATTTGTAACTTCCTGCCGTTTAGCAGATAACTAGGAGCATGAAATGTTGCTCATTTGTGCGTTTCTCGTCGTCGTGGTTGTGATTCTATCGGTTTTTCTTCTCAAGCTCTGGCAGCAACAAAACACCTACCGCAGCCAGTTACAGCGATATGCGGCGATAATCGATCTGGATGCGGCAATCGACGCTGCAAAGCGCACGCTTGAAAAGGGGAACCAGGAGGTTCGGGACGGTGAAGAAAGGCAAACGAAGCGACGCGAGCAACTCGAATCCGATTATAAGCGGGCTTTGGCGAAGTATGAGGAACTACAGCACGAAGTCTCCCTCTTAGAAGAGAATCTCGACACCATGTCCTTTGGGCTTTATAAGCCGCATTTTACGTTTCAAACGTCGGAAGAGTACAAGGACGCCCTCGTCGCCCTCCGCGGCAAAATGAAGGATCTCACAAAGAATGGGGGCGCAGTGACTTGCCCAACTGAGTGGACTGTAAACGACAGCAAGCAGGAAGGCGCAAAGATGATTCGCCAGACAACCAAGGTCATATTACGCGCCTTTAATGGCGAATGTGATGCTGCGTGCGCTCATGTGTCATATAACAACATCCAGAAAATGGAGGAGCGTGTTGCCAAGGCGTTTGATGCCATTAATA
>Ga0335070_10002241_pt1 | contig 22587 bp, 15 predicted proteins | sample Lox_Sample_13_FD_206722 | JGI IMG/M metagenome (GOLD analysis project Ga0335070, IMG submission 206722) | Soil microbial communities from Loxahatchee National Wildlife Refuge, Florida, United States - Lox_Sample_1.3 | ecosystem: Environmental > Terrestrial > Soil > Wetlands | place: USA...
GCCACGGAGACGCCGACGGCGATTCCCCCCAGCCCCACGCCCCTGGGGACCGCCACCCCCGTGATCCCGACCGGGAGCTTCGCCCTCGCCCCGGGCACCACCGCGGGAGCCCTAGCAGGCACCCTCAAGCCCGGACAGGTCGTGACCTATACGATCGGCGCCGGACAATCCCAGCCCATGACCCTGATCGCGGATTCTCCGCACGACGACGTCACCCTGGGAGTCTCCGAAGAGAACGGGAACGTGCTGCTCGATCCGGCCCTCAAGCAGAATGCCTGGCAATTGGTGCTGCCCGGCACCGAACTGTACACGATCAAGGTGATCGGCGGGGCGACGACGGAGAATTACATCCTGACCGTCAAGCTGCCCCAGCTGGTCAATCTCGCCTCCGGCGCCTCATCCACGACCCTGACCGGCAGAACGGTCAACGGGTATCTCTATTCCTACGCCTTGAACTTCAGCGCCGGCCAGACCCTCACCGCCAGCCTCAACGTGCCCTCCAGCACGGCGACCATCGACATCTACGGTCTCTCGACTGGAACGCTTCTGAGCGCTTCCGCCGCGGTCAGTACATGGACGGGGACCCTGTCGCAAACGGAGGCTTACGTGATCGAGGTCGTCCCGGTCAACAGCCAGGTGGTGGATTTCTCATTGACGGTCTCCGTCTCTGCTGTAGCAGCGGGCGGCTCCACCGGATCAGGGACCATTACCTTCGCACCCGGGACAACCGCGACGGTTATTCAAGGCACGATCCAACCCGGACAGGTCCTGACGTATACGGTGCAGGCGGGAAAAGCCCAGCCGCTGATCCTGCTCGTGGAATCCCCGAAGACGGATGTCACCCTGGGAGTTCTTAATCCGGATGGCACCATCCAGCTCTCTCCGGCCAATAAGTGGTCGTACTGGCAATCGCAATTGCCCCAGACCGGGCTGTATACGATCCAAGTGATCGGAGGGGCAGCCCCGGAGAAATACACCCTGACCGCCAAACTTCCCCGACTGGTTTATTTTTCCACGGAACCCAAATCCGTCACTTTGCATGGCAATACCTATCCGGGATACGTCGTTTCCTACGCCTTCCGGTTAACTGGCGGCTCGCACATGACCGTCAGCCTCAACGCGCCATCCGGTGAAGCTTTCATCGACATCTTCGGGATCGCGACCGGCTCGCTCTTGAGCTTCAAGGATGGTGCGACATTCTGGACAGGAAAGCTGCCAGAAACGCAGGAGTATGTGGTCGAGGTCGTTCCGCGACACGGCGCCTCGGTGGTCTATTCACTGACAGTTTCCATCCCTTAATGCCCCTTCTCCTTGAGTCAGGTCGAAGAGCTGCCGGAAACCGGATTCCTGCTTGGTATCGGCCATCCGTCCGTCCTCTCGCCTTGGTATTATCCGTATATTCAACACCCCCTTGGGGGCTTTTCCCCGCCGATCCAGGTTGGAATTCATCTGCCCCAGCGCAGTTTATCACCCCGGATGGGCAGGTAAGCGTTTGGTCTGGCCGAAAACGGGAAGGTTACCAGCATATCCCCGTTCTGCAGACGGAGGATGGCCAGGCTGCCGTCCGGTGCCCAAAGCGCATCCGCTGCTGAAACAATGGGGTGTGAATTGGAGTCATGGGTGACTTTTCCTGCCACGTCCGGCCTCTTCCTCGCCGCGCTTAGGGGGACGGGGACCTCATCGCAGGAATAGTTATCCAATTGGCCGGAAAAGAATAAAAGGCGCCCGTTCAAAGTGAAAGCAATCCAGCCGCCGTCGGGGTCGGCAAGCATCAAGGCCTCCCCGTCCAGGTAAGCAAACTCGCCGCTGACGGGAGAAATATCCATACAGCCCATCCGCGCTTGGATCACAGAGACGTTTGCGTGTGTACATCTTTTTCCAGGCATATCAATACGCCGCTCTTGGAGACATAATACAAAGACGCAGGAAGAGTCAAACCTTTGGCTTGAGCCACCGCCTTCAAGCTCGCAGAAAGCAAATTATTTCCTTCGGGCGCGGCCAACTCCCATATCTAATCGTACGTTCCCGCTACAGTGGCAGGGTGACAACGCGTTGTACCGCCAACGCCAGCCTGACCCCGGACATCTATCTCCTCCTCCAGGCTGGCAGGGCATCACGGAATGTGATACATTAAGACTCGCCATGCCTGTCCTGGCTCTCATCCTGCTGCTCAGCTCCGCGGCCCTCCACGCCCTGTGGAATCTGCTCCTCAAGCAATCCCCAAAAAAATACGCTGCCATGGGTTGGCAGGTCATCATCGCCAGCCTTATTTCGATTTTCGCCCTCTTTTTTACCGGCCTGCCGCCGCGTTCCCTGTGGCTCTTTGCGCTGATCAGCACAACCCTGGAAGCCATCTATTTCGGCTTGCTCAGCTTCGCCTATAGCGACCACGATTTTTCGCTCGTTTACCCGGTGGCGCGCGGAGCCGCGCCCGCCCTGGTGGTGGTCTGGAGCGCCCTGTTCCTGAACGAGATTCCCAGCGCCGGAGGTTTCCTCGGCATCGCCATGGTCGTTTGTGGCTTGGCGATCATCGGCGCCACCAGCGTGTTCCAAAATCACGCCGGCAAGCCGCAGTTTCGTGGCATCGCCATTGCGCTGTCCGTTGCACTGGTCATTTCAATGTACACCCTGGTCGACGGATTCGCGGTCAAACATGGTCCCGCCCTGCCTTTTGGTCTGAGTTTGTTCGCCCTGATGCCCGTCCTGACCACGCCGCTGATCGTCCGCCATTACGGCTGGGGCCACCTGGTCGAGGCTTTGCGCGCACAGCCGGCCCGCCTCGTCCTGATCGGTTTCCTGGGTGTGATCGCCTATCTGTTTGCCCTTTTCGCCTACTCGATCGCCCCGGTGAATTATTCGGAGGCCATTCGCGAGGTCAGCGTGGTGATGGGCGCTTTTGCCGGGTGGTACTTTTTGGGCGAGCAGATGGGAAAAATCCGCATCCTCGGCGCGGCCGTGATCTTTGCCGGGATCGTTTTGATAGCAGTCTTTGGGTAAAGGCCAAAGCCGCCAGGAAAGACCGGACGGGTCGGTCTCGGGGCGGGCAGATTCGGGTGTACAGTATGGGTCTAGTGTCTTTCTCCCACAAGAGGAGGGGATAAGATGTCAGGCTTGGATCATCTGGATCTACTCTTTGTCATCTGCGCTTTCCTTTTTCAGGTCATCCTGATCGTCCATTTTGCCTTGCGCAAATTGCGCTTCGACATTGCCATGCGTTACGGGCCGATCGTGTACGCATTGGGCGTTGCCGCCGCGGCTGCGAGCCTGGTGCTGCTTCTGGGCAGCAAGACCTGGTCGTTTTGGCTGGGCGGTTTTATTTATCTCGCCTGGGGGATTTTCGGCTACGTGGTGGAGTATGTCAAAAAGGTCCAATGGCGGGCCCCCATCTACTGGCCGATCTTTGGCCTGTATGTGTTTTTGTACCTGGCTGCTGCCATGTTCTACTGGTGGCCGCTCGCCCTGCTCTGGAAACCGCTCTGGTACGGGTACGCGCTTTTGTTCATTGTCAGCACCCTGCTGAACGTCACCTCGCACAAAGGCGCGACCTGATCGCCCGGCGGGAAAGCCTGGCCCGACCGCCTCTCTCTGACCGACTTTCCGCAATAAGACAGTGCCACAAATCCGCCAAAGGGAGGAGCTGCCTGAGCAGTCTCAAACCGATGGTCACTTGCGCAAACTTAGTCGAAGAGTAACGCGAAAAACGCCAAGAAAACCAGAAGTATTTCTTAGTGTAAGTTGAATGCCAAAATATCATTCGCATCATAAAAGAATCGGGCGATGGGACTTGCACTTCTGCTTTGAGAAAGGCATGGGGGAGGTGCCCGTCCGTGTTGTATCCGAAAAGGATTTATCCTATACTAAAGGCGGATGGATAATCCCGGACAGTCGATACGCATTGAGACGGTCCGAACAGGCGGCTGCGGCGCCAGCGAACGGGCGGGTCAGCCGGATGAGGCGATAATAGCAATAACACTGCCCCCTTCGCCGTCAAAAAAGCATGAAATCCAGACTCCGACTCCTCTTCGCGGTCATTTTCACCCTGGCCCTGCTGCTGGCCGTTCTGGACGGCTGCGCCCCTGCAGCTACGCCCAGTCCGCTGCCACCCCCGCCCCATGAAGAGACCCTGCGCATGCTTTCCGCGCAGCGGCCTGCTGCCCGCGACTGGGTCCGCCTGGGGCGTGAATACCGGGGTATCCAGGCGGTCAGCGCGCCGCCCGCGGCTCCCAAAGCTTACCAGGTCGGCGAGCAGGAGACCTTCTGGGTCGGCCGGGACATCTTTGCCGGGAGCTACGAACGCGTCCCATTCACCCTGGGCTACAAGAACGACATCGCCTACCTGTGGGTCGAAAACGGGGTGACCTGGAAGGGCCGTGCCGCCATCCGCGCAGCCGACCTCGGGGTGCTGGCGGACCTTTTTACGAGCAGGATTTATCCCCTCGGGCAACGGCTGCTCGGCCGCGATCCAGACCCCGGCCCGGACAACGACCCGCACCTGTACTTCCTCTTCACCCGCTCGAACGGATTGGGGGCATTCTTCGACGCCAGCGACGACCTGCCGCCGGAGGTCGTCTACCACTCCAACCTGCACAAGATGATCTACGTCAACGCCCCGGCGTATTCCCCCGCACCCGGGTCCATCGATTACCTGTCCATGGCCCTGGCGCACGAGTTCACTCACCTGATCCATTTTGACGGGAACCCGTACGGCGAGGCCGGATGGATCGGGGAAGGCCTGGCCAACCTGGGCGTGGAGCTGGACGGATATCGACCCACGGAGGACAATGAGTTTGCCGCCCACCCCGCCACCCAACTGAACCGCCTGACGCAGTACCCGCCCGGGCTGTGGCGCGCCCACTACGGAGCCGCGCACTTGTTCCTCTCCTATCTTTACACCCGTTTCGGGGACGATTTCATCCACGACGTCGTCTCCACCGGGACGTCGGGCATCCCCACCATCCAGCGCGCCCTGGACCGGAACGCCGCCGGGCTGCAGTTCGACGCCGTCTTTGCCGATTGGACGGCGGCCGACCTGCTCGCCAACCGTTCCGCCGAGCCGCGCTACCGGGTCAGTGACTTCCTGCTTGAGGACCTGGCCGGCTTCCAGGTGGTCAAGTCCCTGTCCGGCTACCCGGCCCATGCAAAGCGGACCGTCAGCCAGTACGGCAGCGACTACATCGAGCTCCTTCCTGCCGGCAGGGAGGTCACCTTTACCTTCGACGGCGCCCAGACGGTGGGCGCCATCCCGGCCCAGGCGCACAGCGGCCAGTTCGTGTGGTGGGGCGGGCGCAACGTCGGCGACGCACGCCTGACCCGTTCCGTCGACCTGCGCGGGGTGGAACGGGGGACCTTGAAGTTCGCCGCCTGGTACGATCTCTACGACAACTGGGACTTTGGCTACGCCTCGGTCTCGACGGACGGCGGCGCAACCTGGAAAACCCTCCAAGGGGTGACGACCACGGCCCGCAACCCGAGCGCCCTGAACTTGGGAAACGGCTTTACCTGCAAGTCCGGGATCGGCTGCGGCAAACCCGGGAAAACGGCACGCTGGGTCGAGGAGCGGATGGACCTGACGCCTTACACCGGGAAGGCCGTCCTGCTGCGCTTCGAGCAGGTCTCCGGTGACCAGTCGGACGGCCTGGCCCTGGACGACATCGAAATACCCGAGATCGGGTTCCATGACGACGGAGAAACCGCCGACGGCGGCTGGCAGGCAGAGGGTTTCGTGCGCATGGACAACCTCCTGCCCCAGCACTTCATCCTGCAGGCCGTCGAGTTTCGCGCGACGCCCCGAGTGGTGACGGTCCCACTCGACGATCAAAACCACGCCAGCTACCGCACCAGCGGCTTCGGCCGCGACCTGCAGCGGGTGATCATGGTCGTCTCGGGCAGCACGCCGGTGACCGGGGAAACGGCAAGTTATTCATACCAGGCCAGATGAACTTATCTGCTATCCTGCAGGTGCGATTTTACAAAAGGAATCCGGCATGCCCGCGTCCACCCTCCCCACAACCATGAAGCGATCCCTCATCTTGCTCCTGTCAACGGTCTTGATCCTGTCCGCCTGCGCGGGAAAGCCCGCGCCCGCCGGTCCACCTGCAGCGACCGCCACCTCCACGGCGTTCCCCTCCCCTCCGACTGTGACATCTGAATTGGCCAGCGTGATGCCTACCGTCACACCCGCTGAAGGGTCGTCCGAGGCGCTCGCCCGCCAGTTTCAACTTCCCGCCGGATACCTGGCCGAGAAAATCTTCATTCCTCCCATGTCAGGCGCCCTGTACATCGCCCGCAGCCAGGGCGGGGTGATCTACGTCAGCCATTTCATCCACAACGCCGGCCTCTCGATCCTGGACCCGGTCGAGAAGAAAGCGACCCGCATCCTCGACCTGCCCAGCGAGGCGGGGAACAGCCTGGTCGTGGGCGGGCCGGGCGATTCAGCGCTGATCGGGGTGAATGATGAGATCTGGCAGGTCCACCCGGACGGCTCCCACAGCGTATGGGGCAAGCGCGGTGGGCGCCCGCAAACCTTCACCTCCGACGGGCGCCTGCTGGGCAGCAGCCATGACGGGAAATCCGTGGCCGAACTTCTGCCGGATGGCAGCGCCCGCGAGATCGCAGCCGGGTTTTCCGACATTTTCAACCTGGTGGCAAGCGCGGACGGAAAGATTTACGTCTCCGATTGGGATACCGGGGACATCACCCGCCTCGATCCCGACGGGAGCCGGCACGTGGTGGTGAAACATCTCGTGGTCAATGATCCGATCGACCTGGGCTTGGACGAGGGGGGCAATCTTTATTTCAACAGCTCCTCCACCGGACCCATGGGGGGCTTTGTAAAGATGGAGGCGGTCACCGGCGCTTTCACGCGTTACAACCTCGTCAGCCAGACCTGCACGGAACACCTGTCGGATTTCGTCTTCACCGCCCCAGGCAAGCTGGTCTTCGTCGATCCGACGATCAGCCAGGTCGCCTGGGAAGACCTGAACACCCACACCGGTGGATTATTGGTCGGCAGCCAGGGAGCCAACACGCATGCGGCGGCCATCGGGCCGGACGATGCCCTCTACCTCGGCACGCGCGGCTGCGGGACGGACCTGCCTGCCCAGGTCGTCCGTCTGGGCGATGACGGATCGCGCAGGGTTTACGTCGACGGGCTGCAGGGCGATATCCGCGATCTCACCTTCGACGCGGACGGAGGGTTGTATGTCGCCGCTTCGATCCCTGGAAAAGGCGGCGCGCTCCATTACGTTCCTCTCTCCGGCGGCAATCCCATTTTGATTCCTGGTGGAACACCCTATAATGTCAGTTCCATTGTCGTCGATCCGCACAGTGGTCACCTTTTGATCACCCAATACGGGAGCGATACGATCTCGGAGTTTTCCCTGGAAGGGCTGGCCGCCGAACATCCGATCCGCCTGCCGAAAAAAGCTGCCAATTTCGTCCTCGCCGCATCTTGGAAGGGGCAGATCTATGCTTTCGTCTCCGAATGGGAACGCAGGAATACGGGGCCTGTCGTGGAGCGCTGGCTGCTTGCCATTGACCTCCAAAAAGGCACCTCGGAAAAAATATACCCCTACGATCACCAGGGCTGTTGCGTCATGGGAAACCTGGACGTCGACGGAGAGGGAAATATCTGGTGGATGGTCAATCCGGAATTCGAAATTTACCGGGTCGAGCCTGGCGGGGAGGCGGTTCTTTTCGCCCGGAACCTGCCCATCGACCCGGCGTCGATAAGCGTCAATCGCCAAGGAGAGATCTACTTCACCAGCTCCGGCGGCATCTATCGCATCTATAAAAGACAATGATCCTGGCCTTCAAGCTGCTCATCACCTCGCAGTTCATCGGCGCAGTACCGCTGGCCAGCACAACCAGGCTGTACCGGTAGCTGGTCGAAAAGATGGGGGTGTAGGCCGCAGAAGTGTGCTCCTCCGGGTATCGGGGGAGTTTTTTTATCCTCGCGGGCCGTCTTTCCATCTTGACATGATCTTGAGGGGTTTCCCGCTTTTTTTGTCAGGGGCTTGATACCGATATCTGTACAATCATTCCATTCGGAAGATTCGGAAAACGGTAAAAACGTGAGCGGAATGAAAAAAAAGAGACTTCCCCAAAGTCTGAAGCTGACTCTCCGGGGGCTGCCCTTGGCAGGCACTGCGCTGACCGCCCTCCTGCCGCTTCCCCGCCTGGGGCGGCAGTTCCTCATGCTGATCGTCCTGCTGTGGCTCCAGGTCTTCTTCGTGGTTGAGATCTTCCTGGCAGGGAGATGAGAGGCAATCCATGAACGAAAAACCGATGCGCATCCTGGTGGTGGACGACGAGCGTCCGATCCGCCGCTTCCTGAACGCTTCGCTCAGCAGCCAGTACACGGTCCTGGAGGCCACGACGGGCGAAGAGGCGTTGGCCGCCGCCGTCTCCGGTCACCCGGACGCGATCATCCTCGACCTGGGGCTGCCGGACATGGACGGGATCGACGTCACCCGCCGGCTGCGAGAGTGGTCTCAGATCCCGATCATCGTCGTCTCGGTGCGTGAGGGCGAAGACGACAAAGTCGCCGCCCTGGACACCGGGGCCGACGATTACGTCACCAAACCCTTCAGCGTCGGCGAGCTGACCGCCCGCCTGCGCGCGGCTCTGCGGCACACCGCGCCCCCGGACGCCGAACCGGTCTACCAGGCCGGCGCTCTGACCGTGGACCTGGCACACCGCGAAGTGACCGTCAGCGGACAGGCGGTCGCGCTGACCCCCACCGAGTACGACATCCTGCGCGTGCTCGTCCAACATGCCGGGAAGGTGCTCACCCACCAGCAGCTCGCCCGCGCCATCTGGGGCAGCGAAAACGCCGACGACCCCGGCGAGGCGCACCTGCTGCGGGTCAACGTCAGCAACCTGCGGCGCAAGCTCGAGGCCGACCCGTCGCGTCCGCGCTTCATCGTCACCGAACCGGGCGTCGGCTACCGCCTGCGCTCCGCCTGAACTCCAGCCGGAAATCCCAATCCTGGTAATTCATTTTATCCCGCAAGGATCCACATGCTCTTCTCCATCGCACTTCTCATCGTGATCGGGTTTCTCGCCTTCAAGGCGTCCCCGGTCGAGAAGAAGGACCATGCCGCCATTCACGGCGCCGGCCAGATCGGTTTGCTCGCCGCAGTTGCCCTCTTTGGCGTGGACTATTTCACCTCGTTCTTTTACGGGACGGGCGAATTGATGAGCGCCCTGCATCCTTACGGCCTGCAGAAGTTTGGCTATGTGGCGGCAGCTGTCATCGCGCTCGCCAATATAGCCTTCGGCGCTCTATATATGTTCTCGCTCGGCCCGTTCAACGAGGGCGGCGGATCCTACACCGCCTCGATGCGCTATCTCAAGCCAACCCTCAGCCTCATCGTGGCCGTGACGCTGATCGAAGACTATGTGCTGACCATTGTCGTCTCGGCCCTCTCGGGCGCAGACCAATTGCTCTCCATCCTGAACGCCTATAACACTCACTGGATCTGGCACTTTTCCATCGGGGCGTTCCTGGCTTTTATCACCTGGTACCTGACCATCCGCGGGCGTGGCGAGTCGGCCCGGATCGTATTTATTGGCTTGGGAATCTTTGCCCTGCTCACAATCACCATGGCGATCGGCCTGTTCATCGCCCACTTTAAAGGCGTACCTGCAATACCGGTCACCGGGACCCCTCAATCTGCCACCCTCGCGCAGGCATTGTTGCATATTCTGACCGCTTCGATGAAAGGCATGGTGGCGCTCTCCGGCCTTGAGGCTATGTCGAACGGCATCCAGTTTGTCATTAAAGATGATGTAGCCCTGGTGAAATGGGGCAAGATGAAATTACCCAAACTGAATAAACTCTGGGAATTCTACAGCGGCAAGACCGGCATCGGGCGCTTCGTGCAAACCGCCTTCCTGTTTTACGGCGGGATCACGACCCTCTTCCTGACCTTCTTCTCCATCCGCTTCGACGTATTTGATGGGACCCTTGGCCGGAGCCTGGTGGGTAACCTGTCGTTCATCGGCTTCTCGCAAATTCCCGGCGGGGTCATCCTCTACTGGGTATACCAGGTCCTGGCGGTGGCCCTGCTGGCGGCGGCTTCCATGACCGCCTTACAAGACGCCCAGGCCACCGAGTGGCGGGACGTGGCCATCGGCGAGATCCCCGAGGCGATCATCTACCGCGACAAGCGCGGCACCTTCACCCGTTCGGTGACGATCACTTTTGGCGTGGCGGTCCTGATCATGCTGTTGGTACGCGGCCAGACGACCCTGGCCGCGCCGTTCTACGGTGTGGGCGTGTTCATGCCCATCATGGTGATGGGATTGGCGGTCCGACAGCACATGCTGCAGAACTACACGGGCCGCATCCGCAAATGGGGTGCCTTTGGAGCCGGCTTTGCAGCCGCATTATCGGCCACGGTCTTCGTCGGTCAGATCGTGGGCAAGTGGGAGGAAGGCGGCTGGATCCGCCTGATCTCCTTCACCACCCTGTTCACTGCCGCGCATCTTGTCCTGCTATCGCCTGTTGGCTACCGCAATCCCAAGCAGATCCACCGCATCGTGCGCGAGAAAGCGCGCATCAAGGGTGCCATGGGCTCCATCGTCGAGTGGCAGTCGCTTAAGATGCAGGAGTATCGCTATTCCTTGCTGGTTGGGATCGCCCGCTTCTTCGAACTGTTCGGAATCCGACGTCCGGTTCGATATGAGCCGCCTGTAACAGCTGGCGATTACGACCATGCCCTGCATGTCGACCATCCGGACGCTCCCTCCCTGCTCGAGCAGTACCTGGATAGCGCTCCGATCCAGCCCAAGCTGGGCGGCATCCCCAAGCAAACCACCCCCGGCAACGATGAAGGTGTCATCGATTAGCGCTGTCCACCGCCCGAACGGGCGGTGATTTTTTATCCGACCGCTTTTCCTCCATGTGAAGCATGCTATACTGGCTTTATCACTGCATCACCAGGAGGTCGCATGCAGGAGCTTTCGAGTCGGCAAGTCAGCATCCACGACCCATTCTGGGCGCCTCGCCTGGAGACCAACGCCCGGGTCGCCATCTTCCACCAGTGGGAGCAGTTGGAAGCCAGCGGGTGCATCGACAACTTCCGCATCGCCGCCGGCGAGAAGGACGGCTTCCGCGAGGGCTGGTTCTTCGCCGACTCGGACGCCTATAAATGGCTGGACGCCGCCGCCCGCATCTCCGTCCACCATCCGGGCCCGGAGCTGGCGGCCCGCATGGACGCCTTCGTCGCCCTGCTCGCCCGCGCCCAGTCCGACGACGGCTATCTGTTCACCTACAACCAGATCCACTTCCCCGGGGTCCGCTGGACGAATTTGCAAATCGAGCACGAGCTCTACTGCCACGGCCACCTGATCGAGGCGGGCGTCTCGCACCACGAAGCCACCGGCCGGCCCGACGGGCTCGCCCTGGCCCGCCGCGCCGCCGATCTGCTGGTGCGCGAATTCGTGGATAAGGGCCCTGAATACACCCCCGGGCACGAGGAGGTCGAGCTGGCCTTGCTGCGCCTCCACCGGGTCAGCGGGGAAACCGCCTACCTCGAGCTGGCCCGCCACTTCCTCGAGCAGCGCGGCCGCAGCCTCTTCTTCGCCCTTCCCCTGCTGCGCCAGACCGTCGACGTGGCGAGGCGCGGGAATTTCGTCCGCCGGCAGCGGCAGGTCTACCTGAAGGCCCATCCCGAACACGCCGGGTTCCAACTCCCGCCGCGCAACCCGGCCAAGGAGCCGCCCACCTCCGCCCTGCGCTGGCTCTTCAGCGCCTTCTCGGGCAAATATTTCCAGCAACATGCCCCCATCCGCGAGCAGACCGTCCCGGTCGGGCACGCCGTCCGCTTCGGCTACCTAGAAGCCGCCGCGGCCCGGCTCCACCGCCTGCGCCCGGACGCCGGGCTGCTGCCGGCGCTTGAACAGAGCTGGGAGCGCATGGTCACACGGCGCATGTACGTCACCGGCGGGTTGGGCTCGCTGCCCGGACTGGAGGGCTTCGGTCAGGATTACGAGCTCGACCCCGAATACGCCTACGCCGAGACCTGCGCCGCCCTGGCCGGCATGTTGTGGAATTGGGAGATGGCGCTGATCACCGCTGAGGCGAAATACAGCGACCTGCTCGAGTGGCAGCTCTACAACGCCGCCTCTGCCGGCATGGGCCTCGGCGGGGACCGCTACCTGTACAACAACCCGCTCGCCTGCCGGGGCGGCGTGACCCGCCTGCCCTGGTACGACGTACCGTGCTGCCCGTCCAACCTGTCGCGGGTCTGGGCGGACATGGGGAAATACGTCTACTCGGCCGACGGGGAAAACCTGTGGATCCACCAGTACATCGGCAGCCGGGCAGCGTTCGCGGCTGGCGGCTCGCTGGAGGTCGAGCTTGACTCCGGATTGCCATTCACCGGGAGCGCGACCCTGAAGTTGAACCCAAAAACGGAAGTCGAGTTATCCCTCCACCTGCGTCTGCCGTCATGGAGCGCCGCGACCCGCATCACCGTCAACGGCGCGCCGGTGGCAGTGCCCCCCATCCTCACTTTCGAGCCGACCGCACAGGGCTGCGACCCGCGCCCGGCGCGCTTCCTGTCCGTGCGGCGAATCTGGTCGCCAGGGGACACGGTCGAATTGGCCTTCGCGATGCCGATCTCCCTGCACCGCGCCCATCCGAAAGTCCGGGGACACAAAGGCAAAGTCGCCGTGACGCGCGGTCCGCTGGTGTATTGCCTCGAAAGCGTGGACAACCCCGGCGTGGACCTGTTCGCCTGCCACCTGGACCCTGCCTCGCTGCGCGCCGAGCCTGCCCCGGAGCTGCTCGGCGGCATCCACATCCTGCATGGGGCGAGCGTCGACGGCCGCCCGCTGACCTTTATCCCCTACGCCCTGTGGGCCAACCGGGGCGAATCGCAGATGAACGTGTGGGTCAAAGTGTAGAAATTTGGAATGCAGGAGCTCATCGTACCCGAAGGGTATACGCCTGCAATTTGCAACGGCAAGTCGTTGTAGTCCATAGTTCGATCCGTGTTCATCTGCGGTTTATCATCCTTCTTCGTGCCCCTTTGTCCCCAGTTTTTAGGGACCGTGGATAATTCAAATCCTAAGCGGCTGGGGCAAGAACACCCACCTCCGGACACTTATAACGACGTGCGATTGCGTACTTTTTCATGATATTATGGAGCGGGATGAGTTTATATCGACTGGCAGAATGAAGGGGAGGAAGACTGATGACCATCCGCATTCTCATCGCCGACGACCATCATGTCGTCCGCCAGGGGCTGCGCATGTTCCTCTCGCTCGACCCTGAGATGGAGATCGTGGGGGAAGCCGCCAATGGGCGGGAAGCGGTCCGCCTGGCCAGGCAGCTCAAGCCGGATGTCGTCTTGATGGACCTGATCATGCCAGAGATGGACGGCATCCAGGCGACGGAAGTCATCCGCCGCGAGCTGCCAGATATGGAAGTGCTCGCACTGACCAGCGTGCTGGAGGACGCCTCCGTGGTGGGCGCGATCAAGGCCGGGGCGATCGGATACCTGCTCAAGGACACTCAAGCGGATGAGTTGTGCCGGGCGATCAAGGCCGCCGCGGCAGGACAGGTGCAGCTTTCCCATCAGGCGGCTGCCCGGCTGATGCGCGAAGTGCGCGCCCCCGAACACCCGGCTTCCCTCACCGAGCGTGAGACCGACATCCTGCGCCTGCTAGCCGGGGGCAAGACCAACAAGGAAATCGCCCTGGAGCTGCAGATCGGCGAGACGACCGTCAAGACCCACATCAGCAGCATCCTCTCCAAGCTGGGTGTGCCCAGCCGAACCCAGGCCGCTCTGCACGCCGTACGCATCGGCCTGGTTCCCCTGACCTCTCTGCGTGCCGAGGATCAGCAGTGAGTTTGTATGGATAAAGCAGCCGCCAAATCCCCGATCCAGGTAGAGGATTTCCTGCACCTCACCCAGGATGCCGTCATTGCGATCGATCGAAGGCAGCACATCGTCCTGTTCAACCATACCGCCGAGCAGATTTTCGGCTATTGTGCTGAAGAGATTTGCGGACAGCTTCTTGATCTCTTAATCCCTGTTGCCTTCATCAAAAACCACCGCACCTATGTCCGAAGATTTGCCTCCGCGACCGGCCCCATACGCCGGATGGCAGAGCGGAAAGAAATATCCGGCCGGCGCAAGGATGGAGCTGAATTTCCGGCCGAGGCAAGCATAGCAAAGATCACTCACGGCGATCAGGATTTCTTCGTCGTCTTCCTGCGGGATATCACCTTGCGCAAGCAGATGGAACAGGACCTGTTCAAATGGGCGCAGGCCTTTGAGAACGCCGAGTGGGGTGTGGCCATCGGTCAGGCGAATGCCACCCGCCTGGAGACGATGAACCCCGCTTTTGCCCGCCTCTACGGTTACAGCCTCGAAGAGATGACCGGAAAACCCATCGAGGAATTGTGTGCCCCGGAGGACCGCCCCAAAGTCCGCGAATGGATCCAGAAGGCGCACAAAGAAGGCCATATCACTTACGAGGCCTCCCACCTGCGCAAGGACGGTTCCGTCTTCCCGGCCCTGATCGATATCACCGCCGTAAAGGACCCGGAAGGGCAGGTGCAGTATCGCGTGGTCAATGTCCGCGACATCACCGCCCAGAAGCAGGCCGAAATGGCCTTGCGGGAGAGCGAAGCGCGCTACGCCTCGATCATCGCGGCCATGCAGGAAGGCATTGTCCTGCAGGGCGCGGACGGGAAAATCCTGACCTGCAATGCCAGCGCCGAGAGCGTCCTGGGGCTCAGCGCCGATCAAATGATGAACCGCACCTCGGTCGACCCGCGCTGGAATGCCATTCACGAGGACGGCTCGCCGTTTCCCGGCGAGACTCATCCCGCCATGCTTACGCTGCATACCGGAAAGCCGTATACCGGCGTCGTGATGGGCGTCCACAAGCCGGACGGCACGCTGACCTGGATCTCCATCAATACCGAGCCGCTTTTTCACCCGCAGGAAAGCGCACCTTATGCGGTGGTGTCCTCCTATACCGACATCACCGAGAGGCGACACGCCTACCAGCTGCTCGAGCAGCGCGTCGAAGAGCGCACGCGCCACCTGTCCGCTCTCCTGGAGGTCACCCGTAATGTGGTTTCCACCCTGGAGCTCAAACCGCTGCTGGCGACAATCCTGCAACAACTTAAACTGGTGGTGGATTACAGTGGTGCTGCCATTGCCACCCTGGACGGGGATGAATTTGCCATCCTGGATTACGAGGGGCCTATCCCCCGCGAAAAGATCATGCGCTTTCGTGCTTCTGCGGTGCAGGACACCGGCTACCGGCGCGTTGCGGAAACCCGAAAACCGATCATCATCGCAGACATCTGGGCGGATGACCCCTGGCTGCGCAGCATGCAGAACCAGACCACGACAGAGATGCAATCCATTTACAGCGACGTCCACTCCTGGATGGGTGTGCCGCTGATTTCACGCGATCATGTGATCGGAGTGTTGAGGATCGACCACATCGAACCCAATCACTTTACCGAGGAGCAGGCTCGCCTGGTGATGGCATTTGCGAACCAGGCTGCCCTGGCGATTGACAATGCCCGGCTGTACGAGCAGGCCCAGGCTGTGGCCGCGCTCGAGGAGCGGCAGAAGCTGGCCCGCGAGCTGCATGACTCGGTCTCTCAGGTGCTCTACAGCATCGGGCTGGGGGTGCGCACGGCGCGCGCCCGGCTCGAGCACGATCCCGAAAAAGCTGCCGAGCCCCTGGACTACTGCATCTCCCTGGCAGAGGCAGGCCTGGCCGAAATGCGGGCGCTGATCTTCGAGCTGCGTCCCGAATCACTGGAGGCGGAAGGCCTGGTCGCCGCCCTGAGCAAACAGGCAGACGCACTGCAGGCGCGCCATTCGATCGTGGTCGAAAAATCCTTTTGTGAGGAGCCGGGGGTCCCTCTGGCGATCAAGGAATCCCTTTACCGAATTGCCCAGGAAGCCCTCAACAATATCGTCAAACACGCCCGCGCCACGCAGGTGGACCTGTGCTTGGAGCAAATCGACGGAGTCCTGCGGCTTGAAGTGAAGGACAACGGCCAGGGCTTTGACCCGGCAGGAAATTTCCCGGGTCACATCGGGTTGAACTCGATGCGCGAGCGCGTCGAACGCGTGGGCGGCAGTTTCGAGGTGGAGAGTCAGCCCGGTGGGGGGACACGACTTTGCGCCCGAGTGCCGATCAGGGGATAAAACCGCGCTTACTCCCCTTCTTTTGGCACTTGAAAGAGGGTGATTTGCATCCCTCGGGCGCTTGCGGCATATAGAGCCCCTTTGGATTGTTCATCTAGCCGAGCCTCGCCGCTTAGGAAAGGCGGGACACTTCGATCCGGCCATGAGCCGTTCGACCCCCCCTCAAAAGAGACACTGCGCCCCCGGCCAGAGCAAATCAGGATTCCTCCGGCACAGGGGCGCTGGCGAGTTTTATTAGTCTTTTTGCAAATCGTCACAGCAGTAAGTTCCAGTAATGCAATGCCCACAAGGCCACCCAGAACCAGACTGTCAATAATGTATAGAACAGGCGACCCCCGACCGTCCAGTAGCGGTTTTTCCAGGCGAGGAACAGGAAGGGCAGCACCAGGACACCCAATCCCGCCATGACCGGTGCCAGGGAGACGATGAACTTCAGTCCGGGCGGAGTCGCAAAAAACAGCCGGGGGACACCATAGGCCGGGTCAATGTTCGCCACGACCCCGATGAAACCGAATAGATAGATGATGAATACAAACATGAACAAGCCTGCCGCAAGGCGCGCCAGGCGCGAGCCCAGGGGCCGCTGCCGGCGCCGGATCAACCCGGAGAAGAAGGAGATCAGCCAGCCGATCAGGGTGCCCAGGAACAGCAGCAGCCCGCCGACGAAGACCAGCGCGTTGAACTCCAGGGTGGCATACCAGGGTGATTTGATCAATTCGAATGGGAGCGAGCTCAACAGGGACACCTGCCCCGAGGGGTCCACCTTGAGTGCCACCCAGGGAGACGGCCCCTCGTCCGCAACCAGCAGTCCCGGTTCGACCTCGGTGTACCGGATCGTGCCCTGGAGCCCGATGAACACGTGCCCTTTCTGGTCGGTGCTGACCTTCACCGGATTCAGGAGCATCAGGATTTTCTCAAAGCCGGTGAAATTGTTGCGCGATAGGTGATATTCACCCGCATACTGCGCGGCGCGGGAGGCAAAATCCGCCGGAGGCGTGGCTTCCGGTTGCGGTTGGACCGGGTAGTAATGGTTCATGAAAGCCTTGAAGACGGCCGCGGAGGTCTTGGCGCCGCCCGTCGCGTTGGTGGAGATGAAAATCCCCAGGTTTTGGTCCGGGAGCAGGTACAGGCCGGAGTGGAACAGGAGCGTGTCGCCGCCGTGCGAGATCACCTGCTCGCCGTTGACCTCGTCTTCGAAAAAGCCGTAGGCCATGCCGTGCAGGCGCGGGTCCTGCGTGAACAACTGCCTGCGCATCTGCTGGGCGGTAGCCTCGGACAAAATCTGTGCATCCCCGTAGCGCCCGTTTTGCAGGTGGGCGATCATGAACTTGGCCAGGTCGTCAGCGGTGGCGCTCATCGAACCGGCCGGATAGGGAAGAACGAACTCGAAACCGCCTTCCACGTAAGTGCCGTTGGAATAGTTATAGCCGTGCGCCATGTCGGGAGCCAGATCCGCAGGCAGGGGTTGGGCGAACGTGCTGTGGGTCATGCCCAGCGGCTGGAGGATGTTTTTGTCCACGTACTCGCTGAACGGCATACCGGAAACGCGCTCGACGATGTACCCGGCCAGGGCGGCTCCGTAGTTGGAGTAGGCGCTCACCGTCCCGGGCGGGAAGACGCGCGCCGGGACGTGCGCCTTGAGATAGACGTCCAGTGGCGTCATCTCATCCGCGTTGAGTTTGAACAAATCCTCGCCTTGGTCTTCAAAGCCCGGGGTGTGAGTCATCAAATTCTTCAGCGTGATCGGTTCCGGATAGGTGGCAGGGATTTTGAAGTCCAGGTAGGTGTTGATGTCGGCATCGAGCGAGAGCCTGCCCTGCTCGACCAACTGCATGACCGAGGTCCATACGAACAGCTTCGAGACCGACCCGGGCCGGAAGAGCGTCCTCTGCGGATCGACCGGGAGGTGCTTGTCTAGGTCGGCGTAGCCGTAGCCCTGGAGGTAAAACACCTGTCCATCCTTGACGACCGCCACCACCGCCCCCGGGACGTGGTCGGTTTTCATCTGGGCGGCAAACACCCCGTCGAGGAAGGCGCCCAGCTCGGCCGGATCGCTCGGCCCGCTGGACGGCGCCGCCAGGGCCGGGGGAATACCCGCCGACAGCGATAGGAAAAGCAGGGTAATGATCACTGACAGATTCAGGATGCGTTGGGACATCGTTTTTCCTCCATTTTGATTAATCGTTTCCCATTATAAAATGGCTCCTCCCGAAAATCAATTAGAATATTCGAGATGAGCAGGGTTTTCTCAAAGTCATGGTCAAAAACCTTTCAACGCGAAGGCGCGAAGCTCGCGAAGGTTTTATAAGGGGCTTTCTTGGCGTTCTTTGCGTCTTCGCGGTTCGTTTCTCCGGGTTTGAAGGGCCGGACGGCGACTTTGAGAACGCCCTGTCGAGATGAGCACCGTAAAGATTGCACCCCAAAATTAACTCCAGCGGGTGGGGATGAATTCGCGCTGGAACACGCGCGTTGCCCCCAGGAGGAGGATTGCACCCAGCAAGGCCAGGAGGAGGTAGCAGATGGCACATTCCTCAACCTGGTGGTTGCCGCCCCGTAAACGCGGCCCGACTAGCAAACTTTTAAACGTAAAAGATCAACGCGCCGTCTTTCAAGACGGCGTGTTGATGATTGTAGTAAATTTGGAATCACGTGCGGCGGGTGCGGACGGCCAGGGCAAAAGCCGCCAGGGCGTACATGGCCACGGCCAGGGCCAGGCAGGCCAGGATGCTGGTCAGGATCGCCTTGCCGTCCCAGCCGGTGTTGAGCAGAGCGCGCATGGCCTCCAGCACGTACGTGATCGGGTTGATCTTGGCCGCCACCTCCAGCCAGCCGGAGAGCAGGCTCAGCGGGACGAAGGTCGGAGCCAGGAAGGTCAGCGGGAAGAACAGGAAACTGGCGCCCTGCGTGGCCGCCGCGCTGCCGCTCCCCAGCGCGGCCGAGACGGTAAAGCCGGCAAAGCCGATGCCTAGGAGCACGCCCAGACCGATCACCGCCAGCAGGCCGGGGAGGCCGGTCGCCGGTTTGAGGCCCAGGATCAGACCCACCATGACCACGATGGCCGACTGGACGCCCAGGATCACGGCCCCGGCCAGGATGGGGGCGAGCAACAACGCCGCCCGGCGGACCGGCGTCAGGAGCAGCTTGTCGAAGTAGCCTCGCTCGATGTCGCGCACCAGGTTCTGGGCGGCGATGCCCGAGCCGGACAGAGAGCCACTGACGATGGAGAGCGGCAGGATGAAGCCCAGATAGCTCCCGCCGATGCCGGGGATGAAACCGGCCGCCTTGCCCAGGGTCGATTGGTAGATGACCAGGAAGAAGATGCTGATTGCCACCGGCGGCAGCAGCGCTTCCGGCGTGCGCAGCAGGGTGGTCAGCGAGCGGCCGACGAGGAGCAAAATGTGCAAGGGAAGGGAGAAGGTTTTTCTAACGACCGGCTGTGCAGCCGTCATGGATATGGTATTGGTGCTCATGCTAATTTACCTCCGCCCGGCGAGAAGCTCGCGAGGCTTTTGTTTTGAGAACTTCGGATGCAACCAGGCGCTGGCCGGTCACTTGCAGAAAGACATCGTCCAGCGTCGGCTGGGTCAAGGTCAGGGAGATCGGCGCCAGGCCGTTTTCCCGCAAACGGTTGACTACCGTGGGAATGGCACTGGCGGCCTTGCTCAGGTACAGGCGAACCATGTCACGGTCGAGCTGGATGCGGTCGCCCATGTTCTCCAGCATCAGGCGGCCCTTCTCGGCGACCTCCGGGGTGTCGAAGACCAGATTGATGGACTCTTCGCCCATGGCCGCCTTGAGCTTGGCCGGCGAGCCTTCGGTCACGATCTTGCCGCCCACGATGATGGCGATCTGGTCGGCCAACTCGTCGGCTTCCTCCAGGTATTGGGTGGTCAGGAAGATGGTGATGCCCAGCTCGCGGTTCAGGCGCCGGACCTCGCACCAGACATCCCGGCGGCTGACCGGATCGAGCCCGGTGGTTGGCTCATCCAGGAAAAGGACCCTGGGCTGGTGGACCAGGGCCATCGCCAGGTCCAGGCGGCGGCGCATGCCTCCTGAGTAGGTCCCGACCCGGCGGCCGGACGCCTCGGACAGCTGCACCAGCTCGAGCAATTCGCGGGCTCGCGCCGTGGCCTCGACCCGCGAGGCACCGAACAGGCGTCCCTGCAGGGTGAGCAGCTCCATGGATTTCATCAGGGGGTCGATGCCCACGTCTTGCAAGGCCACCCCCGCCACGCGCCGCACGTCGGTCGCCTGGCTGACCACGTCGAACCCGCCGACGGTTGCCCGTCCCGAAGTCGGCAGGGACAGGGTGGTCAGGATCTTGATGGTCGTGCTCTTCCCGGCGCCGTTCGGCCCGAGGAAGCCGAAGATCTTGCCCGCCTCCACGCGAAAGTTAATCCCCTGCACCGCGGTCACCTTGCCGGGATAGGATTTGACCAGGTTTTCGACAAAAATCTCACGATCGTTCATTCTTTCTCCTTGAGTGTACTTTTGAAGTGTTTTTAGAACTGCTTGTTTATCGCCCCATATTATAATACAAATGTGTACAATGTCAAGACAAAATATATACATTATATGTACATGATGTCGATTTCAAGGTGCACAAACACATCCGTTCCAGGGTGCGGAGCGGCGACCATTGCCAATACTTTGTCTGCCGGTAGAGCGGGCAAACCAGGACGCTCCCCGCAACATCCACGCTGAACAAGCCATCCTTTTTCATCTTCCATACTATTCACCCCCAAGGCAACAGAATATAATCCGTTCGTATGCCTGTTTCACCGGTTGACAGGGAAGGAAGGGTTCAGGATGGACAACCAAACTGCTGAATTGATCAATCTAGGTGCAAGCGACCTGCGCGTCAGCCAACTCGGCGTGGGGACCAATTCCTGGGGCCGCAGCCGTTCGGCCGACGGCGGCGAGCAGGCGGTTTTCGAAGCCTGCCTGAAAGCGAAGATTAACTTTTTCGACACCGCCGAAATCTACAACGGCGGGCGCTCAGAGCGGACCCTGGGGCGACTTATTCAAACCGCCGGAGCAGAGGTAGTTGTGGCGACCAAGTTCCTCCCCTACCCCTGGCGGCTCAGGAAGTCCAGCCTGAGCGCGGCCCTGCGCGCCAGCCTGGGCCGTTTGGGCCTGCCGCGCGTTGACCTGTATATGCTCCACTTCCCCTTCCCGCCCGTCCCGCTGGAGACCTGGGTCGAGGCCCTGGGCGACGTGAAAGAAACCGGGCTGGCGCAAGCCGTGGGTGTCTCCAACTGCAGCCCGGCCCAGACGCGGCGGGCGCACGCCCTCCTGGCGAGGCGCGGGATCCCGCTGGCCAGCAACCAGGTCGAATTCAGCCTGCTCCAGCCCCGCGCCGAGCGCAATAGTCTGCTGGCAACCTGCCGCGAGCTGGGCGTGACCCTGGTCGCCTACCGCCCGCTGGGCTACGGTTTGCTGACCGGCAAGTATTCGTCTGAGAATCCGCCGGCCTACCTGCGCGGCCGGGTTTACAGCCGGGCTTATCTGCAGCGCATCACGCCGCTGCTCGACCTGTTAAGGGAGGTCGCCCGCGGTAGGGGCAAGACGCCTTCCCAGGTGGCACTCAACTGGATCATCTGCAAGGGCGCCCTGCCCATCCCGGGCGCCAAGAGTCCGCGCCAGGCGGCCGAGAATGCCGCTGCGCTGGGCTGGCGGCTCGATTCTGGCGAGGTCGAGGCGCTGGACAAAGCCGTCCAGGCAGCCATTTAAACGACTCCCTCCCGCAGGTGGAAAATTGCGGGAGGGAGGGATGTCGGTTTCAAGCCAGGCGCCGAGTATTTTCTATGAGATCGCCGCGCCGGGCACGCAGTCTTCATGCGCCCCTCAAGCAGGCGCGGCCAACCGGGTGTCAGAATTTCCACAAGGTATGGCCGTAACCTGACTTGAGATATTTTTCGATCGCCGCCCGCATGTCGTTCTCGTCCACGTAGAGCAACGGGATCTGCGAGCGCTGGCAGGCAAAGCCGTCCTGCCAGGCTTTCAACCCGGCCGGGGAGATTTCGAGCGAGAAGGCTTCGGCCTTCGCAGGAATCCAGTCGGCCAGGTTGTGCTCGCCGTAGACCAGGTAGGGGTAGTCGGCGTAATGCCACAGCGGGAGGCCCAGCCGCTCGGCCGCCGTACGCGTCAGGACGTGGTCGCGATGGCTGCCGATGGCCAGCGGGGCGACCAGCTCGCAGCCCTCGGCCAGGTTCTTGCGCAGGAAGTCGGTCACGGACGGGATCAGGGATGACTCCCCCGGCTCGAGCGGCTTCATCTGGTCCTCGTTTTCCTTGATCACCGCCTCGTCTGTCCCCGGCATATAGCGGTAGATGTTGTCCGGCACGGTGTCGCGCCGGTAGGCGGCTGCGCCCAGGACGGCACAGCAGGC
>Ga0335070_10002242_pt1 | contig 22582 bp, 19 predicted proteins | sample Lox_Sample_13_FD_206722 | JGI IMG/M metagenome (GOLD analysis project Ga0335070, IMG submission 206722) | Soil microbial communities from Loxahatchee National Wildlife Refuge, Florida, United States - Lox_Sample_1.3 | ecosystem: Environmental > Terrestrial > Soil > Wetlands | place: USA...
GGCGGGGCCTAGACCCCGCCGTTTGCTTTTGCCCATGCCCGCGTCTGAACGCGTCCGTAGACGGGCACAAACCCAATCGGGGCAATGGCTTTGCCCCGGTTTGGTCACACCCAGCTCATATCGATAGCTGATAGTTCTGCGAAGGCGCGAAGCAATTCCGCTTCGCAGCTGTCTTCGTCGCTTCGGAATTATGGGTGACGACATGAATAGATCCTACATTATGAGCAAACGCTTTTGTCGGACGGCGCGTCGCGCCGTGCCAATCATCGCGGTGGTATTTGGCCTGGCAGCCACACCGGTCTGGGCCCAGTTGCAGCCGGGTGCCCAGGCGGCGCTCCCGTCGCAGGGCGCGGCACCGCCGCAAGACGCTGACTACAAGCTCGGATCGGGTGATCGCGTCCGCATCGTCGTGTTCAATCAGAAGGACATGACGGGCGAATACCTCGTCGACGGAACCGGGATGCTTGCGTTTCCGTTGATCGGCCAGGTCAAGGCGGGTGGTCTTACCGCGCATCAGCTCGAGAAGGAGATCGAGGCGAAGCTGAAGCCTGACTACCTGCGTGACCCCAATGTCAGCGTCGTGGTTCTCACCTATCGGCCGTTCTACATCGTGGGTGAGGTCAAGACGCCGGGCAGTTATCCGTACGTATCGGGGATGACGATTATCAACGCGGTCGCACTGGCCGGCGGCTTCACGTATCGCGCCAAGGAGAGCTCGTTCTATCTCACCCGCACTGAAAAGGACGGGCAGAAGAAGCGAGTTGACGCGGCACCTGATACTGCAGTCCAGCCTGGCGACGTGATCACCGTTCGGGAGCGGTATTTCTGATGCACCAATTACCTGATCGAGCTCGATTCCGGCAGCCGGTTCCGCGCGAGCAGATGGCGCCCGCAGCGGCATTGCCGCCACTGGCTCCCCCGGCCGACGAACGGCAGGATTTTCTCGAAGTCATCCGAAAGCTGTGGCGCCACCGCGTCCTTGTCCTGGGTACGACGCTGATTATCGGCGGCCTCGGTACGCTGGCCGTTATACGCATGCCGTCCTACTACGTCGCCGAATCACGCGTGCTCGTCGGCGTCCCCGAGACGAGAATTCAGAACATCGAGCCGTTCCTCACGCCGAACGGCGGCGGTCAGGACACCGAGCGCGTGCATAACGAGGAATTCATCATGCAGTCGCGCGGCCTGGCCAAGCAGGTCATCGACGAGCTGCACTTGCGGGACAACCCCGAATTCAACCCATGGGCGCCGCGGCCGCATACGTGGAAGGACTACCTGTACGTCGAACGTTATCTCAATCCGCTGAACTATGTCCCGGCTTCGTGGACCGGGTGGATGCAGACGCGCCCCGCCGGGATCAGCAAGGAAGAGGCAATCCGGCGCGAGAACCAGCGACGCGAGGACCGCATCATCGACATCTTTCTCAATCATGTCGACGTGTCCACCCTCGGCCGGTCGTACGTGCTGAGCATTCAGGTGAATTCGGAGAGCTCCGAGACAGCTGCGCAAATCGCCAATTCGCTGGCCGCTGCGTATCTGCAGCAGCAACGGCAGGACAAGATTGCCACCACGAACCGCGTCGAAGGCTACCTCGCCGAGCGGATCAAGGAACTGCGCGAGCAGGTCGAGCGCTCGGAGCAGGCAGTTGCCGAGTATCGCAAAGAGAACAAGCTCTACAACACCGGAAAGGACACCGGCGTCACGTCTCAGCAGCTGGCTGAGCTGAATAGTCAGCTCATCATGGCGCAGACGGCGAAGGCGGAAACCGACGCGCGGCTCAAGGAGGCGATCGCAATGCGGGGCGCGGGCCTGCAGGGCGCCGGCCCCGACGGCGTTCCCGATGTTCTGAAAAGTCCGCTGATACAGAATCTGAAGACGCAGCAGGCCGAAGCGGAGCGAAAGCTCGCCGATCTGGCGGCGAGCTATGGCCCGCGGCATCCGTTGATCATCAACGCCCGTGCCGAGGTCGCGGACATCCGCGGCAAGATCGCGCGCGAGATGGGCCACGTCGTCGACGGCATCCGGCAGGAAGCGCGGACGGCCGACGCTCGCTACGCCGCCCTCATGGCGAACTTCCAGCGCCTTCAGAACACGATGGGCGGCGTCAACGAGAAGACGATCCACCTCGACGCGCTGGAGCGCGAAGCGACGGTGAATCGCAACCTGCTCGAAGCCATGCTCTCCCGCCTCAAGGAGGCCTATGGACGTCAGGAATTGCAGACGGCCGACGCGCGCCTCGTGTCGCCGGCGGCACCGCCCGAGCTCCCGAGCTACCCGCCCAAAGGGCTGATTCTGGCTCTGACGGGATTTGCCGGTCTGCTTGCGGGGTCGCTGATGGCGCTCACCCGCGAGAACGTTGACCGGAGCTTCCGCGTCAGCGACCAGGTGGAGGCCACCACGGGTCTGCCGGTGATCTCGATGGTGCCGAGCGTCGAAGGCGCCACGCCGCCGACGGTCCACGTTCTGCGGCACCCGGTCTCGGCATATAGCGAAGCACTTCGTCGCGTGCACGTGGGGCTGGAGCTCACCGATCCGGATCATTCTCCCAAGACCGTGATGTTCTGTTCCGCGGCGCCCGCTGAGGGCAAGTCGGTGATGGTGGCGTCGCTTGGCCGGCTCTTGGCCAGCAACGGCAAGCGTGTCCTCCTGATCGACTGCGACTGGCGCTCGCCGAATCTGCACCGGCTGTTCCGCTGCCCGAACAAGGGCGGGCTCGCCGCGTTGCTCGATGAGGAAGAAACGAATCTGCACGAAATCATCTATAACGATTCGTTGTCCGGTCTCGATCTCATCGTCGCAGGAGTCTGGAACCCGCAATCGATCCACAAGCTTACCTCGGATCGGATGCGCCTCATCCTCCAGACGTTCGCGAAAAACTACGACATGGTCATCCTTGACAGTCCGCCGGTGCTCGTCGGCGCGGAGGTTCTGACCTTGTCGCGCATGGTCGACAAGGTCACGTTCGTCCTGCGCTGGGGTCATACGCGCCGCGAGATCGCGCTCGAAGGGATCAAGCAGTTGGTCGAAGCGCAGGCCGACCTCGCCGGCATCGTGCTCTCGCGCGTCGATCCGAAGCGGTACCGAGAGTATTCGTACGGCAGTAACATGAACTACGAATACGTGAGGCCGGCGCTCATCAGTCTGGGGTGACATCCATGCGGATGATTCCTCTCCAGGCCCTGTTCATCACGCGGTATTACCGGCCAGAGGTGATTGGTTCCGGGCCATTCTGCGGCGACCTCGCAGAATGGCTCAACCAACACGGCTACCGGGTGACGGTTCTCACGGGTTACCCTTATTATCCGCTTGGCCAAGAATTTCCCGGCTATGGCGGAAACGGGCCCTCATTGGAACTAATGAACGGCGTCCGGGTCGAGCGGGTGAGGACGCGTATACCGGCACGCGCCTCGACGATCTCCCGTATCATCAGTGATGCTTCGTTCCTGCTGAGCGGTTTATGGGCTCTGCTGAACCGGCGCGTCGTGCGCAGTTCGCTGGTCGTCTCCCTATGTCCGTCGATTCTGGCCGTGGCGCTCGGTATGGTCGCGCGGCGGCACGGTGGGCGTCATATCGCCGTCGTTCACGATATCCAATCGGGTCTGGCGCGCGGCCTGGGCATGGTGGGGAGCTCTTGGCTGCTCCGGCTCATCATGTGGTGCGAGAAGTTCGTCTTGAATCGCGTCGACCTGGTCGCCGTCCTGACCGAGGAGATGCGCCAACAGCTCCACGGGATCGGCGTCAGGGCGCCGATCGAGGTCATTCCGATCTGGGTCGATACGAGCCAGATCTGCCCGGTTAACCGCCTGGGCGACGGTCCCATAAAAATTCTATACAGCGGCAATCTGGGCAAAAAGCAGGGTCTCGGGCAGATCATTGCCCTCGCCGAGGAACTGCAGCGCGAGCGGCCCGATATCGAGATCATCGTCCGCGGTAACGGCAGCCAGGCAGCCGATCTGAAGACCGAAATCAGGAACAAGGGCCTTCAGAACATCCGTCTCACCGAGTTGCTGCCGCCGGAGAGGCTGAGCCAGGGCCTGGCCGAGGGCGACATCCATCTCGTCCCGCAAGATCCGGAAGGGGCGGAGTTCGCCGTTCCCTCGAAGATATTCAGCGTCATGGCTGCGGGTCGGCCGTTCATTGCCACCGCGCGGCCGGGCAGCCCGTTGTCGCGCCTCCAGCAGAAGAGCCGCGCATTCTTGTGCGCACCGCCAAACGATGCGGGTGCATTTGCCCAAGCGGTCCTTCAGCTTGCAGATGACGAACAGGGCCGCGCCGAGCTCGGGGCACGAGGCCGCGAGTTCGTCGAGCAGCATTGTTCGAAGGCCAAAGTCCTGGGCGAGTTCACGACCCTCATCGAAGCGTTGTATGCCAGCCGATAAACCAGCCGGGCGCCGTCTCGTCGTGCTCGAGCCGGACGTCGAGGGACATCCGCGCGAGTGGCTTCAACATTTGATGCGGTTCACGGCCAGCGAAGACATGCCCTACACCGTCTGGCTGGTCGTGGCACCCGAGGTCTATGAAGATCTTGCCGCCGATCTGTCCGGAACGCGCGCGCATCGCGTCCAGTTGCTGGCGCTGCGTCCGGCCGAACGGCGCCTATGCACGCATCGGTCGTTGATCATCAGCGGATTTGCGCGATGGTGGACCATGCGTCGCTATCTCTGTCTGGTCGGCGCCGAGGCCGGCCATTTTCTGTCCCTCGACCTGGTGTCTTTGCCGCTTGCACTTGGGCTCGGCGCCGCCGGCCGGCGGCTTTGCGGCATTCTCTTCAGGCCGTCGGTCCATTATCCGTCCTTGGGATCGCACCGGAGCCGATGGCAGGAGTGGATCCGCGATGCGCGAAAAGCCGCGTTGTACCGGCTGATGCTGCTCAACGGTGCGCTGCGCGTAGCGCTGACGCTCGATCCGTATTTTCCCGCCTATGCGGCGCAACATTATCGACACGGCACGAAGGTCGTCGCTGTACCGGACCCGGCACATCCAGCTGTCAACGTGACACCTGAAGAAAGCCGGATCGCCGATCGGATTCCGCCGAACCGGGTCGTGCTGTTCTTGTTCGGATATCTTACCGAGCGAAAAGGCGTCCTCGCCCTGCTCGAAGCGCTTCGGATGCTGCCGTCAAGTGTCGCGAACCGTGTTGCCGTCGTCCTCGCAGGGAAGGTGGAACCGGCCATCCACGAGGAATTCGATGAACGCTGCCGGCGCCTGGAAGTCGAGCAACCCGACATCTGGGTGCACGTCGAAGACCGTCGTGTATCCGCCGGCGAGCTGGACGCTCTCATCCGGCGCTGCGACGTCGTTCTCGCACCTTATCAGCGCTTCGTCGGTTCGAGCGGCGTCTTGCTTTGGGCGGCGCGTGCCGGCAAACCGCTGTTGACACAGAACTTCGGATTACTGGGACGGCTCGTCGGCGATCATCAGTTGGGCTTGACGGTGGACTGTTCGGATGCCCGTTCGCTGGCGGACGGGATTCGACACATGATCGTGAACGGCGTCGCCGGCTTCATCAATCAGCCGTCGGCGCAGGCCTTTGTTGCCGACCGCACGCCGCGCCGTTTCGCCGCGATGGTATTCGAAAGCCTGCTTCAGGAGTAGGCGCGGGGGCACACACGTTTTTGCCTCAAGTTCGTCACGACGCCCGAGTGCTCAGGTTGTGATCGCCCCAACTTGGTCACGAGACCAGCTTCAGGCCTTATGGCAATGCTAAATGCAGTCGCAACACGAGATTTTTGGCCTCGGCGCGCTTGCGCTGACGGTTGGCTGCACGATCCGGGAAGCTCGTCAAACGAGAAGAATGATGCACAGCCATTCTGCATTGAAGTCAGCATCGGTCGTTGCCGAGAACATTTCACCGCAGCGCAGCCAACGGCGGTTCCGGAACGTGTCGGAACCCGTCGTCGCCGGGTTGAGCGCCGCGTGGGACGGAGTGTGTGTCCTCGTCTCAGGATTCGCGGCAATGGTATGTGCTTCGCCGGATGGTGCCGTCGATTGGCGCCTGTCCGGCCTGGTTGTCGCGGTCGGCGCGACCCTCGCCGTCAATCTTCTCAACGTGGCCGGTGCGTATCGCCTCGACACCCTCCGGCAAATCGACAAATCCTTCGCGCAGGTCGTGTGCGGCTGGCTCCTCACGGTCGGGACGCTGGTGGGCATCCTGCATGTCACCAGCACGTCCAACTCGGCGACGACCGCCTGGGTCCTTTTGTGGGCCGTGGCCGGGTTGGCGCTGCTGTCGGCGAACCGCCTGGCTCTCTACCACGTGGCGGGCAAATGGACCCGCGCCGGCCGGCTGACACGCAACGTCGCCGTCGTCGGGGCAGGTCCGATCGGCCAAAAGCTTCTCGCCTATTTGAGCAGCCAGCCCGGCGCGTCGCGGCTTGAGATTGTCGGTGTCTATGACGACCGAAGCGAGCGGCTCCCCCGCCGCTGCTTCGGTTACCCGCTGCTCGGCGACATTGACGAGCTGGTCCGCGACATCCGCGAAAATCTGATCGATATGGTGATCGTGGCGCTGCCGCTATCGGCCGATTGGCGGCTCGCCGAGGTGATGAAGAAGCTCATCACCGTTCCTGTGGACGTTCGCATCTGTCCTGATCTTTTTGGCTTTCAGATCGGCGCATGCAGCGTCACACATGTCGGCGGGATCAGTCTGCTCAACGTGGTCGACCGGCCGCTCCGCGATTGGCATTGGATCGTCAAAGCGGTTGAAGATCGCATTCTGGCGGCGATCATCCTCTTCCTGATCAGCCCCGTGATGGCGGCGATCGCCGTGTTGATCAAATTGGACAGCCCGGGGCCGGTGTTGTTCAAACAGAAGCGCTACGGGTTCAACAACGAGCTGATCGAGGTCTTCAAGTTCCGCACCATGTATCATCACGCGCGCGACGCGAATGCGGAGCAGCTCACCAAGCGCAACGACCCGCGCGTAACCCGCCTCGGGGCGTTCCTGCGGCGCACCAGCCTCGACGAGCTTCCGCAGTTCCTCAACGTTCTGCGCGGCGACATGTCGATCGTCGGACCTCGCCCGCACGCACTGGCGGCCAAGGCGGGCCAGATCCTCTATCAAGAGGCAGTCCAGTGTTACGACGCGCGGCACCGTGTCAAGCCGGGGATCACCGGCTGGGCGCAGGTAAATGGCTGGCGCGGAGAGACGGAGACGGTCGAGCAGATCCAGAAGCGGGTCGAACACGATCTGTATTACATCGAACATTGGTCGGTGCTGCTCGACCTGAAGATCATTGTGCGGACCATTCTCGGCGGTTTTACCGGCCGTCAGGCCTATTGAAGAAGGATCAAGATAGGGATGCGGTGCCTTTGGCTGACACTCGCGGATCCCGAGCCGCAGCATAACGGGCAGTTCATTTATTCCGGCGGGTTGATCGACTCCTTCGCCAACTCCGGCGCGGAAGTCGGGGCGCTCGGCCTCAGCCGGCCCGAATCGCATCGCTACAACGGGCTGCGCGAGGGGCGGGTCACGTGGTGGCTGGCGAAAAGCCGGCCCTTGTCGCACTGGACCAGCTTGCGGTCGTCTCTGCCGAACATCGCGAACCGGTGCCGCACCCCGGAGATGCAGGCACTGCTCGATCAGCGGCTATCGGAGAAAAAGTGGGACGTCATCGTCTTCGATGGCCTCTCCAGCGTCTGGGCGCTCGACAGCGTCTTGCGTCAGTATCCGAAGGCCGACCGGCGGCCGAAGGTCGTCTACATTTCGCACAATCACGAAGAGAGCCTGCGCCGGCAACTGACGGCATGCCAGCCGTATTTTATCAAACGGCAGGCGATGCGGCTCGATTGGGTCAAGACCGCGGTCATGGAACGGGCGCTGGTGCGCGCGGCCGACCTCGTGACGGCGATCACGCCCGAGGACTATGCCGCCTATCACCGGCAGTGGCCGGGCAAGCGGATCGAGGTGCTGACGCCAGGCTATCGCGGCCGGGCGGTGCCGACCCGCGAGATCACGGGTCGCGTGCCGCGCCGCGCCGTTATCGTGGGAAGCTTCGACTGGGTCGCGAAGCGGATCAATCTCGAGGAATTCGTCAATGCGGCGGATTCCCTTTTCACCAAGCACGGGATCGAGCTGCAGGTGATCGGCAGCGGCGACGAGGCGTTCTTCCGGATTATGCAAGACCGCACATCGGCCACGCAGTTCACCGGATCGAGAATTATCTCGATCAGGCGCGGGTCGCGATCGTCCCCGAGCGCGCCGGCGGAGGCTTCAAGCTCAAGGTTCTCGAGTATGTCTTCAACCGCATGCCGATCCTGGCCATCAACGGATCCGCGGCCGGAGTTCCGCTGAACAATGACGAAAGTATCCTGCTGTTTCCCGGCCAGAACGAGCTCGCCAACGGGGTGATCCGCTCGATCGACAATTTCGACAAGCTGAACCAGCTGCAAAACGCAGCCTATTCGGCATGTTGCGACCAATTTGACTGGAGATCGCGCGGCGAGAGGCTGGCGTCGGCGATTGGATCGCTATGATTCCCGTGAACGATCCCAGAGCGAAGCTCGGTTGGCTGGACCTCACCCTGCTGATCGTGTTTGTGCTCGGGATGTATCTGAGTGTCGCGATTCAGCTGACCAAGTCGATCCCGTTCCCGAATGCGCCGGCCGGCATCGTCGGCATAGTGATGCTGTGGCGACAGCGCCATCGTATCACTCAGACGCATGTGAACGGCTTCCTGCTCGTGGCCCTGATCTACTTCGCGTCGATGTTCGTGGCCCCGGACACGCTGCCGATGTTCAACAAGCGCTTCACCGGGTTGGTCCAGTTGCTCTACTCGCTGGTGATCGGCTACGCGTTCTTCATGACGCTGACGCGGGCGAGCCGTAAGCAGGCGGCAAGCATATTTCTCTGCTTCTGCATCTTCTTGATCGTCGGTTCGCTCCTCGAAAGCTACACGGGACTGCGTGCGATCAGCGACAAGTTCCGCGCGGCGGTATATCCCAGCTTCAATATTTACGACGCGGATCTCCGCGACATGCTGATTTACGGCAAGATCCGGCCAAAGCTGTTCACGTCTGAACCGTCCTATGTGACGTTCGCATTCACCCTTTTTGCGTTCTCGTGGTTCATGTTCAGCGAGCGGCGCTTCAAGCTCATCGGCTACCTCGTGCTGATCGGCGCGGGACAGATCGCGATGCCGGGTCCGACGCTGCTGCTGGCGATGGCGCTGGTCGTGCCGTACGAGCTGTTCCTGGGCGGCCGCGCCCGCGCTCCGGGCATCGATTTCCAGCGCGTTGCCAAGGTCGGCGTGCTCGGCCTGTTCCTAGGGACCCTCGCGGTCGTATTCGCGATGACGTTCTATGCCGAGCGCATCAAGCAGTTCAATTCGCACGGCGACACGAGCTTCTTCTTCCGTGAGATCGGGCCGGCTCTGGTCGCCAAGTACGTCATCGGACATTACCCGATGACGGGTGCCGGGCTCACCAGCGAAAAACTCCTGACAAACGCCGTCTTGACCGTCTATGAGCACTCTCCGCTGTTCTCGACCTGGCAAATCCCGAACATCGCCGAAGCCCTGACCAACTATTTCTGGCTGCACTGGATTTACATGGGCTTGTTCTTCGGTGTGCTCGTCTTTCTCGGCTTCTATCTGTGGATGCGGGCCCTCGGCGTCGCGAGCCCGCTCTTCTGCTTTGCGGTATGGACGATCATGGGGCAGTCCATCGGCGCCTACGTCGGGCCGCGGACTTGGTTTGTGATGCTGCTCGCCGCGGCGGGCGCTGTGATGCACAACCAGGTCCGGCAGTACGCCGCCCAAGCCGCGCCGTCCTCGAGCTGGCGTCCGGCAGCGTACCCGTTGCGGCCCCAGGTGCAGCGCCCGCGTCGACCGTGGCTCGAGCTTCCCGGCTGAACCGTCTGTCAGGATTTTACCGGTGAGGCGTTGCGGCGCCCCGGCAGCCGGGCCAGCCGCACCACATTGAGAAGCGTCTTGCGGCTGCGGCCGATCAGACCGTAGGCCGCGAAGATGCCGACCCCGGCGATCGCGGCGACGATCGGCAATTTGGCGTATACGGAAAGGGTCAACGGGTCGACAAACCCGCGTCCAATCCAGGCGCACGCACCGCCGACGATGGCCGCGACCATCGAGGGTCCGACCGCGGCCAGAAGGCTCCGCAAGCCGACGGGGCTTCCATGGGTGGCCATGGCAAAGCGCAGCGGCATGCGTACAAAAAGACCGGTCAGGGCGAGGGCTTCAGCCACCACGACGCTGCCGAATGGAACGGCGATCAGGATCGCGACCACCGTGATGACCGAATCGAGGAGCATGGCGATCAGCATTCCCCGTGAGCGGCCGTGCGTCATGTACAGCAGCATGACGCCGACGATGGTCGGCTGGTAAGCGGCTATCAGTCCGAAAGCTGCGATGATCGGATTGGCGTCTTCCCATCCTGGGCCCAGAAGGATTCGCGCCACCCAGTCGGCCGTTACCGCCGCCAGAACGCCGGCGGGAAATGTGACCATCGCCAGCTTTTCGATAATCTCGCCAAACGCGCGGCTATATCGTTCCGGCTGATCGGCCAGCCGGCTCAATGTCGGCATCGCCACTGCGTACACCGGCGCATTGATGTTATTGAGCGGCACCTGCACGAGCCGCGTGGCTCTCTCGTACACGCCCAGGAGGCCCGGGCCCCACAGCCAGCCGATGAGGATCTGATCGAGGCTCCGTGTCGCTGCGACGCCGATATTGCCGATCGTATATGAAATACCAAAGCCGAACATTTCCGCCACGCCCGGCGTTTTTCTTGGCAAGCCTGGCCGCCAACGGCAGAAGGTCCAGCTGCCCATCGAAACCAAAACCGGTGCTGTGACGCGTTGCGCCACAAGGGCCCAGTAGCCGGCGCCGGCCCAGGCCGCGGCCACCGCCACTGCGAAGGCGGCGAATTCCGCGCCAGTCTCGACGGACGCGATGGTCGTGAAGCGCATCTGGCGGCGGAGCAGCGCCCAATGCTGATTGCCGAGACCGCCGATCAGAAACACCACGGCAAGAACCCGCGTCACCGGCATGAGGTCCGGTTGGCTGTAAAATTGGGCGATAAGCGGTGCGACCGCGAACAAGATGACCGTGATCGTCGCACCCGCGGCCGTGTTGATCCAGAACAGCGCCGTCACCTGCTCGTGGGTGATATCCGGCCTCTGCATGGTCGCCGCTGATAATCCAAGCTCCTTGACGAGATCAAGGATGGCGTTGATCGCGGCCACCATGGCGATGAGGCCGAAGGCGGCGGGCGGCAGCAATCGCGAGAGGGCGATAACGGCCGCGAACTGGATCATCAACCTGATGGCCTGGCCGACGAACATCACGACGCCACCCCGGATCGAGCGATCCCGGATGTCGGCCAGAAGATGATCTGTCTTTAGTTCATTATCGCGCTTTGAGGTACCCAAAGATTTCCTGACCTGGCGACGCCGTGCCCATCGCGGGCCGCGCTCGTAGCGCCATCATGCTCCGCCGGCGACGGATTCGATTCGCAGGGCGCCCTGCGCCCCCAATTCGCCACTAATCAGCGGCCTGCAGGGCGTATTCGTCCGTGTGACCGCCCGCATGCCGCTGTAGCTCTGTGCAGTCAGATTCGACCATTTCGGCGACCAGTTCGTGGAAGCTGGTGCGATGGCGCCAACCAAGCTTCGTGCGCGCTTTTGCCGGGTCACCGAGCAGGAGATCTACTTCCGTGGGGCGGTAATAGGCCGGGTCGACTGCCACGAGCAGCTTGCCGGTTTTTGCGCAGTACCCTTTTTCGTCGACGCCGGTGCCTTTCCAGACGATGGAGCGGTTGACGCAACCGAACGCCAGCTCGACGAACTCGCGCACGGAATGAGTCTCGCCCGTGGCGAGCACATAGTCGTCCGCATTCCGTTGCTGGAGAATGAGCCACATGCCCTCGACGTAGTCGCGCGCGTGCCCCCAATCGCGTTTGGCATCGAGATTGCCGAGATACAGGACATCCTGCCTTCCGCGCTCGATCGCGGCGACGGCGCGAGTAATCTTGCGCGTCACGAACGTCTCTCCGCGGATCGGCGATTCGTGATTGAAGAGAATGCCGTTCGAGGCATGGAACCCGTAGGCCTCACGGTAGTTCACCGTGATCCAGTATCCGTAGAGCTTCGCCGCGGCATACGGGCTGCGCGGATAAAAGGGTGTCGATTCCCGCTGCGGCGTTTCGGCAACCTTGCCGTAGAGCTCGGACGTCGACGCTTGGTAGAACCGTACGCTGTCCTTCAGCTTCAAAATGCGAATAGCCTCGAGAAGCCGCAGCGTACCTATGGCATCGGTGTTCGCCGTGTATTCGGGTGTCTCAAAGCTCACCTGAACATGGCTTTGGGCAGCAAGGTTATAGACCTCGGTTGGGCGGGTTTCGGCAAGGAGGCGGATGAGCGCCGTCGAATCCGTCATGTCGCCATAGTGCAGAACGAGCTGAACGTTCTTTTCGTGGCGATCACGGTACAAATGATCGATGCGGCCGGTGTTGATCGACGATGAGCGCCGCTTGACGCCATGCACGATATATCCCCGGTTCAAGAGGAACTCGGCGAGATAAGCGCCATCTTGACCGGTCACGCCGGTGATCAAGGCGATCTTTTGCGACATGCATTCACCTTAGGAAGACGAGTTGTGACGCGGTTCAATGCGATTGGACCGATGCAGAGTTCAGTTCACGTCATGTTCGGAGAGCGGCCGGACCTGCCAAAAAATGCACCCTTCGCCAGCCCGTAAGCGCCGCCATGGGACATGAGTGCCGGCTACGTGACCAGTGATCAACCTGTGACGCATGCGCTTTGGCCCGGAGCTGCGCGCCGCGAAATGCAATCCGTCTGGCGTGCGCGTTGGTACCGCATCGGCGGGGATTCTGAAACCGAAGGTCACAGAATCGCCACAACGCGCCACGTTGTGACAAATCTGCGATTGATGGCGTTGTGGGCCCGTCATATCCGCGCGGGCCCTTGCCTTGGGGCGAAGAACTAATAGATTTCTCGCGGGTGTCTTTGCGTGTGCGTACGAGGGCCGAAACAACAAAGAGGGGATTGGAAGCCCATCTTGGCCTAGCACGTGGCAGTAGCGCGACTCCTGGTGACTCAGATTGGCTGCAATGAGGGGGAACGGGGTACCGAACGGCAGCCCGCGCCCAATCGGCGCGGAAAATCGGTCGCCGGAAGAAATCCGGTGGCTATGTGAAATGACCGGCGAGCAACGCGAAAAGCGGCGGCCGGACCAGGAGCATGAGGTCCCTTCATGGAACAGGGGTCGACGACGGTGACGGATATCAATCAGGTCGAGGGCGCGGTGGCGCCTGAGACCGCAGCCGCACACGGGCGAATCGTGTTCGTTGAAGACGACGAGCTCTTCCGGGTATCGCTGGCACGCAACCTTCAGGATGCAGGCTTCACCGTCACGGATTTCGACAACGGTCAGGCCGCGCTCGAATACTTCATGCAGGGCGGGGATGCCGAGCTTGGCCTCTTCGACTGGAAGCTGCCGGAAATCACCGGCATCGAACTGCTCCAGCGGCTGAAGGAGCGGGGCGTCGACATCCCGGTCATCTTTCTGACCGCCCTCGGAGAGCAGGTCTACGAGGAGACCGCGTTCATGAACGGCGCGGTCGACTTTATCGATAAGTCGCGCAGCTTCTCCATTCTCCTGAACCGGATCGGCACGGTGATTACCGGCCGTAAAGGCCTGTATGTGCCCGTAGCGCCTGGCGCTCCCCAGGCGACGGTACGGCGCGGCGACCTCGAGTTGTGCCTGAATTCCAATCGGGCTTTCTGGAGGAAGAAGCGCGTCAATCTGACGCTCGCCGAATTCAAGATCGTCTACCATCTCGCGACGGAGGCAGACCGCGACGTGCCGCATCGCGAGATCTACGACATCGTTCGTGGCCCAGGATTCGTCGCCGGCGACGGCGAGAATGGCTATCGCGCGAACGTTCGTACCTTCATCAAGCGGATCAGGCAGAAGTTCTGCGAGGTCGACGACAAATTCGACCGTATCGCCACCTATTCCGGCTTCGGATATCGCTGGATCAGCGGCGGTGACCAGAGCGGGCCCGCGACCAACGGCGCCTAGGCGGAATCGTAAACACCCGTGGCCCGGCTGTCGGCCACGGGTTGATCACGGGTCATCGATACAGGACGAGTGGTATTGCTTGGCCGGCGAAATCGGCGGAGGGTGCCGTACGTCGTGTCATGAGAGCCGGCCAGATCGACGAAGCTCCGCTCGAGCAAAGCCAGACCATATCGGATCTGCCGGTCCGGTCCATGGCACCGCGCCGCGATGTGATGCTCCGTATCCTGGACGACGACGGCATCCTGTTCGACGCGGCAAAGCAGTCGGTGTACGCGCTCAACACCGCCGGTACATTCATCTGGTGCTGTCTCGAGGACGGGGTTGGGCTCCTTGAGATCTGTGCCCGGATGCGACAAACATTCGGGGTCGAGGAGAGCGTTGCGCGAGATTACGTCACGACAGCGTTGCGGCACTGGCAGGAGTTGCAGCTGCTGAACGAAGGGCCGGGCCCCGATATCGGCTTTGATCTGGATTTGACCGCGCCTCCGCGCCGGGAACCGAGGCCGGCGGCGGCTGGTCGCCCTGCATTGAGCCGTCCGGCCGTGGATTGCCAGGAGTATCTGCTGCTCGACGTAGGATTCCGGCTGCGCGTGCTGACGCCGGCGTTGCGCGATGAGATTGCGTCCGTCCTTTCTCCGTTGGTCGTCGAATCCATGCGCGACGACCCAGTCCGTCTCGATCTTGTCGAGGAGGGCTGCGGCTGGCTGATCCTTCGTGATGGCCGCGTGCACGCCCGTTGCGACAGGCGCGAGCAGGTCGTTCCGCTGATCAAGACATGTCTCGTGGAAATCGCCCTGCAGAGAAGCGGCGACTTCGGCGCGGTGCATGCGGCGGCGGTGGTGCGAGACGGACGGTGCCTTTTGCTCGCCGGCGCGTCCGGTGCGGGCAAGAGCACGATTACGGCGGCACTCGTCGCCGCCGGATTTGAGCTGATGGGCGACGACACGACGGTGCTGGCGCATGGGAGCCTGGAGGCGCGCCCGGTACCGTTCGCCATCTGCCTCAAGGAAGGCGCCTGGGGCTTGCTCGCGTCGCGCTTTCCGGAGCTTGAGGAACGCCCGATTCATCACCGGTTGGACGGAAAGAAGGTTCGTTATCTTCCGCCGCTCCGTGGCTGCACATGGTCAAAGCCCCGCGCGCGTTATCCAGTCCATGGCCTGGTGTTTCTCAACCGGGTCCCCGAGGCGCAGAGCGCCGTCGTGCCGTTGCGCCGGGCGGAAGCCTTGAGCCGGCTCGTGGCCGAGTTCTGTCCGCTCGGCGAGGGGCTGACCGGCGCAAAGCTCGATGCCCTGGTCGCGTGGATCGGCCGCACACCCGCCTATGAGCTGCGTTACTCGCCGCTCGATGACGGAGTGGACCTCCTGGCGAAGCTCTGCCGATGACGTCGGCCGCCTTGGCGCTGACGGTCGTCTCCGAAGGCCTCCGTCCGGACGGCGGCGGCAAGTCTGCTGCGGAACGGCGGCGGCGCTGCGACTGGACCGCACCGCTGGAACTGGCCAACCGCCACTGGGTGACGCCGGCCCTTTATGCGGCGCTTCGAGATGCCGACGCATTGGCGGAGTTGCCGGCAGACGTTGTCGACTACCTGGGGCTGGTCCATCGGCTGAATGGCGAACGAAACGAAGCCCTGCGGCGGCAAGCCGTCGAGCTGCTGGAGGCTTTGAACGGCGCGGGGATCCGGCCGATGCTCCTGAAGGGGGCTTTGGCCCTGTTCACGGGCTTGTATCGAGATCCGGCGGCGCGGATGCTCCGGGATATCGACGTCCTGGTCCCCTCCGGCTGCGAGGACAACGCCGCGATCGTGCTCCAGCGGCTGGGCTATCGGCTCGCCACCAAATACGAGGTGGGCCACAATGCCTACGGAGATTTCGAGAGGCCGCACGACCCGGGCGCCGTTGACCTTCATGTGGAGCTCATTGAGACGCCACACCTTCTGGCGGCCCGCGACGTGTGGGGCCGAGCGCGCAAGGTCGCCTATGCCGACAGCGAATTTTATGCGCCGTCCGCGACGGATGCAGTGCTCCATCATCTGCTCCACGCGCAGATTCACTATCTCGGCAATTTTTATCGAGGCATCCTCGAGCTTCGTCAGGTCTATGAGTTCGCGCAACTCCTGCGTCGAAGTGCGGACGTAGACTGGCCGGAGATCGCCCAGCGGTTCGAGGGCCATGGCCTTGCTGTCGCGCTTGAATCGCATGCACTCGCGGCCCTGAGATTGTTCGGTGCGCCGTGGCCGCTGCCGCGGCCGCCATCGCGGCGGGCCGTCGCACATTTTCACCGCTGTATGCTTCAGCTGAGGATGCCCACCCTGACGTGGGTCAGCGTCCCATTTGCGAATATTCGCGCGGCGTTCGCCACCCATCGCGTCAGTAATTTGTACGGCGGGGAGGGCTCTCGGGTGGCGCTCACGGTCCGTCATGCCCTCCGATATCTTCAGAAAAAGACGGCCCGCGACGCCGTCGGCCGTCTGTTCCGGGTCCAATAACCACCGTTTGCGATCCGGATTTGCGGCGACCGCAGCTGCCGGGTTCCGCAACTGGCAGGTGATTGCCCGGTCCTGGTCCCCCGGCTACAGTCCGGCGGCGCGCTGCTCGATGGCAGGCGCCCTGGGGGAGATCTCAGTTTTCCGCCTTTGCGGACCATCAACAACTACGCGCACGGGACAACGCGCCACGTGCCGTTCGGGAGTGTTTAATGACCACGTACAAGCTGCTGACGTATCAATCGGCCAAAGGCCCGCGCGCGGGACTGATGGTCGGTGACGACGTTTTCGATGCTGCCGGCGCGACGCGCCAAGGGTCTTACGCCAGCGTGCTGGATATTCTCAACGACTGGCGCGCCGCGCGCAAAATGCTGCGCGACGCGGCGAAGAAAATCGCCGCCAAAAAGGCCAAATCCGTGCGGCCGATATCCCGGCCGAAGCTCCTGGCGCCCGTCCTCTATCCGTCGGCACTCTACTGCGCCGGCGCGAATTACGGCGACCACATGGCCGAAATGGCCGCCGTCCAGGGGATCCAGCCGGAGCCCGATCCGCACTCGCTCGGGCTTAAACCCTGGCATTTCATCAAGGCCACCCGGTCGATGACCGGCCCCAACGCGCGGGTGAAGCTCCCAAGCTACTCGCAGAAAGTCGACTGGGAGGCTGAGCTGACGGCGGTTATCGGCCGCACCGCCAAGGATGTGCCGCTCGAGAAGGCGTTAGACTATGTCGCGGGTTATACGATCGCGAACGACCTTTCGGCGCGCGATCTGACCAAGCGGCCGCCGGTGTCGGACACCTCGCCGTTCAAGTACGACTGGGTCGGCCAGAAATGCTTCGACGGCGCCTGCCCGGTCGGACCGTGGATCGTGCCGGCCGACGACATCGACGACCCGCAGAAGCTCGGCATCAAACTGTGGGTCAACGACGTCATCAAGCAGGACTCACACACGAGCAAGATGATCTTCACGCTGGCCGAGCAGATCTCGCATCTCTCGAGCCGCATGACCCTTTACCCCGGCGACCTGATCCTGACGGGAACACCGGCCGGGGTCGGCATGGGCCGCGGCGAGTTCCTGAAAGCCGGCGACGTGGTCAAGGTCTGGGTCGAGGGCGTCGGCACGTTGGTCAATACGATGGCCTGATCGCCAGCCGGGTCGTGTCCGACCGGGCTTGAAAATTTCGTGAACATGTTCATCCTGGGGCCGGCCCCACGGCCGGTCCCAGGCAACCCGCATTATGACCAGCGTCCTTATTATCCTCACCCTGCCGGAAGCGGTTCGGGTGCGCTATTACGACCATCTCCGCAAGACATTTCCGGAGCTGACGGTCACGTTGGTCGACCACCCCGGCAAAGCCGATCGGCACATCGCCTCTGCCGACGTCCTGCTGACGTTCGGCGCGCAGATCGCCGAGCATGCCGACGCGCTGTTCCGCAAGGCAACCAGGCTCAAATGGATCCAGGCGCTTGGCACGGGCGTGGACAATCTTGCCGACCAACCGGCGCTTCGGCCGGATGTCGTGATCACCAACCTGCATGGCATTCATGGGCCGGCGATGTCCGAAGCGGCCTTGCTCGCCATGCTTGCCCTCGGCCGCGATCTGCCGCGCTCGGTCCGCAATCAGGACGCTCACCGCTGGGAGCGTTGGCCCGGCCGGCTCGTGAACGGCAAGACCGTCGGCATCTTCGGCGTGGGCGCGATTGCCGCCGACTTGGCGCCAAAATGCAAGGCGCTGGGCATGCGCGTGGTCGGCATCTCGTCCGCCCGACGGAAGGTCGAGAATTTCGATCACGTGTACGGTCGCGACGAGTTGACGCAGGCCGTGCGCGAGATAGATTTCTTCGTGATCCTGACGCCGTACTCGGCCGAGACACGCGGGATCGTCGGCGCCGACGTCCTAGCCGCCATGAAGCCCAAAAGCTACCTCATCAACCTCGCGCGGGGCGGAGTCGTCGACGAGGACGCCCTGGTCGAGAGCCTGCGTGCCGGCCGCCTCGCCGGCGCAGCCCTCGACGTATTCGTCAGGGAGCCGCTGCCGGAGGACCACCCGCTCTGGGGATTCAAGAACGTCATCATCACGCCGCATCTAGGCGGTTTTCACGATACCTATGTCGATGACGCGCTGCCGGTGATCGAGGAGAATATGCGCCGCTTTCTGGCCGGTCAGACCGCCAGGATGATCAATCTGGTGCCGCGCCGCTGAACAACGGTACATCCGAGGAACGTTTCATGGCCGATCAATCCGAGCGCACAAACACGCCGATCCCGACCCGTGAGCTCGAGCGGCGCTGGGCCGCCGTCCGCCGTGCGATGGCGGATCGCAAGATCGACGTGCTGCTGATGCAGAACAACAATGATTTCATGGGCGGGTACGTGAAATACTTCACGGATATCCCGGCCACCAACGGCTACCCCGTGACCGTGGTGTTTCCGCGTGAAGACCGGATGACGATCGTGGGGCAGGGGCCGTTCGGCGCTGACCGGCCAATTCCACCGGAGGGAGACGGCCTGCGGCGCGGAGCCAAGCGCTTCCTCGGTACGCCGAGCTACGCCAATGCGGGCTATACGCTCGCCTACGATGCCGAGCTCGCCGAAAAGGCGCTCGACGCATTCTCCGGTGCGACCATTGGTCTCGTCGGACTCGGCACGATGCCGGTGGCCTTCCTCGACCATCTGAAGCGCGGGCGCCTGTCCAACGCGAAATACGTCGACGTGACCGACATGATCGACGAGATCAAGGCGATCAAAAGTGCCGATGAGATCGAGCTGATCCGGCGCACGGCGGCCGTCCAGGATGCCGCGATGGCGGCGGCATTCGCGGCCGTGGCCGCAGGTAAGCGCGATGTCGAGATCGCGGCGGTTGCCGAGCACAAGTGTCTGGACCTTGGCTCGGAACAAGGCCTGTTCCTCTGCTGCTCACATCCGGTCGGCCAGCCGGTGATCTTCGGAAACCGGCATGTCCAGAGCCGGGTCATGCGCGAGGGCGACGTATTCACGCTCCTCGTCGAAAGCAACGGGCCGGGGGGCTTCTTTACCGAGCTCGGCCGCACCTGCGTCCTGGGCAAGGCGTCCCAAGAGATGAAGGACGAGCTCGCGTTCCTGCTCGAGGCCCGCAAGTTTACCCTCGACCTGCTGAAACCCGGCACGCCGTGCAAGGAGATATGGGACTCCTATAACGGGTTCATGCGCAAGAATGGCCGGCCGGAAGAGAAACGTCTCTACTGCCACAGTCAGGGCTACGACATGGTCGAGCGGCCGCTGGTGCGCTACGACGAGCCGATGACGATCCGGAAAAATCACAACCTCGCCTGCCATCCGACCTATCTGACCAGCCAGATGTTCAATTCGATCTGTGACAACTTCCTGGTCGGAGACAACGGCGCCGAGCGGCTTCACAAATTCCCCGAGACGATCACGGAAGTCGGCTGACGAAGTCGGATGACTCGGGCGGTCACGGACCGGTCAGAAACGGATCGATCAGCTCCGCGAGCCGCTCCGGCTGCTCGAGGTGGACCATGTGGCCCGCATCAGCGACGACGGCGGTCCGAGCCGTGGAGATCGCACCGCGCCGCTCCGCAAAGTCTTCATCCGTGATTCCGTGCCGCTCGCGGTTGTTCGACTCAGTCGCCTCGATCCAGAGCAGTGGGGAACGGATGCTGCGGAAGCAAGCCAGCATTTCATCGAATTTGAACAGCATCACGGCTGGTTCGGTCAGGGCGGGATCCGAACGCAGCATGATCCTGCCGTCGTCGCGGGTCGTAGCCCAGTGCTGCGCCAGAAACGCCGCCTTCTCCTCGCTGAGACGCGGATTGCGGCGGCGGATCTGCATCGCGAGCTCGAGGTAACCGGAATACTCACGGACCTTGCCCGGTTCGCGCAATCCGGCGAGCCACTTTGCGTAGTAAGCGGGAGCGTCTGTGGCCTCGCGGCGGCGCAAACCGAACCCTTCGATATTGACCACACGGCGCACGCGCTCCGGGCGGATCCCTGCGTACAGCGATGCGATATTGCCGCCGCGGCTGTGGCCGACGATGTCGGCCGGTCGCCCGGGATGCAATGCCTCGAGGAGCGCGTCGAGGTCGGCGAGGTAGTCGACATAGGTGTAGCCGCCGGTCGATGCCCAGGCGGTCAGCCCCTCGCCGCGCCAGTCCGGCGCGAGGATCCGGCGTCCCGGCTTCAGCGCATCGACGAGGAACTGGAACGAGGCGGAGCAGTCCATCCAGCCGTGGAGGAAGATGACCGGCGGTGCGCTTGCCGGCCCCCAGGCCCGCACGTGATAACGCAGGCCGCGGACGGTGAGATAGGAGGACTCGCTTGGCGTCATGCAACCGCGAAGATTAGACAGCGGCCCGAACCTAAAGTAAAATGAACAGGCGTATCAATAGCTTATTTCGCTGATGCCCGACGTCGCTCGCCGTCTGCCGCGGTCCGTCAAACAAGTGCCGGCCGAAACCGGAACACCTCCGGTCGGCCTGCGCCCGGCCGACGCTCGCGTGAACGGTGCCGTCGGTTTGCGCGAGCAGAAGAAGCTCGATAAGCGCCAGCGCATCCGCAGCGCCGCGCGTGAGCTGTTTTCGAAGCTCGGCTACGAGGCCGCGACGTTGCGGCAGATCGCGCGACGCGCGCATGTCGGCCTCGGCACGCTTTTCAACTATGCCGACGACAAACGCGATCTCATCTTCCTCATCATGAACGAGGAGCTCGACGCGATTGCCGAGCGCGCCTCGAACGCAGCCGAAGCGGAGCGTGGCCTGCTCGGACGTCTGACGGCGTTTTTCCGCGTCTACTACCGTGAGCTCGGCCGCGAACTGACGCTGTCACGCATCCTGCTGCAGGAGCTGACGTTCTATTCTCATGGCAAGCAGGCGGCGGAATTCCAGAACCACCGCCACCGGCTTGTCGGCCGGCTTGAACTCTTGGTTCAGCAAGCCCAGGTCGCCGGTGAGATCCGCAAGGACCAGGATGCGGCGGTGATCGCGCAATACGTGTTTTTCATGTACTCCACCGCCATCCGCTGGTGGATCGGGCGCGACAATCCAGAGCCCGAGCAAGGGGTGGCCGAGCTGCGGCGTCTGTTGCAGATGCAGATTCAGGGCCTGCTGCCCCAGCGCTGAGACGTCCGCCTACAAGCCGAGGATCTTCTCGGCATTGCCGTGGAAGAACTTCTCCAGGAACGCGTCGCTGTAGCCGATCTCGGCCCATTCCTTGAAGAGGCGCGGATAAGGGATGCTCGGATAGTCGCTGCCGAACATCACCTTGTCCTGCAACCGGGAGCGGATATCGACTTTCAGCTGTGGCGGCAGGTATTTGGGCGCCCAGCCTGACATCTCCCAATACACGTTGCCTTTGTGCAGCGCGACCGCGGTCGTCTCGTCGATCCAGGGCCAGCCCGGGTGCGCCATGATGATCTTGAGATTGGGGAAGTCGGCGGCGAGGTCGTCGATCGCCGAGGGATGGGCGTGACGGATCCGGGCCCCCATGCCGCCTGGCATACCGGCCCCCATGCCGGTGGTGCCCACGTCGATCATGACCGGAACCTTGAGCTCGTTGATCACCTCGAACAGCGGGTAGAACTGGCGGTCGTTGACCGCGAAGTGACCCATGATCGGATGGAAGTGAAAACCGAGCATCTTGAGCTCGGTAATGGCTTTTTTCGCCTGTTGGATCGCGATCTCGCCCTTGAACGGGTCGACCGCGGCCCAGCTCTGGATGATGCGCTTTGGGTGCCGCCCCTGCATCGCCTTGACATATTCGTTGCTGCACGGCGGCGTTCCCGTCGTGGTCTCGAGATCGAGCGCCACCAGCACCGCCTCGATGCCGGCATCGGTGAACTCCTTCACGACCTCGTCTTCCTGCTTCCAGGTCCAAGTCCGGTTCCAGTACTTGGCCAACGCCTCCACATACGGCCCCTGACCTTTGATCCACGGTTCGGTGTTCGGATAGCAATGGAGATCGATGATCCGCATGGATGTGTCCCGTTCTTTAGTGCGTCGCGGCACTTTTGCCGCCGCGCTCGGCGGCGAGGTTCTGTGTCACCATCT
>Ga0335070_10002243_pt1 | contig 22577 bp, 23 predicted proteins | sample Lox_Sample_13_FD_206722 | JGI IMG/M metagenome (GOLD analysis project Ga0335070, IMG submission 206722) | Soil microbial communities from Loxahatchee National Wildlife Refuge, Florida, United States - Lox_Sample_1.3 | ecosystem: Environmental > Terrestrial > Soil > Wetlands | place: USA...
GGAGCTTTTTTCTTGACATCCCTTTTTATAGAACTCACTGACCCGGTTGTTGACTTGGTTTTGGGTGTAAGTGCTGCTGTTGAAAAACTCCCAATTAGAAGTAAAGGGGCGTGCCACAACGGTTTCGTTTTGTCCCATTTGACCAGAGCCGAGCTAAGGCATTGAAGCTGTTCGCGCTGGCTGTGCCGAAACCACCTCATTGGCCCATTGGGCCCAAGGCTTCCCGTCTCAAATGATTCGGCTGGATTGTGAAGGAGAAGTGCATCGAGGGTACGTTCGGATGGTTGCAGGCCCCCGCAACCAACCTCGTTGTATTTCTTCCCTTATCCTTCGTTCGCCTCATTCAGCGTGAATTCCCAGCCGCAGGAGCGGTTTGCGGGCGCATCGGGTGGGCAATGGAGGCAGGCGGTCGAGATTCGCGGGTCAACGGTACGGGCGAAGGTCGAAAACTCAACCGTCCCCACCGGCTTGCAGGGAAAATCGGGCAGGCCCTTGCGTCGGCGCGCCTCCTGCACCTGGCAACGGTCCATGTAGAAGCGCAACCGGCCGTCATGCCACTCGCTGTGTTGCTCGTTGATCAGGCCGTACATGCGCAGCCCGAGGGCTTTTTCGAGCGCCTCCAGACCTCCGCCGGAGGGGATGCCGAATGTGCTCATGATGCGACGGGCCTCCACGGCCGCGAACTGTGCCCAGGCCTGGGTGTCCAGGCGGATGGCCTCTTCCAGGCCGTGCTGCTGCTCCGCCGCGAGGAACCAGCATCCGTCATGCGCCAACCAGTTCCTGGCGAACATCTCCAGGGTCTTCAGCAGATCTTCTCGACTCATGTGCTCAAACTGATTCATAGCTTAGCTCCGCCATGGGAATCCTCCTGCGTGGCGCGCCCATGATAGAACTGGCGTCTCTGGTCAACAAATAAATCCATTTGGACAGTGTTTGTTACAGGAAAAAAGGAGGCCGCCCGGGGATGGCCAGCGCGTTCCCGGCCTATAACCCCATACGGGGCATACGGGTCAGCGTGACCGAGGTCACAGCGCCATGCCGGGGGACAGGAGCAATATGAAAATGAATTGCAATTTCACCTAAGGGACTAGACCTCGTGCGACCGGACGCTGAAAGCCCCACTTCCCCCGGGCAAGCCCTGACCTCCTTGGATCGGGCGCCTCGCTCGGCGTGGGTGGAGGTCATCGAGGCGCCTCGCGGGCGTCGCGCCTCACAGCGCCTGGCGTGGCTGGGCGTCTGCGTGAATGAAAGAATGCGCGTGCTGAGCACTGCTCCTTTAGGTGGTCCAGTACTGGTGGAGGTGGGAGGCTCCACGGTTGCGATTGGACGATCTTTGGCAAGCCGGATCACGGTTCGGCTGATCGGCAGCACCCACAGCGGAGAGATTCCTTGATTTCTGTGCCTGTTCCACAGCATGTCTTATCCGATTCGCGGAATGGCCTATGCCCGCGGACCATTGTTCTGATCGGCCAGCCCAACTGTGGCAAGAGCACAATCTTCAATCATGTGGTGGGATACCGTTCGGAGACTGCCAATTTCCCCGGCAGCACGGTTGAGATAGCACAGGGTCAGATACGTCTCAACGGCTGCATCTCGCAACTCCTGGATCTGCCCGGGATCTACTCCCTGACCTCTTCCAACCCTGCGGAAGCCGCAGCCAAGCAGTTCCTGCTGGATTCCGCCGTGGACCTGATCATCAACGTAATCGACGCTTCGCTGCTGAGCCGGAGCCTTGAACTGACCCTGGAGCTGCGGGAGTTGGGTCTGCCCATGCTGGTCTGTCTCAACATGGTGGACGATGCCGAGAGGAAGGGCATCTCGATTTCCGCGGAGAGGCTGTCTAGCCGGCTGGGGCTGCCAGTGCTGGCGACCGTGGCCTCGCGTGGCCAGGGGATACGCGAACTCTTCGCTCATGCCATGGCCGGCAAAACCCGGCAGCTGCCTGCGTCCCCACGATGGAGCCGCGACGTGGAGACTGCAATCGGCGAGATCGAGTTGTCGCTTTCGGTGGACCACCAGCAATCCAACCTGCCAGCCCGCTTCGTCGCGGTGAAACTGCTCGAGGCCGACGATGATCTGGCAGCGATGGTGAAACCAGCGATGCGAAGCATCGCCGAAGATGCGCGCCGCCGACTGGAAATCCGGCGCGGCAGAAACGCCGAATCCGTGATCATGGCGGAGCGCCACGACGAAGCCATGCGCACCTGCGAGGAGGTTGCGACCGTGGGGCGTCCGCGCGCGGATGCCCGCGCCGCGATTGACCGTCTGCTCACCCATCCGGTTTGGGGCTACGTGTTCCTGGTCGGTATCTTCGTCGGCTTGTTCTGGGGTGTTTTTGGCGTGGGCGCGGCGCTGGAGAAGGTGCTGCAACCGGCTTTCGCGGCGGGTTCGGGGCGGTTGTCAGCATGGTTGGGACGCGGCACTGTTTCGGAGGTTCTGGTGCGCGGCCTCTGGGACGGGTTCGCGGGTGGCGCCACCATTGTTCTGCCCTACCTAGTGCCATTTCTTTTCGGCTTGGCGTTTCTCGAGGACGTCGGCTATCTGCCGCGGGTGGCCTACTTGATGGACGGCCTCCTGCACCGCATCGGCCTGCATGGAACTTCGGTATTGCCCTTCGTCCTGGGTTATGGCTGCAGCGTTCCTGCCTGTATGGCCACGCGCATTCTGCCCTCGAAGCGGGACCGTTTCATCGCCAGCGTGCTGGCGACGCTTGTGCCGTGTGCGGCGCGGTCCAATGTCATCTTCGCCCTGGTGGCTTTCTATTTGGGGCCGGGCTGGGCACTGGGAGTATTCGCATTCAACGGACTGGTAGTGGTCCTGTCAGGATGGATTCTCACTCGCATTTGGCCGGAGGTCAGTCCGGGCATGGTTCTGGAGGTGCCACGCTACCAGATCCCCTCGGCCAAGGTCATGACGCGCAAGGTGTGGTTCCGCCTGCGGGAGTTCATCGTCCTGAGTTGGCCACTGCTGATCGGTGGCAGTGTAGTGTTGGGCATGGCAGAGCATTGGCATTGGGACCGCTCGATCAACCTGACGCTCTCGCCGCTGACCGGATTGCTTGGCCTGCCGCTGGCGGTGGGCACGACGCTGGTATTTGGCCTGTTGCGCAAGGAGCTGTCCATGATCATGCTGGTCCAGGCGCTCGGGACCACAGCCATCGGCCAGGCGATGACGGCCAGCCAGATTCTGGTGTTCACGATTTTCATCACCTTCTACATCCCTTGCCTGGCGACGATCGCGACACTCGTAAAAGAGATCGGCCGCAAGATGACGGCGGTCGCCCTGGGCTACTCTTTCGTAGTGGCGACGTTGCTGGCCGTGGCGACGCGGCTAGTTTTCTCCGTCTTGAGATAGCTCGGCGGACACAGAATGCCCTCCGTTGCTTTTGTGCGTGGCCTGTGGCAGAATTCGCCGCATCTTCGCGACCGCTGATTCAGGCTGATCAGGCGTCCGGTCGTTTAACCATTCCACAAGAAAAGGCGGCGCGTCAGGGAGGGCCTATGAGTACCTCGCCTGCTGCCATTCCCAATCAGCAGCCCGCGTCGCCAAACTCGACTTCGCACTCTAGTTTCTCTGCATTCGCGACCCGCTTCGTGGACTGGTGGTGGGTGGACGTTCCCTGCAAGCTGCGTCAATGGTCAACCTTGCTGTGGGCCGCGTGGTCGGATGGCATCTACCTGACCGCCTGGCCGCGGGTGGCCACGGTCCTGGTATTCGCAGTCTTTCTCTTCGGTTTCGTCGAGGGCAACACGCACTGGAGCTACCGAACCATTGTCGGATCGAACGGCTTCGCGGGCAATGTATTGGCTCCATCGGCGACCGCCAACAACTGGGGCGGGCCGACGCGCCTGGTGTTCGCGGAAAACCTGGTTCTGCTCCTGGTTGCGGTGGGCGTTGGATCGCTAAGCGCGAATCTCGGGCTGACGCTGGTACTGGGCTACGCGCTAGGCGACATTTTCTTTCTGGGAGCCAGACCCTCCAACTTCCGTTACGACGACGTGATCGCAATATGGATCGTTGCTTTCGATCAGAAGACCTATCACGGAGAAACTGGCTGGGGCGCTGCCGGCCTCAAGAAGGGTTCGCGGATCACCATACTCTACAATCCGGAAAACCCCGCCAGAAGCCATCCGCTGCACGGCTTCCTCTTCTACTCCTTTCGCTAAACGCGGGGAACTTCCGGCGCGTCATCTGAGACTCACGGTTCTATCTGGTGGGCCTGCTTAGATCGTAACGCCCACGAACTACTGGCCAAACGAGGCAACTGCAGCGTCGTCTTCTTCGAACACCTCGAAGAGGTCCAGCACCCCCACCAGGCGGAGAATCTGCACGGCGAACTTGGAGGGATTGACCAGCTTGACCGCGCCACCCCGCTGCTTGGCCGACGCCATGGCCTTCACCAGCACCCCTACCCCGCTGGAATCGATCATGGGGACTTCGGCCAAGTTCACCACCAGCCATGGGTTGTTGGAGGCCATGGCATTGTCCACCGCGTCGCGGAAGCTATCCACCGCGAGGCCCAGCCGCAGGGGACCGCGAAGCTGAATCAGGTGAATGTTGCCTCGTCTTAGGACGTTGATTTCCACTCAGGGGCCTCCTGACAGGCGCAGAAACGGGTTCCAAATCGGTACAACCACATCTTGACAGGCACTGGGCCGTTAGTTAGAGTTTCGCGCTCAAGTTACGGGAGCGGCTGTAAAATTGCAAGTGCGCTCCCTTTGCGCTTAGACGGGTATCCGGGGCAATAGCCCCGGGGAGGAGAGGCCCCGCCTTATGGCGATCCACAGGCCCGATTCCGCCGACGTCTCCCGAAAATTACTCGCCGATTTCCTGCGCGAGCTTGAGGTGCGCCCGCGCTGCATGATCCTGGCTCAGTGGGTACTGGACCTGTGGCCCGGTGGCGCGGCAGTCATCTATCTGATAGAGGACCAGGAATCCCCACAGTGGACTGCTAAGGCAGTAGCGGGCGAGATCCAGGCGGAAGACGAGGCCGTGCCATTCGAGGCAGGCACCTTGGGCCTGCTGGCGGAGCGGAGGAAGCCTCTGCTCTTTGCCGGAAGAGAGTTGGCACGGGAACAGTACGCCCATCTGCACGTGCGAAAGACCCTGGTGTCGCTGGCGTATGTGCCGATCATGGTGGAAGACGTCCTGATCGGCGCCTTGGAGGCCGCCAGCTTCGACCGTCCCATCAGTCAGGATGACCTCGTTGTGCTGGAAGACATCGGGGGCTACGCCGGCCCCGGACTTTCCGGCGCCCTCGAATACGAGCGTGAGCGCAGCACCCAGCTGCAGTCTATCTCGCGTCTGACCCAGTTGTATGACCTCGAGAAGGTTTTCAACTCGATCCTGGAAATGGACGACCTGCTGCCCATTGTCGCTTCCAAGTTTCGGGAAGTTTTCGAAGCGCAAGCGGTGAATTTGTGGCTGGTAAAGGACCAGAATGAGCTGCTGCTCATGAATCAGGAGGGCGTGGATCCGACCGTCGAAGTTGGCGCGCTGCAGAAGAGTGGGGAGGGGATTGCCGCCGGCGTCTCCGATTCGGGAGAACCCTCGCTTATCAGTGACCCGGAAGACGGGGCCCTGCAGAAGCGGAACCATGGGATCGAAGAAGGAGGCATTTTTTCGCTGATGGCAGCGCCCCTGGTGGCGCAGGAGGCGCAGGTCGGCGTGGTGGAAGTGATCAACCGACTTGATGGCCGACCTTTTGACGACGACGACTTGTTCCTGCTGGCGGCGGTTTGCGAAACGGCGGCCGGGGCGCTGCACAATGCCAGCCTGGTGCAGGCCGAGCGGAAGGTCGAAATCCTGGAAACTCTGGTCACCGTCAGCAAAGAGATCACTTCCACCTTGAACCTCGACAGTGTCCTGCAGACTGTAGTCAATGGCACCAAAGCCGTGGTGCCTTACGATCGCGCGGCCATCGCGCTGGAGCAGCGGGGCAAGCTGCAGGTCAGAGCGGTCTCCGATCTGCAGGAGATCCGGCCCGGCGATGCCGACGTAGCCCGCCTCCGGGACCTGTTGGAATGGGCGGCAGTAGCCGACGACGAAATCCACATAACCCAGCACGGCGACAGCATCGACACGGAGCGCGAGGAAACCCAAGCCAAGTTCGCGGAATACTTCAACAGCAGCGGCATGCACGCGTTCTACGCCATACCTCTGATTGATGATCAGGGACGGGTGGGCATGCTGTCGTTCGAAAGCGCGGATCCCGACTTCCTGACCGAAGCCCACCTCGAGATGATCCGGGTGCTGGCGGCGCAGGTCACTGTGGCGGTTCGCAATGCCGAACTCTATCGCGAGGTGCCCTTCATCGGTGTCCTGGAACCGATCCTGCAGAAGAAGAGAAAATTCCTGGCTCTGGAAAAGCGGCGTCGGAGGATGCTGGTGGGTGTGGCGCTCGCCGTGGTCGTATTTCTCGCCGTCTTTCCCCTGCCCCTGCGCGTGCAGGGAAACGCAACCGTGGCGCCGCAGAGCGCTGCCCTGGTCCAGCCGGATGTGGAGGGCGTGGTGCGCTCGGTTTATGTGAAAGAAGGCGACGCGGTGAAGGCGGGGACGGTGCTGGCAGACCTGCAGGATTGGGACTACCGCTCCGCGTTGGCCGCAGCCGAAGCCAAGCACAGTGCGGCGCAAGCCGAGATGAACCGAGCTTTGGCGGCGAATGATGGAAGCGAAGCCGGCGTGCAGCGGGTGCAGGCGGAGTACTGGGCGGCGGAGGTGCAACGAGCGCGGCAGCGCCTGGAGGCCACACACCTTCGCTCTCCAATCGAAGGGATCGTGGCCACGCCCTACCTGGAGACCTTCGTAGGCCGGCACCTGGACAAGGGCGATACTTTGGCGCAAGTCATCAACACTTCCGCTGCCCTCGTGGACGTATCCATCGATCAGGAGGAAGTGGTCCTGCTTAAAGCCGGGGAGACCGCCTCAATCAAGCTGGAAAGCTTCCCGACCCGAACCTTCAAGGGAAAGGTCGCCATAGTCAGCCCCGCGAGTCAACCGCAGGCGGATAGCCGCGTGTTCTTTGCCCGGGTCAATGTGTTCAACCCGCAGGGCGTGATTCGCGCCGGGATGCAGGGGCAGGGGAAAGTTTGGGCGGGCTGGCGACCCGCAGGATACGTGCTGCTGCGCCGTCCGGCCATGTGGATCTGGGGCAAGCTCTGGTCGTGGTTCGGATGGTGACATTGGTCCGCGGCTGAAAAGGAGTCTTAGCCATGCGTCGCATGTGGGTTGTCATCGCCCTGGTGGCGTTAGTCGCAACTTGCGGGTGCGGCAGTTCCCAATCGGGTGCCGGTACCGGGGCCAAGGTGCTGGCGGCCGCCGAGGCGGCCCCTCCGGCCCCCACCGCGCCTGCAAGCCAGGATCGTGCCGGGGAGGTGATTACATCCTCGGGCCCGATCGTCGTCGAAAACCAGTTGGACGTCGCGGCCTTGCGCGATGGGGTGGTCAGCCAGATCCTCGCGGACACGGGGAAGATGGTGCGCAAGGGGGAGCCTCTGGCCCGGCTGGACGACCGCCAACCAGTGGCGGATCACGAGGCTGCTCAGGCCAAGCTGCGGGCGATTGACGCCGATGTGAAGAACTGGGAAGCCGACGTGAAGGTGCTGGAAGCAGACTTGAACCGCGCCCGCAAGATGTGGGATGCCCAACTCATCACCAAAGAACAGCTGGATCATGCCGAGTTCAAAGTGGTCGCGGATCGCTATGAACTGGAGCGGGAGCGGCAAAACTACGCCAATCAGCAAGACATCATACACTCGCTGGAACTGGAGCTGGAGAAGACGCGCATCGCCGCGCCCTTCGAAGGAGTGGTGGCCCGCCGCTACGTCCGGCTCGGCCAAAGAGTCGCCTCCGGAGACCGCCTGTTCTGGGTGACGGCGACCGCTCCGCTGCGCGTAAGGTTCACCTTGCCGGAACGCTACGCCGGCACGGTTCGAACTGGTGAAAGCATCGAAGTCACCTCGATCGACAGCCCGGATGCAAAACATGAGGCGAAGGTGATCCAGATCAGCCCAGTGGTAGATCCCTCCAGTGGAACCATCGAAGTGCTGGCGGAGATCACTGGGCGTGCCGCCGATTTGCGGCCCGGGATGACTGCGAATGTCCGCATCGTGAGACCGCGATGAACATTGTCCGCGCTCTCGACGTTGCTCTTCCTGAACTGCACGCTCAGAGAAAACTGCAGCTGCTTCCCAAGGTGGAGCGGTCGCTGATTGCCCGTGAGCACCTGGAGGGGGGGCTGCCCACCTTCATCGTGATGAAGCCGAAGGCGGACTGCTACTACCGGCTCACGCCCGACGAGTGGACAGCGTTGCAGCTGTTCAATGGCCAGCGCTCCTGCTCGGAGATTGCCGAGCAGTTCCAGGAAGAAACCGGCAAAGTCTGCTCTGAGGACGATATCCGGATGTTTGCCCGCTCCCTGGCGGACACGAGCCTGGTCGAACGCGCCCGCGTGGACGCGAATGTAACCTTGTCGGAGGAGCTCAAGAAGCAGAGAGAGAAGCGCCGTACCCGCAAATGGGGTGACCTGTCCGAGGTCACCATCCTGTCCTACGATCCCAACGAATTCTTGAACAAGACCTATCCCTACGTCCGCTTTTTCTATTCCACCTGGTTCAACCTGGTGGCCATTGTGATGATGGGTATCATGACGGCCATCTTCATTACTCACTGGAGCGAGATTTGGCACGACACCTTCGAATACTACATGGTCACAAACAAGACGTTTGTGGACTTCATGGAGGTATGGATTCTGTTCACCATGGCAGCCTTCTTCCACGAGAGCGCTCATGGCATGACATGCAAGCACTTCGGCGCCGGCGTGCACAGCCAGGGATTCTTATTAATGTATCTTCTGCCTTGTTTTTTTAACGACAGCAGCGAAGTCTGGGTGTACGGCGGACGATGGGAGCGCATTGTGACCGCCATTGCCGGTATCTGGATCGAGTTGATCTTCTGCTCCGTGGTGACGCTGGTGTGGTGGGCGACGACGCCGGGCATGTGGATCCATGACATTGCCTACAAGCTCATCCTGATTACAGGGATCGGCGTGGTCATCCTTAATGTCAATCCCCTGGTCAGGCTGGACGGGTACTTCATCTTTACGGAACTGATCGGCATTGGGGACCTGAAGGAACGTTCAACCTTCTACGTCTCGAGCTGGGTGAAGAAGCACCTGTTCCGGTTGCCGGTGGAGGTTGAACCGCTGCCTTCGAGACGCAAGCTGCTGTTCGTCACCTACGCGCTGCTTTCCGGCGCTTACAGTTACTTGCTGCTCTTCGCCGTCGTTCAGCTCCTCTACCGGGTTGCCCTCAAGTACTCGCCCGAATGGGCCTGGGTTCTCGCGCTATGGTTAACGTATAAGATCTTCCGGTCACGCATTAAAGCATTTGGGAGGTTTCTCAAAGTGGTTTACCTCGACAAAAAAGAGCGCTTAAGAATGTGGCTGACGCCTGGACGACTGGTGACGGTGTCGGCGGGCGTCCTGGCGATTCTGTTCGCTCTGTTGTGGCCCGACTTTGTCCAGGGAAGATTCGTCATCGAGCCCAGCCAGCGGGCAGTGATTCGAGCGGAAGTGCCCGGGCAGGTGAACCAGGTGATGGCAAGGGAGGGCGAACTGGTCTCCGCCGGGAGCCCGCTGGTTCAGCTGCGCAATCTCAGCCTGGAGTCGGAGGCTGCCCGGAACAGCGCCGACCTGCGGCTGGCCAGCGCGCGTGCGACCGAGGCTCAGCTGCGGTATGCGGCATTCGGGGTCGCCGAACGCGAGCGGCAGCGCCTTGCGGAACGCAACCGCGTTCTCAACGATCAGGTGGCCAAGCTGAATGTAACCAGCCCCCTCGCAGGCGTGGTGGTCACCCCACGCTTCCAGGATCTGCTGGGTACGGAACTGCAAGCGGGCGCGGAAGTCGCGGAGGTGGACAATCTGGCAACAGTGCTGGCGCGAATCTACGTACCCGAGGTGGCATTGCGCGATGTGCGACCGGGAGCGCGTGCCCAGCTACGCCTCGATTCCTCTTTTGGCGTGATCTCGGGTTCCGTGGCCGCTATCGCGCCGGCTCCCGCGCTTCTGCCGGATGGGCTCATCGAACAGGCAAAGGCTTACGAGGGTTTTCGCCAGCCGCAGTACTACGTGGCAACCGTAGTCTTGAAAGGGGGTGGCTCGCTGCGCGCAGGAATGTCGGGAACCGGAAAAATCTTCGTCCAGCGCCGCAGCCTGGCGGGTTATGTCTGGCGTTCGCTTCGCGACGCGGTGGAGCGCAAGTTCTGGTGAAAAACGCAGGGGCTGAGAGCTAATCTCAACCCCTTGAGTGCAGGTGCAGGTTTTCCTGGAGATGCCCTACAGGAACGATTTCTTGGTCTTGGCGAATCCGGACGCGGTCTTGGCAAAGCCGGATGCGGTCTTGGCAAAGCCGGACGCGGTCCTGGCAAAGCCGGATGCGGTCTTTCCGAATCCCGACTTTGTCTTAGCGAACCCGGAGGCAGTCTTCGCGAATCCGGACGCGGTCTTACTGTGGATTCCGGCCCGAGTGGTGGCCGCATGCAACCCGGCACGCTTGGTGGTACCCAGGCTGGGCTCCACTGTCGACTTCGCCAGCACCGCCTTCTTCGCCGCTGCCCGATTACTGATCAACGACTTCTTCTGAATTGCCATACTCTTCTCCCTCGGATTGTCGGTTTTCTGCTGGGTTGAACCTCTCACCCAGCCTCGCCTTGAGACCTAGCAATGGCCTTGCCAAACTCGACTTGGAGTCGGCCAAATTGATCGATGTCATGAATTTCAACAAGATAAGAATTGCTGAATGAGCGGGTGAAGCCGGACGCTGAAGCCGTTTCCTGTTCTTGGGTCAAAAATTGACCCTAAAAGGGTCAATTCTTAACCCTGGAGGCGATGTTTGCGGCAAAGGTACTTCATTTTCTGCGGATTGATGTGCAGCAGGGCCGCTGCCGCCACCTTTTTCCCCTCGGTGCGGCGTAAGGCGGCCTGCAGATATGCCACTTCGATCCGGTCCATCTCCTCGTCGAACGAAATTCCTTCCTCGGGGATCAGCAGAGACTCCTGCCGGGTGGTACTGGTGTACAGGATCTGACGGGGCAGGTGCTTTGCGGTGATGACCTCGCCCGGCGCCATCAACACCAATCGCTGCACCACGTTTTCGAGCTCGCGAACATTTCCCGGCCAGGGGTAGTCTTCCAGCATCTCCAGCACATCGGCATCCACCTGTTTCAGCAGCAGGCGGTTGGCGCTGCAGTAGAGGCGGAGGAAATGATCGACGAGGAGCGGGATGTCTCCCTCCCGCTCGCGTAGGGGAGGCAGAAAGATGGGCACCACATGGACCCGGTAGTACAAGTCTTCGCGGAAGCGGCCGGCGTGCACCGCCTCCTCCAGGTCCTCATTGGTGGCGGTGATCAGCCGGAAATCGATTTTCTTGGGAACATTGCTGCCGATACGCTGCAGCGTGTGCTGTTCCAGCACGCGCAGGAACTTGCTTTGCAACGCGAGATCCAACGTGCCAATCTCATCCAGGAACAGGGTGCCGCCGTGGGCCAATTCGATCTGACCGGGGCGTGCCCCGTAAGCCCCGGTGAATGAGCCCTTCTCATGGCCAAACAGCTCCGACTCAATCAGCGTTTCCGGCAGCGCCGCACAATTGACGCTCACAAACGGCTTGTCGCGCCTGGGGCTGTTGGCCACGATGGCGTGCGCCACCAGTTCCTTGCCGGTGCCGCTTTCACCGCGGATCATCACGGTGGTCTTCCCCTCCGCTACCCGCATCACCGCTTCGAAGACCAGGCGCATGGCTTCGCTGGCGCCGATCAGGCCGCAAAAGGAGTACCGGCTGAGGGCCTGCTCACGCAGCCTGCGGTTGTCCACGGACTCGCGCCGTCTCTCCAGGGATTCCCTCAGCTGCTTGTGCAGCTCGCTGCGAGCGGAGGGAATGACCAGAAAGTCGTCCGCATCGGCTTGTTCCACCTTGCCGCGAAGCACCTTGCTGCGGGACCGGCTGAGCGCCAGGACCATCGCTTCCTCGTTGGTTTGACGAATCTCCGGGATGCTGCCCAGCACCTGCTCGTTGGAATCCCCACCGGTGTCGAGATCCAGAACGACGGCTTCTGCTGCGATTTCCCCGAGCCGGGGCAGCAGTTGCTCGCAGGTCTCCACCGGGGTGATATGAAAGCGGGAACGGAGGGATTCCTGCATCAGGAGCAGCAGCGCTTCATCGCTGGTCACCACGGCGATGCGGGGCAAGGAAGCGCGAGAGGTGTTGTTTCCCGGCATGGGCTTGCCTTGTGGGCAGTTTCAACAGAAGCCGCACTGGCTTACACGAGCTCCAGAGCGAAATTCCACCCCATTATAGGTCAAATTTTGACCCTTGGGACTTTCGTCGCAGCTCGATCTCCAAAATCAGGCAGGCGGGCCGGTGTGCTACTCTGCGAGCCCGGTCGTCTTTCACTCCGAAAGGTTTATCCAAGAGTTGCAGCCTCGCTACTGTCCGCTGCGTCTCCCAGGAGCGCAGGAAAGCAGTTTTAGCCTCTCCGCGTACACCATGGCGTGACCCTTGTCACTGACACCCCTCTGCACCGGGCAGACGATTATCTAGGAGATCGGGCCACGGGGCTGCCGAGGTAGGTGCCCAACCTCGATCTTGCGCGGGCTAACCTGCAGATGGTCAGGCCGCGTAAAACAAAGCAGGTACAGGCGTTTGACTCGAGTTGGAGGCACGACATCGCAGCTCCGGAGAGTTGCGGCTGCGAAGCAAGTTGGCGCCCGGGTCATCTTTGGATCTTGAGCAGCCAGATCGCCTGAAAATTCACCTCGGGCGCCAGGATCGGACAAGCCGATGGGTAACCCGCCTTCCTTTGAGGAGCTTAGCGCGAATTTCGACTGGTCTGTCGCCGAGCGCGAGCTGGGCTATCGCCCGGGTGAGCCAATCAATATTGGTTGGATGTGCAGCGACCGGCTCTGCCGCCTGGGCTTGGCAAGTAAGCTTGCCTTGCATTGGGAGGACTATCAGGGCAACCAGAAGCGGTTCACCTTTGATGACCAGCGCGTTCTGTCCAACACCATAGCCCACTTCCTGTGCGAACTCGACATCCAGCCCGGTGAGCGAGTGTGCCTGTTCATGGACCGGGTGCCCGAGCTGTACATCGGGTTTCTGGGCATCCTGAAGACAGGAGCAGTCGCCCAGCCGCTGTTCTCCGCTTTTGGCGACGAGTCGTTGTTCGTGCGGCTGGAGAACGCCAGGACCTCGGCCATCATAACGCAGAAGAAACACCTTTATAAAGTCCGCAAGATCCGCGAGCAGCTGCCCAATTTGAGGCACATCATCGTGGTGGATGCGGCGGAATCGGCGCTGCAGGCGCGCGAAGTGTCTTTCCAGATGGATCAGGCCCGCCGGGTTGACGAGTTTGCGGTCTACCCCACGACCGCCGAGTCGCCGTCGGTCCTACACTACACCTCGGGCACGACCGGCCAGCCCAAGGGGGCGCAACACGTTCACTATTCGATTATTGCGCAGCACCTCACTGCCAAATGGGTGTTGGACCTGCGGCCCGACGACATCTACTGGTGCAACGCAGATCCCGGGTGGGTGACGGGAACGTCGTACGGCATCATCGGTCCGTGGTCGAACGGCATTACGCAGGTAGTGCTCGACTCCGGCTTCAACGCCGAGCGCTGGTACGAGTTCATGGAAAAGCATCGCGTGACGGTCTGGTATTCGGCACCCACAGCCATTCGCCTGCTGATGAAGGAAGGAATCGAGATCATCGGGCGGCACGACTTGTCCAGCCTGCGCTACCTGGCCAGCGTGGGCGAACCGCTCAACGCCGAGGCGGTCACCTGGTCGCAGAAGGTGTTCGGCAAGCCGTTCCACGACACCTTCTGGCAGACGGAAACCGGCTGCATCGTGATCACTAATTTCCCCGGAATGCCGGTCAAACCGGGTTCCATGGGGAGGCCGTTTCCCGGAATTACCGCGACGGTGCTGAACCCGAAGACCTATGAGCCGGTGAACCAACCCGGCGTGGCCGGACTGATTGCGCTGCGTCCGGGCTGGCCCTCGCAAGTCCGCGGCTACTGGAACAACGAGGTGGGCTTCAAAGCGAAGTTCAAGAATGGCTGGTATCTGTGTGGCGACCGCGCCTCGATCGACGCCGACGGCTACTTCTGGTTCATGGGGCGGGACGACGACGTCATCAATACCGGTGGGCACCTGGTCGGCCCGTTCGAAATTGAATCAGCTCTCCTGGGATGTCCGTCGGTCGCGGAGTCGGCGGCCGTAGCCAAGCCCGATCCGGTGAACATGGAAGTGGTCAAGGCATACGTAACTCTGAAGAAGGGCTTCACGCCGTCAGATGATCTTGAGCTGGAGATCATGAACCACATTCGCAAGCGGCTGTCGCCGCTGGCCATGCCGCAGGAGATTGAGTTCGTGGACTCGCTGCCCAAGACCCGCAGCGGCAAGATCGTGCGCCGCATCCTGCGCTGCAAGGAGTTCCATGAACCGGTGGGAGACCTGTCCACCATCATGGATGACTGAATACCAAGGAGAACGGGAGAGTGACCATGGATGAGATCACCAAAGTAGTTCTCAATTACGTGACCCGGGAATACCTGGAGGAAGGGGACGAACGGCAGATTACAGAGACCACGCCGCTGATTTCGGGCGGAATCGTGGATTCTTTCTCCATGGTGTCTCTCCTGCGGTTCCTGGAGAAGAAGTACTCGATCCACATTCCGGATGAGGCCGCCACTCCGGACGCCTTCGACACCGTGGAGCGCATCGTCGCGCTGGTGCGGCGCTTCCAGAAAGTGGAGATCAGTGTCTAGAACGTGGCCGGCGCTGGGGGCGTAGGCACGGCTTTGAACTTCATCACGCGAGGAATGCCATGGCATTTAACGACACAGTTCGCAACGGCTATCAGACCGAGATCGAGGGAATCAAGGCTGCCGGCCTGTTCAAAGGCGAGCGGTATATCCACTCTCCGCAAGGGTCGGAGATTGAAGTTGAATTTCCTGTCGGCTCAGAAATCAAGAAGTGCATTAACATTTGCGCCAACAATTACCTGGGGCTTTCGAGCCATCCGGATGTGATCGCGGCGGCGCATGCGGGATTGGACAACCGCGGCTACGGCATGTCGTCAGTCCGCTTCATCTGCGGCACACAGGACATTCACCGCGAACTTGAGAACCGGTTGACGGAATTTCTCGGGACCGAGGACACCCTGCTGTTTCCTTCCTGCATGGATGCCAACGCCGGCTTCTTCGAGGCCTGCCTGACCGAACGGGATGTGATGATCGCCGACCGGCTGGTGCACGCCTCCATCGTGGACGGGATGCGCCTGTGCAAGGCGATGCAGGACACGTTCAAGCATTCCGACATGGGGCATCTGGAAGAAAAGCTGCAGGAGCACCAGGACAAACGCTATCGGATGATCATCACCGACGGCGTGTTCTCCATGGACGGCGACATGGCCAAGCTCGACCAGATTGTGAGCCTGGCCGAGCGGTACGACGCCATGGTCTTCCTGGATGACTCGCACGCCACCGGCTTCATCGGCCGCACCGGGCGCGGCACGCACGAACATTGCGGCATCCTGGGAAAGATTGACGTGATCACCACTACGTTGGGCAAGGCGCTGGGCGGCGCGTCCGGCGGGTGCGTGAGCGGGCGTTGTGAACTGGTGGAGATGTGCCGCCAGCGGGCGCGGCCGTTCCTGTTCTCCAACTCGGTAGCGCCGGTCATTGTTGCGGGCGCGCTGAAGGTTATGGATCTGATCACATCCACCACCGACCGCCGCGACAAGCTGGAGTGGAACGCCAGGTACTGGCGCGGCCTGCTCAAGGAAGCCGGCTTCGACATCAAAGAAGGTGAAAGCCCGATCGTGCCGGTCATGTTGTACGACGCCAAGCTGGCCCAGGACTTTGCCCGCGACCTGTTTGATGAGGGCGTTTATGCGGTCGGCTTCTTCTTCCCGGTGGTGCCCAAGGGCCAGGCCCGCATCCGCACACAACTGTCCGCGGCCCACGAGAAGCATCATCTGGATATCGCGATCGAAGCCTTCAAGAAGGTCGGCCGGAAGCACGGCATCCTGGGATTGGGAAAGAAAGAACTTATCGCAAAGTACGAGATGGAACTGGTGAGGTAGCAGGATACAGGGAGGCACGTTAGGCGAGGGAATCTGCCGGGCGTGGCCTCCACGACGAGCCGGAGCGTCGGAAAGGGAGGGCAATATGCTCTGTGCAGAGCTCGAGCAGATGGAGGCGCAGATTGACGACATTCTGACGGCGCTGGAGAAGCCGGGGTTGACGGAGCAGGAGAGAGAAGCTCTGGAGAGAACCTATACCGAGCTAAGCCATGCCATCAAGGAACATCAGACGTTTGGGCACCATGGCGGCCCCTGTTACGAAGAGTAGAGGGGTGCCGATCGCGCAGGCTGTTGCGACCGTCGGCACTGGCGGGAGGTGGGTATGCACCCTGATTGCGTAGAGGTCTCCTGGGACGGTGACAAGAAGAAGTGGGTAGTCCGAATTCAAGTCGGCGGGGAAGTGATTCGCCGAAGCTGTGAAGTGCCGAAGGATGCCCTGGAGCCGGCCATCCGCTCGGCGGCACAGGAGGCCATCAAAGACGAAGGCTATGAAGCCGACGTTACGCAGATGACGATTCATCGCTGACGCGCGGCGAAAAGTACGCCTTGCATGATCGAGTCGAATCGATCTGAGATCGAAAGGAAGGAGGGCAGGGATCATGAACACCCAGGCTGTGCGTCAAGGTGTTCGCAGAGTGAGCTTGGCGGTCCTGCCGACCCTGGCCGTTCTGGCGCTGGCCGCGGGATTCCTTGCGGCACAAGCCACCATTTCAGCTGGACCGCTTTTGCTGCACCAGGTCAAGGTCATTTATGTCACTCCGACATCGGATGATCTCGCGGGCCTGCTGAAGTCTCATCTCGAAAGATGGGGAGTGGTACGGATCACTTCACAACCGGAAGAAGCCGACGCAATTCTGACCTGTCAAACCGAAAGCAGAATCGTGCCAGCCAAGGTGGTGGTGCGCTGGACGAATGCGGAAGCCACCCTCGTAGACCGTCGCTCCCAACGACCCATCTGGAGGACCACAAAAGATACGGCCCTGGATACAAACAGGCTGGCAGAACAGATCATTGAGCAGCTCAAGAAAGACTGGAGGAAATCAGCCAGCGAGTTTTGAGTGCTGACGAAGGCGTGGGTGGCAGCACAGTGGCGGCGCCTCCAGTTTCTGGCGGGGAAGGAGGTTTTTATGCGTACGGCGACTTCACACCGTGACTCCATGGGGCCAGTGCTGGTACCGGGTGGTCCCAGGGACCTTACGATCCAGCGAAAACATAGCAGGCTGGACTGGGCCATCGGGGCGCTGTGTCTGGTTTTCATCCTCATCTTGGGGGAGGCCGCCTATCTTGAGCCGGGCATTCGCACCCTGCATCTCTTTGAATGGCTGATCTATCTGCTGGTGATTGTGCTGGCCTTGGACCACCGCAAATGGGGGTACGGGCTCGGACTCTCCACCTCTGCCTTCTGGCTGGGCCTGGGCATCTTTGGCACGCCCTTCGTTCGAGAAGGGATTCAGACGTGGGCCGGACTCCTGAGAACGGGGCAGATCACAGGCGCGATGGCTTTTCTCGCTGTGCCAGCAGCCATCGATCAATTTCTGCTGATGGCTTTCTGCCTCTTGGGGTATTGGCGGCTCCAGAACAAGCGGTGGAGCGATCTTGGAATTCTGGCCGGAAGCGCCGGGATTTCGATTGGGTACCTGGCAACCATTGTCGCGCTGTTCTGGCCGCGGCTTCAGTTCCGATGAGCTTCACTCTGTTTAGGCTGGGCCGATTGGAGAGGGGGTCAGGAAGATGACAGTCCTTGAAGGGGTGACGCCGCACCACAAAGTGGATGTGAAACTAACGCTGGATGGCCATTCGCTGAGCATTGAGGATGTCCGGGACATCGCCCGCCATCACAGGCCAATCGAGCTTCATCCCGATGCCGTCGCGCGCATCAACAAATGCCGCGACCTGCTGGAACGCAAGATCAAGGCGCGGGAAATCATGTACGGCGTCAACACTGGCATTGGCGAACTCTCAGAAGTCGTGCTCACCCCGGAGCAGGTCGAAAAGTTTCAGCGATACCTGCTTTACTCCCATGCCGCCGGCTGTGGCGAGGCGTGCAGCGAGGAAGATGTCCGGGCGGGGATGCTTTCCCGCCTCAACACCCACTGCTGGGGGCTCTCGGGGATCAGGCTCGAAATTGTGCAGACACAAGTCGAGATGCTGAATCGCGGCGTCACCCCGGTGGTGTGCCAGAAGGGATCGGTGGGGGCATGCGGAGATCTATCGCCTATGGCCCAGATGGCGATCACCCTCATGGGTGAGGGTGAGGTGTTTTGCAAGGGCAAGAGGTTGTCGGCGAAGGAAGGCATGGCGGAGGCCGGGATTCCCACTGTGGCGTTCCGCGAGAGGGACGGCTTGGCCACGATCAACGGTTCGGACCTCATCACCGGCATGGGGTGCCTCGAGCTGTGCGACGCGGAGCGCTTTATCAGGACGCAGGAAGTGGCGCTGGCGATGACCCTCGAGGCCCTCAACGCCAACATGAAAGCCTACGATCCCAGGATTCATCTGGTCCGGGGCTATCCCGGCGCGCAGGAGTGCGCGGACAATGTGCGCCGGCTGACCGAGGGCTCGGAACTGCTCAACCGGCCGGGGAAAAAAGTGCAGGATGCTTACTCGCTGCGCTCCAGCCCGCAGGTCATCGGCGCCGCGCGTGATGCCTGCAAATGGGTGCGGCACATGCTCGAGACCGAACTGAACCACGCTGCCGACAATCCCATTTTCTTTCCCGACGAAGACCTGGTGCTGACCGGCGCGAATTTTCAAGGCACGCCTATGGCGTTTGCGCTCGAGTTGCTGGGGATTTCATTGACCACGGTGGCAACGCTCAGTGAGCGCCGGCTCAATCGGCTGATGAATCCGCACCTGTCGGTGGGTTTGCCGGCATTCTTGACCAAGGGTGCCGGGATGTTCTCCGGGCTGATGCTGTCCCAGTACACAGCCGGAGCTTTGGTTTGCGAGAACCGGGTGCTCAGCCATCCGGCAGCGACTGGATCCATCCCGGCGGCAGCCGACCAGGAAGACTTCGTGTCCATGGGGATGACCACCGCCATCAAGACACGGCAGATCATCGAGAATTGCTGGTACGTGGTTGCCATCGAACTGATGGCAGCCGCCCAGGCCTTCGACTTGCGGATGCCCATCAAGCCTGCACCGGCGACGGAGGCCGCCCACCGCACCATCCGCCAGCACGTAGCGAAGCTGGAGGAAGATCGGCCGTTGCACCAGGACATTAATCAACTCGCCGCTCTTGCCAAGACGGGAGAAATACTGGAAGCCGCGGAGCGAGTTGCCGGGAGACTGAAGTGACCAATCCACTAGATCACTGAAATGACCGGGGCGGTCGTGGTACACGACAATTAGGCCGGGCGTACTTCGATAGGTAAGCACTCAACCCCAGCGTCCCAAGCGGGCATGAGCGCGGAGACGCCCAGCAATATTTATGCCACCTGGAACTTCCAAGACCTGCCTGCTTCAGCGCAACTGGACGAAACCTGCGGAATCGTCATCGAGGCGATGAAGCCCTGCGGCGTGGAAAGCATCGATAGCACAGCGAAATTCGCTCACAGTGATGCAGCGGTCAATCTCAGGATAGGTGGTTTCTTTGACTTGGCAAGCGGGGTGGTATTGCGCCATCAGGTTGACATAGGTCTCGGGGCCCAGTTCGCGGGCAATCCATTGCATAATCTCCGGCGTTCCCGCGACTCCGCCAGGCATCACCAGGTGGCGCAAGAGGACGCCGCGCAGGGCCACGCCATGCTCATCGGTGACCAACGGGCCGACCTGGCGGTGCATCTCCCGGATCGCGCGGCGGGCGGCTTCGGGATAATCGGGGGCTTTGGCATAGCGTCGCGCCATTTCCGGGTCCCAGAACTTGAAGTCGGGCATATAGATGTCCACCACGCCGTCCATCAGTGCGAGTGAATCCAGCGAGTCGTAGGCGCTGGTGTTGTAAACCAAGGGGAGACAGAGGCCGCGCTCCACCGCCAACAGCAGCGCCTCCAGGATCTGCGGCACGACATGCTCGGGCGTTACCAGATTGATGTTGTGGCAGCCCTGGTGCTGCAGGCGTAGCATCACCTCGGCCAACTCTTCCGGCTTCGCAGTGCGGCCTTCCCCCGACCAACTGATCTGGTAATTCTGGCAGAAGACACAACGCAGGTTGCACCAACTGAAGAAGATGGTTCCGGAGCCACGGCTGCCGCGCAGGCACGGTTCCTCACCGAAATGGGCAAAATAGCTGCTGACCATGGCGTACCGCCCGGTCTTGCAGACTCTGGTCTTGCCCTCAAGGCGGTTGACGTGGCAGTTGCGCGGGCACAGGGCACAGTCGGAAAGCTTTTGCAGGCCAAGCTGGACGCGGCGCTGCAATTCTCCCGAGCGCCACAGCTCGAGATAGGCGGGCTGGAACCGGCTGGGCTCCATCAGCGTCCCGAGGTTGTTGAGGCCAGCGACCGGTATGCCATCCGCACCAGCATCCAGAGTACGTAGTAGAAAACCATCAGTACGAGCATGGCGACCGTGCGCCCGACGACCGAGAGCGTCTCTCCGAGCACGCGCGAGGGCAGATTGAGGACATAAGCCGCTAACGAGCCAGCGATCAGTCCCAGGATTGCCCCCCAAAGCGGCAAGCGCTGCGGTACCCAAGTCGCTGGTGCGAGCAATGCCCAGACGCCCCATGCCAAGGGCGCCACGCACCAGATGATGGTCAGTGGGTAAACCCTTTCGAATGTCAGGCCGGGTGTAAGGGCTATGACCAGCGCCCCCAGAGCGATCGCAATCGAAGCGATCGCGCAACCGGCGGCAAATCGCGGGAACATGTGGACCTCCCTCCCTCTCCGGCGGAGCGCGCAGCTCTGGCTGGGCTCACTGGATGGAGCTGGCGGCGCTGGAGAAAACGTTGTTGGCGCTGGTGCCGATCAGCCGTACGGTGGCCACCACCAGGACAAGGATCACCGCCAGCATCACGGCGTACTCGGCGATATCCTGGCCGGTGTCGTCCACCCACAATACGTGAAGAAAGTTAATCATCGGATATGCTCCTACCGTGTGCCGCTGCCATGACCAGCTCAAGCGGCATGTACACGGTGATGCGCGGTGACGTGGGTGGGATGAAAGCCACAATTCTGGTGTTCAAGAATACTCAGGGTGCTGGCCATCGCCTTTCCGAGAGCCACCCTTAGTTCGTCACCCTCCCATCGGGTTTTCTGTCGCAGAAGCGTGGAGAGCTTGTTCTGGAGAACTTGAATCAATGCCTCCCGCACCTCTTTCGGACTCGCTGCGGGGTTTTCCAAGAGACCCCATGTAGTCATATCGTCCTCCCGGAAACAGTCAGTTCCATTCACGCACAGCTGTCCCACCAGAAGTCTCGTACGTCGGAGAAGCAAAAGTCAGTGACGGTTGTGTTTTCCCGATCTGGAATTGCACCGGCTTGCGGCATTGACAACCGGAGAAGGGGCTCCTAGCCTAGAAATTGCCGACGGCCGAAAGGGCTGGATAGCGTACGTAACTACCCGGTCCGAAGTAGGCTGGGTGACCAGCCTGACGGGGCAACCCGAAAGGCAACCAGACCTGAAAAAACCGGATGCTCCTGCGAAGGGCAGCCGGGGCTTGGGACTGCGAAAGCAGTGATCACATCAAGGGCTGCGACGGTGCGCGCGTCCACGCTGTCCACTCTGCAACAAAGTGTCGGCGGCTAGAGCGTAACCAAGGTCGCAGCCCTTCTCTTTTCTTACTTCTGCTGCAGCGAGGCAATGAAGCTGGTGAGGGTCTTCATGCGCAGCTCCGCTTCGTTCTTGTTTCCCTTGGCCATGTCGCGGAACACCGGCCCCCAGACGGGCATCTCCCTCGATCCGTGGGCTGCCGGAGTGACCTCGCCGCTGATGGTCTTGTAGACGCGGTCGGAAGGAAATTTTCCTTTGTTGCGCTTGCTCAGGGTGGTCAGATCAGGGGGGACAACTTTGAGAATCGAAGCAACCGGCCCGTCTCCTTTGCCATGTTCGCCATGACAGTCACTGCAATACGCCCGGAACATTTGCCGCCCCGACGTGGGCGAGGTGCGTGGCAGAGGGATCTCCCCGGGCTCGTGTTTCTGGCCAGCGACCAGCAGGGAGATTGGCAACAGGAGCACGACGAGCAGCATCCGGGGCGCAGCCATAGGACTATTCCTCAACGCGGCTGGTTACTCCGACTTGAATTGTAGCGCACCCACTCCCCGATCGCGGTTTCCCGCATGCCCAGGAGCGGAGTGAAATCCCTGTGGGAGAACCCAGCCAGCGACTTGGTCACCCTACCATCACAAGCGTATCCTAACTAACCGTGCTGACCGCCCTTCGCAGCTATTTCGGTATCGAGCAAGCCGGCACTACGCTGGGACGGGAGACCGTGGCCGGACTGACCACGTTCGTAACCATGTCCTATATCATCGTGGTGAATCCCGCGAT
>Ga0335070_10002244_pt1 | contig 22575 bp, 17 predicted proteins | sample Lox_Sample_13_FD_206722 | JGI IMG/M metagenome (GOLD analysis project Ga0335070, IMG submission 206722) | Soil microbial communities from Loxahatchee National Wildlife Refuge, Florida, United States - Lox_Sample_1.3 | ecosystem: Environmental > Terrestrial > Soil > Wetlands | place: USA...
GGGCCCATCGCAGTGAGCGGCCACGCAGCTTCATGCTGGAGGGCAGGTGTGCGGCGAACTGCGCCAGCCGGTGATCCATGAACGGGCTGCGCGCTTCGAGGCCGTGCGCCATCGACATGCGATCGCTGATCATCACCGGATGATCGGGCAGGCGCACCTGGCTGTCCGCGGACAGCATGCGATCCAGCGCATCACCGTCGGTCGAATCGTAGGGCACCCGGATGACTGCCTCGGCATCCGTGCCATCCAGCGCCGCTGCGGCTTCCGGCGTGAAGAGCGCAGCACGCATGAGCGGATCGAAGTAGAAATAACTCAGGCTCGCCGCGTAGCGCTCCCCGCCGGACAGGAAAGACAGACGCTGTAGCCAGCGTAGCTGGTGCCCGAGACTCTTGTACCAGCCATTGGCTGGAATCAGCTCGAGTGCCGGACCCAGCACCCGCCGGCGCACCGCGGCGGGAACCATCGCATAATGACTGGCGTAGAGATTGCCATAGTACCGATCGTACCCGCCAAAGAGTTCGTCGCCGCCATCCCCACCGATGACGACCTTGACGTGACGGCGCGCGAGCTCCGACACGTGATACGTGCACAGCGACAGGGGATCCGAAGGCTCATCGAGGTGGTAGATGAGATCGGGCAGCAGGCCGATGAGGGACGGCGACAGCGTGCGTTCGTGATGTTCGGTCCTGAACGCGGTGGCTACCGCACGCGCGTAGGGAGCCTCATCGTACTGCGGGTGCGGCAGGCCGACGGTGAAGGTCGGCAGGTTCTTGACGCCCACCCGCTTGGCGAGCATGGCGACCAGCAGACTGGAGTCCAGTCCGCCGCTGAGAAAGGCGCCTACGGGAACGTCGCTGACCAGATGCAACCGCAGCGACTCCTCTATATGACCTTCGAGCTCATCCAGGAACTGCTCTTCGGTTCCGCCCAGCTTGGGCTGGTACTCGAGCGTCCAGTAACGACGGACGACCGGTTCGCGTTCGGACTCGAGGATCAGCAGATGCGCCGGCGGCAGTTTGCGGATGCCCTGGAACATCGACAGCGGCGGGGCGATCAGCCGCAGCGCCAGGTATTGATCGAGCGCTGCCAGGTCGAGTGAGCGCAAGGACGGATCGAAAGCCAGCAGCGCCTTGATCTCGGAGGCGAATGCGAATCCGCGCCGGGTATTGGCGTAGTAGAACGGCTTCTGTCCCAGATGATCGCGCGCGGCCAGGAAACGGCGCCGGCGCGCATCCCACAGACCGAACGCGAACATCCCGCGCAGATGCTCCACCAGGCCATCGCCGTAGAGTTCGTACAGGCCGATGATGACTTCGCAGTCGCTGTTCGTCGCGAAGCGCTGCCCGCGCGCCTCGAGGTCGGCGCGCAGCTTGCGGTAGTTGTAGATCTCCCCGTTGCAGACGACCCAGATGCTTCGGTCCGCATTGGTCAGCGGCTGGCGTCCACCCGCGAGATCGATGATGGACAGTCGCCGATGACCGAGAATGGCATGAGGGTCCTGTTCGATGCCCTCGCCATCCGGTCCGCGATGGCGTAGTGCGAACATCATGCGCTGCATGTCTTCGGCCTTGGCCGCGGACGCACCGATGATTCCGGCTATGCCACACATGCTACTTCTGCTCCAGCCGCGTCACGCCGCGGACGCTGGTGGCCAGCGTTTGCTCGAAAAGGTGCTCGTAACGTTCGGCGCATCTGTCGATAAAGTAGTTTTCCACTTTGGCAAGGTTGTGACGGCGGATATCCGAGCGCCGCTGAGGGGACTCCTGCAGGTCGCGCACGGCGCTGTTGAATGCTTTCAGGTCGTTGAGAGCCACGACGGCACCGGTATCCGGTGTAGTGAGGAAATCCGTCTGGCCACCACGGTTGTAACAGACCACGGGCAGGCCGTAGGCCATTGCCTCCAGGAACACGAGGCCAAAACCTTCATGCTGACTCGTCGATACGAACACGTCCGCTACCTTCAGGGCACGATACTTCACCGCGTCGCTGACATAGCCGAGCATATGTAACCGGTCACTGACGCCTGATTCAGCGGCGCGACGCCGAAGCAGATCGGCCTCTGGACCATCACCAATCACCAGCAGATGCGCCGCCGGCAAAGTGACCAGCGTGTCGAGCAGCTGCGTGCTGGCCTTGCGCGCCACAATGCGGCCGGCCGTCACCAGGACGAAGGCATCCGCAGGCAACTGGAACTCCTCGCGATTCGCCTGGATGTCCTGTGGAGGCCGATCGATGCCGAGCGGGATCAGGCCCACGTCGCGTTGTACTCCGTAGATCTGCTCCACGTTGCGTGCGGTGTCGCGAGATTGCGCGACCACGGCATCGGCGCGCCTGAGCAGTCTGGCGACTGCGCGACGCAGGAGGCCATGTCGATGCGGCGAGCTGCCCTTGGAGGGATCGTACAGATCGCCGCCATGAACCGAGAGCACATTGGGAATGCCCAGTCGTGCGGACAACCAGTCGCCCAGCGGGCCGGTCGGGACGGCAAAGTGGGTGTTGATGATGTCGAAGCTGCGCTGCCGCCCGAGCTGCAGGCCACGCCAAAGTCCCATCGGCAGATACACGGCCATCGAGGGGAAGTTGGCCACGGCGAGCTGGCGGCGGAACAACACTGGAACGCGCACTACACGCACCCCAGTATCCAGTTCCTCGCTCGCAAGCCCAGCGGCCCGCGACGTCAGAACCGTCACTTCATGCCGCCTGGCCAGTGTGCGCGCCATTGCCGCCATGACTACGCCGCCGCCGCCGCCAAGCGGTGGGTACTCGTAATTGCAGAACAGGATCCGCAATGTGTAATGTTCGTCCCGTCAATCCCCAAGTCCGTGTATTCTGCACGCTAGCCGCGTGGTTTATAAGCAGATTTTGGGGATATCGATGAATGCCAACTACCGGGCGGAACCTCTGCAGCCCGCCGCGCAGGTCACGCGTTCGGAACAGCTGGCCGCACGCCTGGAGCCGTTCGATTCCTACTGGCAGGCGCCCCGCGATGTTGAGAAGGGCTTTTCCTCGTTCACCGCGTATTATCGTGCCAATTATCTGGCTCACATGCCAGCGGACCGGGATGCCCGCATACTTGTCATAAGCTGCGGTCCGGGCTACCTGGTGAAGATGCTGCTCGATTGCGGTTACCGTGCCGTACTGGGCGTCGATTCGGATGCGGCCAAGGTGGCCGTCGCCCGCGCCCACCAGTTGCCCTGCGAGACCGCGCGGGCATTCGAATACCTGCAGGGCCGGAACGCGCAGTTCGACGTCATCGTTCCCGAACAGGAACTCAATCACCTGACGCTGGATGAAACGGTGGAGTTCCTGCGGCTGTGTCGCCAGGCGTTGCGACCCGGCGGACGCGTGGTCGTCTATGCGATGAATGGCGCCAATCCACTGGTGGGCTCGGAAAACCTCTCGCACAACATCGACCATTTCTACAATGTCACTGAATACAGCCTGGGGCAGATACTGCAGCTGGCCGGTTTCTCCGATGTGCGCGTGTTTGCCCTGAAGCTGTACGTGTTCTGGAAGAATCCCCTCAACTATGTGGGCCTCGCAGTCACCGGCCTGCTCGAGCTGGCGATGCGTGTGATCTTCATGTTGTATGGCAAGAAGGTGCGCGTCCTCAGCAAGAAGGTCGCCGCCGTAGCCCAGGCGCCCCGCTAGATCGGCATGGGGTCGCCGACGGACCTCTCCAACATGCAGCGACGCGTCATGCACGAGCGCTGGATTCTCGCTTTGCTGCTGCTGATCCTGGCGGTAGTCGGTTATCGCTCGATCGACGGCAGCGCCGTGACGAAGGATGCCGCGCAGAACCTGCAGATGGCTCTGAATTTGAGCCATCAGGGTGTCATTTCCACGGATGAGGCGGCGCCGTGGCGGCCGTCGATGTATCGCGAACCCCTGCCAGTGCTGCTCGATGCAGCGGCGATCAACGTCGTCGACGCGCTTCTCGGCAAGGCGGATGCGCAGCAGTACTTCTCCGGTCCGCGCGCTCGCTACGTCAAACTGCAGAACATCATCTGGCTGCTGGCGCTTGCCGCTGGTGTATTCGCGGTCAGCCGCCGGATCACAGGATCCCTGCCGGCCGCCGTCGTGGCTACCGTGCTTGCCTCGAAGTACATGGTGGGCGAGACCGGTACCAACGTGCTCTACACAGAGCTGCTGGCGGGCGCCCTGATGATCCTTGCCCTAGCGGCACTCGAGCGCACACAGAGCGAGGGTGGTTGGGGCGCGGCAGTCGCGGTCGGCCTCCTGTTCGGTCTGCTGACGCTGACCAAGGCGGCGACGTTGTACGTCTTCGTCTTCATGCTGCTGGTGATCCTCACTGGTCATCTCACCGGCGTTCTCTGGCCGGGTGGCCGCAAGCGCCTGTGGCAACTCGCCGCCATGTCGCTGGCCTTCGCAGTCGTGATCGCGCCCTGGATGCTGCGTAACCTGGAGACATTCGGGCACGCGAAGATCTCCAGCCGCGGCGGGCTGGTCCTCTACAGCCGCGCACTGTGGGATGAACTCACACCGGTGGAATATCGCGGTACGTTCTATGTCTGGGCGCGACCGGCCTGCCAGGGCGCACTGGGTCGCCTGCTGGGGTTCTCGCCCCGTGATCTCGAGCGGGGTGGGAAGCTCGAACGGCTCAGCGATGAGCCGGGAACCTCGGTGTATGACAACGACGTGGCCGCCGAATCGGCGGGACGCCCGGAACTGGCGATCGGCCTGCACCGGCGGGCGCGTGCCGAACGGGTGCGCCTGGAAAAGTGGTACGAGGAATCCGGGCGCCCATTCCCCGATGTTGACGCGGACGAGGCCATGCAGCGGGAAGGCATGCGGATCGTCCTGCAGCATTTCGGTGCGAATCTGGCGATGGTGATGCCGTTGATCTGGCGCAGCGCGCTCATGATCTTCCCCGCCGTCCTGCTCGGACTCATCTACAGCCTGAGCACGCGCCGGCACTCGCTGACGCTGCTGCTGCTACCCGGGTTCGCGACACTGGGCTTCTATGCCATGGCCACTCACTTCGAGCCGCGGCCGGCGATGATAGTGCATTCAACCGCCGTGCTGGCCGTCGTGGTCCTGGCGAATGCCCTGTGGCGCAGGTATGCCCCGGTCCGCACCGGGACGCGCGCCGGGGCGATCGCGAAACACCAGGAAGTTTGAGAACAGGTAGTTCCAGCTGAAGGACGCGCCGATCGAGGCGAGCTTGGCGGGCACCGGCCCGAAGTGGGGAGCGAGCCACGCCACGACAGCCGTGGAGAGAATCAAACCCACCAGGCTTCCGAGGACGAACGCAGTGAGCCGGGACAGGGGCCGGTCCCCGCTCCGATCCCGGAATGTCCACGTCCGGTTCAGCCAGAAACTCAGGCCGATTCCACATGAGTAGGACAGGAGGTTCGCGCTCGCCGCGGCGAACTGACCGACCAGGGTGAGCAGCGCGAAGATCGTGAAATCAGTCGCGGTGTTGGCGACTCCAACCAGCCCGAATTTCAGGGCACGCATAGCGCATCGGACCGCTCGCTGGCCGCAGGTTCTGTCTCCGCGCGGCGCACGACCGATTCGATGACGAACATGGGACGCCGCTTGGCCTCCATGTACAGCCGGCCGAGGTATTCGCCGATGATGCCCAGGACGAACATCTGGGCGCTGCCCATCAGGAGGATGATGGACGTGGCACTGGTCCAGCCGGTGACGACGTGTCCGGCAAACCAGCTGCCGAGCGTGTAACCCAGTCCGGCCAGTCCCAGGAACGCGAAGCCGAAGCCGAAGAACGATGCCACGCGCAACGGTCGTGTCGAGAAGCTGGTCACCGCATCGATGGCCAGTCGCAACATCCTGGAGAACGGATACTTGGTTTCCCCGGCGAAACGTTCGTGCCGTTCGTACGGCAGGGCGACCTGGCGAAATCCGATCCAGCTCACCATCCCGCGGATGAAGCGGTGCTGCTCGGGCATCGCATTCAGTACATCCAGCGCCCGGCGGCTCATGAGTCGGAAGTCGCCGGTGTCCACGGGTATGCGCACGTCGGTGAGCCGATTGAGCAAGCGATAGAAGAGCGCTGCCGTAGCGCGCTTGGCGGCAGATTCCCCATGACGCACGGTACGCTGGCCATAGACGACGTCCGCGCCTTCATCCATCAGGCGCAACATCTCGGGCAACAACTCCGGTGGGTCCTGCAAATCGGCGTCGATGATGAGAATGCGATCGCCGCGTGCGATGGTGAGGCCGGCCGAAAGGGCCAGCTGATGGCCATGGTTGCGTGACAGCTTGACGGCAACGATGTTGGAACTCTGCAGCGAGGCCGTGAGCATCGCAGGCCAGGTTGCGTCGCGCGAGCCATCATCGACCAGCACGATCTCGAACGAGTTTCCCACGCTCCCCTGGCAAGCAGCGCGCAGTCTGCTCAGCAGCTGTCCGATCGATTCCTCCTCGTTGTAGCAGGGAACGACCACGGAGAGCCTGGGTGCCGTCGCGCCGGGCGGGATGGGCCGGGCGGGCGTCTGAAGCGTGCCCTCTGCGGGGCGTACCTGGGTCATGTCCCCTCCATCTGGTCCGCCATGGCTGGCGCGGATCGCAGGTCCATTCTATCGTGCCGCATCCTGACCTGTCGCACCGGACGCTCTGGCACCGGCAAAGACAAAGGTGCGTGACAGGGCAAAATTGACGGTCAGCCCCGACAGGGACCCTGCTGCCACGGCAGCCACGGGATATGTTGAAAAGAAGGCCGATTGTGACAGCAGCAGCGAGTAGACGCCGTAGTTCACCAGCCCGCCCACCGCGTTGGCCCCCAGGAACCGCAGCCATTGGGAAGCCAGGCCATGGCGGATGCCGCGCTCACCGAACGTGTAGGTCTTGTTGAGTATCCAGGTGCAGCTCGCCGCGCACAGGAACGACACCACCCGGCCAAGGTACGGTCCCGCGATCCCGCTTCTCAGAAGCAGCGTCAGCACTCCGGCATCCACTCCGAAGCCGGCTACGCCGACGGCTCCGAACGCGAAGAACTGCCTCAGGAGCTGGGATCTGGCCGGCAAGAGGACGAGCCCTCCCTTTGGGATGCGAGACTGAAGCGGATGGGAATGCTCAGATAGTGCAGTCGCTTGGCCTCGACGCGCCCGCGGGTCACGGTCTCGAGGACCAGTCCGCATACGAGGCTGAGAAAAGCCAACAGCATGATGCCGGTGCTCAGGACCGCGGTCGGCAGGCGGGGTACCAGTCCGGTCTGCATGTAGGTTTCGATGACCGGCAGCGCGAGCGCCGTGGACAACAATGCCAGGACGGCAGCCATGCTGCCGAAGAACTGCAATGGCTTCTCCTGCTTGATGAGCGTGACGATGGTCCTGAGGATGCGCATGCCGTCGCTATAGGTTCGCAGCTTGCTGGTGGATCCCGCCGGGCGCTCGCCGTAGGGCGTGGCCACCTCGGCGATCGGCAACCGCAGCTGCAGGGCATGCACCGTCAGTTCCGTCTCGATCTCGAAGCCGCCCGTGAGGGCGGGGAAGGACTTGACGAAGCGGCGGCTGAATACCCGATACCCGGACAGCATGTCGGTGAGCCGGTTGCCGAAGATTCGCGCCACCAGTCCCGTCAGCATGGCATTGCCGAACTGATGCCCGCGCCGGTATGCGTTCTGCGAGGCGGCGGTTCTGGCGCCGTTGACCATATCGAGCGCCTCGGTCAGCAGCTTGTTGATCAGCAGCGGCGCACTGGCGGCATCATAGGTGCCGTCACCGTCAACCAGTACGAACACGTCGGCCTCGACGTCGGCGAACATCCGGCGTACCACGTTGCCCTTTCCCTGCAGCGGTTCGGTGCGCACGATCGCTCCAGCCGCCATCGCAACCTCGCGTGTGCGGTCGCGCGAATTGTTGTCGTACACGAAGATCAGCGCATCCGGCAGGACTCTGCGGAAATCCGCGACCACTGCCGCGATGGCGGCTTGCTCGTTGTAGCAGGGAATCAGTACGGCGACGACTGGCTTCATGTTGTTCGTGTGGTTGAGATCGAGGGCGCGTGGTGCGCTACAGATAGCCGTTGGCCCTGTACCAGGCAGCCGTGCGGCGCGCCCCGTCGGAAAATGTCACTTGCGGGGCGAAGCCGAGCAGATTGCGCGCCCGGGCGGTGGAGAAGCGGAACGACTTGCGGAAGAAATCGAGGCGTCGGCGGTGCAGCGGCGGCTTGAGACCCAGTGGGGGACAGATCGTCTCGAAGAGTCCGGCGGCAGCCGTGAACGGCCACAAGGGCACATTGTGCAGGCGACCGCTCCGATCGACTGCGCTGGCGACCAGGGAGGCCATCTGGTTGGTCGAGATCTGCTCGGCTCCCGCGAGGATGATGGTGGCGCCGCGGGCTGCCTCGGAGCTGACCGCTGCCAGCAGACCGCGTGAGAGATCATCGACGTAGATGAGTTGGTGCAGGTTCGTACCCTTGCCAATGGTGAGGTAGCGGCCCCGCGCGATGCCTTTGAACAGCTTCAGCAGCCGCATGTCTCCGGGCCCGTAGGTCTCCGAGATGCGGATGATGCAGAACTCGAGTTTGCCGGCCGATTCGCGTACCACACCCTCGGCCGCCGCCTTGGTCCGTCCATAGGGATTGTCGGGAGCGAGAGCGCTGTCCTCGTCGAGCTCGCCGGCCGCAGCGCTCCCGTAGACGCCGATGGTGCTGCCATGCACGAACCGGCGGATGCCCGCCTGCGCCGCGAGGTCGAGCAATCGCCGGGTGCCGGTGACGTTGATCTGTTCGAAATAGCTCTCGGGCTGTTCCGCTTCGTGCTGAGCCGCGGCCAGATGGATGACCGCATCGTGACCTGGCAGGGCGCGCGTCAGAGCGGCGGAGTCCTCGAGCGGAGCCACCAGTACGCCGATGCCTGACTTGGCCAGGATGTCGCAGCGCGCCTTCTCCGCCGCATTGCGCACCGCCGCCGTGACGGTTACCGCGTAGCCGAGTTCGCGAGCGACCTGCGCCAAACGAGCGCCGATGAAGCCGGAGCCTCCCGTGATGAAGATGCGAGGCAAGGTGTTGGTGGGCATGGTCAGGCGCTTCGGGCACGTGCCGGGGAGAGCGTCGGGGTAGCCAGAAACCGTGCGAATTCCTCGTCAACCGCGGCTCGTTCCTGCGTGGCGCGCCGCTCCGACCAGCGCAACTCGCGCGTCATCAGCGACTGCAAGTCATCGAGAGCCGCGTTTCCCGGGTGTCCCCCGGTACCGAGCTCGGTCCTTCTGAACACGATGTCCGTCATCCGCTGTGCCATTTCCTCGCGTACTGCGTGAATGGCCTCTGCGTGTGTCACGCTGGTTCCGGGGAAGCAGCGGCGCAACGCCGGTTCCCGCTCGGCCAGCGACAGCAGCCGTGCAACCTGGGTTCCGTAGTTGCGAACCAACCCGTCGGCCGACTGCGCCGGCAACCACTCCGGTGGGCGATCGGTGAGGCCGCGCAGCGTTGCCGCAAAATCCTGTATGTCTCCACCGGGCAGCGGACGATGCCCGGAATCCTTTCCGTCCGAACGGGAACCGATCTGGTGCGCGGCCAGGCGCAGCACGTCGGCGGCGTCCCGGCGCGCAACCGTATAACGCACGCTGATCACGGATAGCAGACCTTCGAGCCCGTGGCGGCGATGATCGATCAGCCGCGACTGTTTGCCGAAGCTCAAACCCTTCTGCTGTCGCGAAGCTTCTCCGAACGGCACCAGGCCGAAGTCGGCCCGTCGGACCTCCGACTCGCGCAGCGCGACCGCCGGATAGCTTGCATTGAACTCGTCGATGAACTGACGCAATTCCGCAGCTGGCAGACCTACTGCATCGGGGTCTCGTGGAACCACTGCGTGCCATACACCTACCAGGGTGCAATCGCGCCAGGGAACCAGGAACAGATGACGCTTGCTCCGTGCCAGCAACGCATCGGAGTCCTGCGTCTGGCCTTGTACGGCCAGGGCCATGGGTGTGGAGTACTTGCGGTCCACGATGAAGCACGTATCGCGCGAATAGGTACCCGACGGGCCATATGGCGTGTCCGATGACTGCAGGAATCCCTCGGCCCAGGGCCCGGCCGCGTTGATGACGAGACGCGCGCGTATCTCCAGTTTGTTGCCGTCCAACTTGTCGACGGCTTCGACGCCGATCACACGCTGACCGTGACGCAGCAGGCGGCGTGCCTCGACGTAGTTCGCCACTGTTGCTCCAAGCTCGGACGCGGCTGCGGCAAATCCCAGCACCAGTCGGGGAGGGTTGTACATCTGGCCGTCCTCGAAGACGGCAGCACCCGTGAGGCCCGTCGGATCCACGCTGGGGAACAGCTCGAGCGTCTCTCTGGCGCCGAGGAAGCGGGTTGGTCGCACGCGTCGGGCGGGATCGTGTACGGCGCTGCGCAGGTCCGCGGTCAGGGCGTCGTACAGCAGCATGCCGGTGCCGAGAAGCCAGCGGCTGCTCTTGCCGCGTCCGTAGGTGGGAATCACGAACGGCAGCGGTGCGACCAGATGGGGCGCGATGCGCAACAGGATGGTTCTCTCCAGGCAGGAGGCCCGCAGTCGCGGCACATCGCCATGCTGGATGTAGCGGATGCCGCCGTGTACGACCTTGAAGCAATGAGCGGAGGCACCCGCGGAGAAATCTTCCCGTTCGATCAGCGCGGTGTCGTATCCGCGCAGGCTCGCCTCACGGGCCGTTGCGGCTCCGCAGGCTCCGCCGCCCACCACGAGCACGTCGAATTCTTTGTTCCCCAGGAGCCGCAATGAGCGTTGCATGCGTAAGCGCCATGATACCGGTAGAAAATGCGGTCGGTGCGGCAGCCACCCGCCAGTCACCATAATCGATGCACCGCGATTTAACAATGCACGGCCAAGGCTGCGCGCAGGTCCCCGGCGGCACGCAGTTCGGGTAAATTTCCCGCATGCTTTTCAACTCGGCGGACTTCGCGTTCTTCCTGCCTCTGGTGCTGCTGATCTACCTGCTGGCCGGGCGCGTCGGCCTGCGCCTGCAGAACCTGTGGCTGCTCATCGCGAGCTACGTGTTCTACGGCTGGTGGGACTGGCGCTTTCTCGGCCTGCTGTTCGGCACCACGCTCAACGATTTCCTGGTCGGACGGTTCCTGGAGCGCGAGGCGGATCAGCGCCGGCGCCGTGTCCTGCTGCTGTTGAGCATCGGGGTCAACCTCGGCGTGCTGGGCTTCTTCAAGTACTACAACTTCTTCGTGAGCTCGTTCGTGGCTGCGTTCGCCGGCATCGGCATCCAGCTCCACCCCGCCACGTTGCGCGTGATCCTGCCCGTCGGCATCAGCTTCTACACCTTCCAGGCGCTTACCTACACGATTGCGGTCTACCGCCGGCAGATGCGCGCGGTGCACGATCCGGTCGAGTTCTTTGCGTACGTCTCGTTCTTCCCCCAGCTCGTGGCCGGCCCCATCGAGAGAGCCGCGCACCTGCTGCCCCAGTTCCAGCGAGCGCGCCGCATTACCCCCGATGGCTTCGCCGATGGCCTTCGCCAGATGTTGTGGGGGTTCTTCTGCAAGCTGGTGGTGGCCGACAACTGCGCCGTAGTGGTCAACACGATCTTCGATCGAGGTCCTGCCACGGGCAGCATGGTCCTGGCGGGTGCCGTGTTCTTCGCATTCCAGATCTACAGCGATTTCTCCGGCTACTCGCACATCGCGCTCGGCACCGCGCGCCTCATGGGCTTCGAGCTCATGCAGAACTTTGCCACGCCGTATTTCTCGCAGAGCCCGCCTGAATTCTGGCGCCGCTGGCACATCTCGCTGTCCACGTGGTTCCGTGACTACGTCTACATCCCCCTGGGCGGTAACCGCGGAAGTCGCGGACGCCAGGCATTGAACCTGCTGGCGACGTTCGGACTGAGCGGCCTGTGGCACGGCGCCAACTGGACCTATCTGATCTGGGGTCTGCTGAACGGATTGTATGTGTTGCCGCGCATCTTCATCGGCGAGCCGCTGGCGGCTGCGGCGCGCTCGTCCAACAGCTTCGTGCGCATTCCGGTCATCGGGTTGCGCGTGTTGCTGACGTTCTCGCTGATCACCCTGGCGTGGCTCTTCTTCCGCGCGCGGGATGTGGGTTCGGCGTGGCACTACCTCGGGCAGGTCGTCTCCCCGAGCGTGTTCGCCAGTCCCGTGCCGCTGCTGCGCGAGCTGGGAATCCTCTCGGTCGCCCTGTATGCGGCAGCCGCCGTTCTCTTGCTGCTGGCGCTCGAATTCGCGCAACGCGAGCGCCGCTATGCCCTGGATTTCGGACCGCGCCCGTGGCTGCTGCGCTGGCCGACATATGCCGGTGTGATCGCGCTGGTCCTGCTGTTCCGCTACACCGGCGCGGCGCTCGATTTCATCTACTTCCAGTTCTGATATGAGCGAGCTCACCTGGAAACGTCTCGGGCTGATCACGCTGTCGGTGCTGACGGTGTTCGTGGCCTGCAACGTCCTGACTCGCGCGACGTCCGGATATTTCCGCCGCGAACAGATTTATCACGCGGAGCTGGACGCACTGGCGGCGCATCGGTCGGTGCACATCGTATTCGCGGGCGACTCGCATTTCGCGGTGCCGCTGAACGACTACCTCAACCCGAACCTGGCCGGGCCGGCCTACAGCGTGGCCTTCGGCGGCGATTCGCCGCGGGAATGCTATGCGAAGCTGCGCCGTGCGCTCGAGCTGGCACCCTCGATCGATACCTTCATCATCGAAGCCGACCCTCACATGTTCGCGCGGGGCCGGCTCGAGTCTTCCAACCGCTCGTTCGCCGACTGGTACTTCATTCGCGCGCTCGACCGCACGGGTCTGAAGCACGGCTGGGCCGCGGCCCTGCTCGATCAGGTGCCGCTGTTCAACAATGACTTCCTGCAGTACCTGCGCCGCTCCATCGCGACCGGTATCGCGCGGGCCCGCGGACGGCCCGGGGATGTCCGGGCCCAGGAGAATGAAGGGGCCTGGGGCCGGCTGACCGAGGCGCAGCGGATCGAGGAGGCTCGCGATACCGGCAAGGGTGATCATGCCGGGATCGGTGCATCACCGGAGCCCTTCTACTGGTACGGGCGGACGGTTCAGCTCGCGCGCGAGCACCACGTCAAGGTGATCGCCGTGCGCTTTCCGGTCCACCCGGAGTATGCCGCCCAGGCTCCGGCGGACCAGGTGGCCGCCATCGATGCCTTCCTGCTGGGCAAAGGCGTGGAGCAGGTCATCGACCTGCGCACGGCCCTGGCGGATCCACGGGAATTCGAGGATCCCGACCACGTGAACGATCTGGGAGTGGCGTCATTGCTGCCGGTGCTGGAGGTGCGACTCGGTCGCCGTCTGACCGGGTCCAGCGCCGGCAAGGCCGCTGCGAGCCAGGCGACCTCCGGCCAGACCGATTCGAGCCAGGCGGCCTCCAGTCAGACCGCGTCCCGGTAAGGGGCAATCCTCAGCGCTGCTGCTTGAACTCTTCCGGCGTGAGCTGATGCCGGGCGAGCAGCTTGTAGAAATCGGTGCGGTTGCGCTTCGCCAGCCGCGCCGCCTGACTCACATTGCCGCCGGTGATCTGCAGGATCTGCGAGAGGTAGCTGCGGGTGAACTCATCGCGGGCCTCATCGAAGGAGGGCAGACGGCCGGGACCACCGCCCAGGGACTGCTGCACGAGTTCCACGGGGATGATGGGTGTCTGCGACAGGGCCACGTTCTGGCGCACGACATTCTGCAACTGGCGGATGTTGCCCGGCCAGTCGGCCGTGGCCAGCAGTTCGACGGCCTCCGGCGCGTAGATCTTGCGTACGCCGCTTTCCTTGGCGATCTGTGCGAGGAAATGCGCCACCAGCAGCGGGATGTCCTCGCGCCGGCGGTTGAGTGCTGGCATCTCGATGTGCACCACGTTGAGGCGGTAGTACAGGTCTTCGCGGAATTCGCCCGCGGTCATCAGACTCTGCAGGTCGCGATGGGTCGCGGAGATGACCCGCACGTTGACGGGGATGGCATCGGTGCTCCCCACCGGCCGGATCACGTTTTCCTGCAGGACGCGCAGCAGCTTGACCTGCAGGCGCATCGGCATGTCACCGATCTCATCCAGCATCAGGGTGCCACCGTCGGCGGCCATGAACAGGCCGCGGTGCGCGCGCGTGGCGCCGGTGAAGGAGCCCTTCTCGTGACCGAACAGTTCGGACTCGAGCAGGTTCTCCGCCATGGCGCTGCAGTTGATCGCCACGAACGGTTTGTTCTTGCGCGGGCTCGCCTGGTGGATGGCACGCGCCAGCAGTTCCTTGCCCGTGCCGCTCTCGCCGGTGATGAGCACGCGCGCATCGGTCCCGGCCACCATGTGGGCCTGCGCGAGTTTTTCCTCCATGACCGAACTGCGCGTCACGATCTCCGCGCGCCAGTCCTCGTCCGAGGCGCCGAAGCCGGAGATGCGCAGCGCCTTCTGCACCTGATCGAGCAGCTCCTGCTTGTCCACCGGCTTGGTGAGGAAGCCGAACGCGCCCATCTGCGTGGCCTGCACCGCATCGGGAATGGTGCCGTGCGCGGTCAGGATGATGACCTTCAGACCGGGCCAGCGGTTCTGCAGCTCCTTGAGCAGGCCGATGCCGTCCATCTGGTCCATGCGCAAATCCGTGATCACCAGATCCGGCCGGAACCGGCTGGCCGCGGCCAGTGCCTGCACGCCACTTTCGACCGCTTCGACGTCATAACTCTCCGCGCGCAGGCGGATCGTCAGCAGGCGCAACAGCCCCGGATCGTCATCGACGACCAGAATGCGCGCCTTCCGCCGGCCTGTCTGATTCAGGGTCTTGGCCCTCAGATGCTCTGGGTGCAACAGCGTCGCGGGAATGGTCACGGTTGTCGTCCTTCGTTGCTGGGTTTGCGCTCGTTCAGGGAGCGTTCGATGTTGGCGATCGCATCGAGCTTGGCACGGGCTTCCTCGAGCTCCTTGCGCAGCCGTGCGTTCTCATCGGTCTCCAGTTGCAGACGGCGGTTCGCACTGCCCAGCCGCTCGCGATCGGCGCGCTGGGCGTCGCCCTGCAGCCTGCGATTTTCCGCCTCCAACGTCAAATGGTCGTCAATTTGCTGCAGTTCCAGGAACGCGAGCGCCCGTTCGCCGGACAGCAGCATCTCGGGGTTGGCCATCAGCTCGCGCAGCAGCCGCTGCGCCCGCGGCAGGTCGGTGGCCGGATGACCGGGATTGGCCAGCACGAGCGCCAGGCGCAGCTGGTGGCTCGGCGTGGGCGCGCTGTCGAAATCGCGCTGCGCCGCGGCGGTGATCTCCGCCTGCTCGGCCGGCGCTGCCTGCGCCAGTCGCTGCAGCAACTGCAGGTTCTCGGTGAGAGCGGCGGCGGAGGCCGCATTCCGGTCCACCACGGGAGTCGCCGGGCGGACTTCCTGGTCACGCGCGCCGAATTCGGTGGAGCAGCCGGCCAGCAGCGCCGCGCCCAAGGCGGCCGCCAGGACGGTGGCTGCGGCTCGGCGGGCTGTGATGGCGAGTGCCGCGCGATCAGGCGGCATGCGCCTGCGCCTTTCGCTCGCTGTCCGCGCGCGCACCACCCGCGCGGATCGGCATGCTGATGCGGAAATGGGCCCCGGGAAACTCGCCATCGACGATCTGCACACGTCCGCCGTGCGCAGCGACGAATTCCAGCACCACCGACAGCCCGATGCCGGTGCCCTTGACGGCCGAGCTCCTGGAAGCGCGGCCGGTATAGAAGGCTTCGAAGATATGTGCACGGTCCTCAACGGGGATACCCGGGCCGCTGTCGGCGACATCCAGCTCCAGCAGCTCGCCTGCGGTGCGGGCACGCAGATGGATGGTTCCACCCTTGGGGGAGTACTTCACCGCGTTCGACACCAGATTCTCGAGGATAAGCCTCATCTTGCTGCGGTCCGCGACCAGCGTCACATCCTCGACGCGCACATCCAGCCGGACGCGCTGGGACAGCAGTGTCAGCTGCTGGTTCTCCAGGACCTGCTTCACCACGGTGCGCAGGCGGAATTCGCTGCTTTCCAGCCCGACGCTCGAGGTCTGCCAGGCGCTGAATGACAACAGGTTCTCTATCATGCGTTGCAGTTTGATGCCGTTCTCGCGCAGGATGCCCGCCACCTCGCGCTGGTTCGAATCGAGTTCGCCCACCGCCCCGTCCATGAGCAGCTCGGTGCCCTCCCTGATGTTGGCCAACGGCGTCTTCAGCTCGTGCGACATGTGTCGCAGAAAGCGGTTGCGCTCGTGGGCCAGCTCCACCAGGCGCTGCCGCAGCCACTCGAGCTGGCCGCCCAGGCGCTCCAGATCGTGCGGGCCCGCCACCTCGATGGGGTTGGAGAAGGTGCCCTGGCCCAGCTCGCTGATGGCCCGGTCGAGCTGCCGCAAGGGCCGTCCCACGGCCACTGTCAGCACGATGATCGCGATCAGGGTCAGCGGCAGCAGCAGGGCGGCCTGCCACAGGAGCCGGCGCCGGGCCTGCTGGGTCTGTGACTCCAGCGAGGCCACCTCCTCATCGATCTGGGCGTTGCTCTGTTCCGCCACCCGGTCCGCCAGCGCGGCCAGCTCGGTGAAGCGGCGCGACAGCCCCGTCGTGTTGGCGGCTCCCTTGCCCGCCTGCATGGACAGGACCGAGAGCCCAATGTTCCGCTGCAGGTCCCCGAGCTCGATCAGGGTGCGATGGGCCTGCGGCGCGCGCGCGTGGTTCTCCAGTTGTGCCCGGGTAGCCGACAGGCGCGCGTCCTGGCGCCGGTACAGGTCGAGCAGCGCCGGGTCGTTGAGCACGTCGTAGAGCCGCGCCGTGCGCTCGAGCGAGGCGATCTGGCTGAACAGCTCCTGGCTGGCGCGGGCCGCCGTGACGCCCTGGATCACGATCTTCTGGCCCGTGTCCGCCAGTTCGCGGATCTGGTAGGCGGCCGTCAGGATGGCCACCAGAAGCGGTCCGGCGATCAGTGCCAGACCGAGTAGCATCAATCCGCTCAATGACTTGGGTCGGGCCCAGTGCATGCCCGGGAATTCTATCGGATCGGCCTGCGCGAGGGTTGGATTAACTCCCCCGGTAACGGGCGCCGTGCCCCCGCGCCCCGGTTCGAGGGGAGGCGCAGGCTCGTCAACGGCGCCCGCGCGGAGGCGGGCCTCACCAGGGTTCGCGCTGGAGCTTCTGCTCCCACTGCAGCGACGTGCGGACAATGGTGTCCAGATCGTCGAGCCGCGGTCGCCATCCCAGTTCGCTGCGAATTCGGTCCGCCCGGGCAACCAGGGTCGGTGGATCGCCTGGCCGGCGGGGCTCTTCGCGGATGTTCAGAGATCTACCGGATACGCGCTCTACGCTGGCGAGGACTTCTCGAACGCTGTAACCGTGTCCGTAGCCAACGTTCAGTACTGTTGAGGTGCCGCCATTGCGCAGATAGGTCAGCGCATCAACGTGCGCCGTCGCGAGGTCTTCCACGTGCAGGTAGTCCCGGATGCCCGTCCCATCGGGGGTGGCGTAATCCGTACCGAAGATCGAGACATGGGGGCGCTTTCCCACCACGGCTTGGCAGGCCACTTTGACCAGCAGGGTGGCCTTGCGCGTGGCCTGACCGATTCGACCGGAGGTGTCGGAGCCGGCGACATTGAAATAGCGCAGCGCGACGTAGCGCAGCGGGGATGCGGCCGCGACATCGCGCAGCATCCATTCCGACATCAGCTTGGAAGTCCCGTAGGCGTTGATCGGCGCAGTGGGCGAGGCTTCCGAAGCGTGGCTTTCCGGCGGTATGCCGTAAACCGCGGCAGTGGAGGAGAACACGAAGTGACGCACACCGGTCTCGAGGCAGCACTCCAGCAGATTGCGCGTCGAACAGGTGTTATTGCCGTAGTATTTGAGGGGTTCGGCCACCGACTCGGGCACGATGGTGTGGGCCGCGAAATGCAGCACGGTGTCCACCGAGTGGGTGCGCAGCAGCTGCAGCACCTGATCGCGGTCGCCGACCTTGCCGATCACCAGCGGTGTATCGAGCACCGCCTGGCGGAAGCCGGTGGACAGATCGTCCAGCACGATGACCCGCTCGCCACGGGCGCGCAGCTGCAGCACGGTGTGGCTGCCGATGTAACCGGCACCGCCGGTGACCAGAACGGATGAGCGGCTCATGCAGCGGCGGGACCGTGGGAATCTCTCGAGTGGGTACGATGATAAACAAAAGCCGATCCACGGATGTGAAGCCGTTCACCGGGTTGTCACCGGAAGTGGTGCTGGATGCGGCCGCATCCGTCGGCCTGGAGGCCGATGGCCGGCTGTTCGCGCTCAACAGCTACGAGAACCGCGTCTATCAGCTCGGCACCGCGCAGGGCAATCTGGTGTTGAAGTTCTACCGGCCGCACCGCTGGAGCGATGCGCAGATCGGCGAGGAGCACGCGCTCACCGCCGAGCTGGCCGAGGCGGAACTGCCAGTGGCAGCGCCCGTGGCGCGCGAAGGCCGCACTCTGTTCACGTTCGGGGAATACCGCTTCGCGGCCTTCCCCTGGATGCCCGGACGGGCACCCGAGCTGGATGCCGCGGACGCCCGGCAGATCCTGGGACGCACGCTGGCGAGGTTTCACCAGGTGGGCGCGCGCCTGCCGTTCCGGACCCGCCCCCTCATCGGCATCCAGCGACTGGGTATCGATGCCTGCCGGCAGGTGCTGGCGGGCGAGCTGCTGCCGCAAGGGCTGCGTGACCGCTACGAACACACCGCCGAAGATCTGCTGGAGCGCATCGAGCAAGCGTTCGCCGCGGCCGGGACGCCTCACGGCATCCGCATCCACGGCGACTGTCACCTGGGGAATCTGCTCTGGAACGAGCGCGGGCCGGCGTTCGTGGATCTGGATGACTGCGGCACCGGACCACGTATCCAGGACCTGTGGATGCTGCTCTCGGGCACGGCCGCCGATCAGCGCCGCCAGTGGGCCGAGCTGCTCGAGGGGTACCTGCAGTTCGCCGATTTCGATTTCCGCGAGGTGGCCCTGGTCGAGCCGCTGCGCGCGCTGCGTATGCTGCATCACGCAGCCTGGGTATCGCACCGCTGGCTGGATCCGGCCTTTCCGCGCGCATTCCCGTGGTTCGGCGAGGAGCGCTACTGGGAGAATTACCTCGGGGACCTGCGCGAGCAGCTGCAGACGCTGGAAGATCCACCATTGCGGTAAAGCGTGTCAGTAGCCGGTACGCAACCGCCAGAAGTCGCGCTTTTGGCCGGCAATGGGAGCCCGGCGTCCGCCGGATCCGCCCCGGGCCGATCCGGCCAGGTAAAGAAGGTTCACGAAATCAACCACTGCCGCGTGCGCTCCCGTTGTCTTACGCGGTACAGTGCCTCGGGCCGTATTGCAGGAGCGACTCGAGAAAGTGCGCGGAGCTATGCGAAAAACCAAGAGTTTTGGCCTGACCCCCTGGTGTCTCCCCCGGCCTGGCCTGCTCCTGGCCCTGCTATGTGCCCTGGCGGGCTGCGGCGGCTCGGGCTCGGACAATTCAGCCATGAGCACCTTCCACATCCGCAAGGCCCAGAAGCCCGTGCGCGCCACCGGGTCCGGCCAGCAGGACTTGCGGGACATGGTCAGCGCTGTGGGAACGGTCAGGTCCACTCCGGCGGTGGACATGAAGTTCTCGCTGCTGCAGCACCCCGATTTGGGTCAACCCGTGGAGCTGGACGTGGTGGTGATTCCGGGTAACCCGCTGCCCGAGAACCTAACCGTCTCCTTCCAGGGGGGAGAGGGTCTGGACATCGTCGATGGCGCGCAGTCCGAGCCCGTGGACAAGCCAGTCGCGGGTGCCCCCATCCGATACGTGGTCAAACTGGTTCCCAAGCGCGACGGTATCTTCACCGTCACGGCGGCCGTCACCGAGGACAAGGCCAACGTGACCAGTACCCGACTGTTCGCGATTCCAGTCATCGCCGGTGCCGGTCTCTCCGATGCCGCTGCGGCCGCCAGCCCCGCTGGGGCCGTGACCTCCGTGCCGAGTCCGAACCCGAAGACCAGCCCCAAGGCGGGTTCCAGATCCGATCCCAAGGCCGGCAAGGGCGCTTGATCAACGGCCGCGTTGCTCCGCCCTTATGTCAAACCAGAAGGCACGGGCGTCCCTGCATTCCGCTGAGGCCCTGACCGGCGCCACGACCGTTTCAGGTGCCACCACCGTCACCGGCGCCACCACCGTCACTGGCGCCACCACCGTCACCGGCGCCACCACCGTCACCGGCAATACGACCACGGTGACCGGCGGCGTCACGGGCATCGCGGGTCATCCGGGTGCTGCAGGCGGCAATACCACGACGCTGGTGCGCGCCGATCAGGAGCAGAGCACAGCGGACGGCAACGAACTGCACCCCCAGCTGCGCGCGCAGCTCAAAGAACTGCGCCTGCGCACCGGCGCGGCGACTCCCGACCTCTCGATGCTGTTGCGACTGATCAGCGCCCATTACGACAGCATTGATGAGGAACGCCGCGGCATCGTCCAGTCCATGCGCCTGATGGCCGATGAGGCGCGCGCCCTTGCACATGAGGCACGCGAGCAGAGTTCGGAGCATCTGCAGGTGATCCTCGATCACATCAAGGACGTGGTGATCACGGTAGATGAGGACGGAGTCATCCAGACTTTCAACCCGACTGGCGAGCGTGTGTTCGGTCACATGGAAGCCGAAGTCGTCGGCCAGCGTGTCGATCTGCTGATTCCGAGGATTGCCGTGCACGAGACCGTGCCGCAGGCCCTGCAGCGGCTCGCGGCCAGTTCCGGCGATACGCAGATCGACCTGGCAGCGCGCGAGTCGGTGGGGCGGCGCAAGGATGGCGAATTCTTTCCGGCCGAGATCGCGGTCAGCAAGGCGCGTGTCGCCCGCCGCGGAGTGTTCGTCCTGTGTCTGCGTGATGTGACCGACCGGCGCCAGTCCGAGCAGGCGGTGCGTGAGAGCGAGGCGCGCTATCGCCTCCTCGTGGACCATGCGCCGGAAGCCATCGTGGTGCTCGACTTCGATGCGGGGCTGTTCGCGGACGTCAACGTGCACGCCGAGCGCCTGTTTGCGCTCGATCGGGAGCGACTGCTGAAGGTGGGGCCCGTTGATCTCAGTCCGGCGCAGCAGCCGGATGGAGCGGCTTCAGCGGAGCGCGCACGCCAGTACATTCAGCGTGCGCTGGATGGCGAGCCCCAGGTGTTCGAGTGGCTGCACCGGGATGCCCTCGGGAAAGAGATCATCTGCGAGGTTCGGCTCGTGCGCCTGCCCAGTGAAGCGCGCCGGCTGGTCCGCGGCAGCATCGCCGACATCTCCGACCGCAAGCGCGCCGAGCGCGTGGCTGCCGCGGAGCACGAAGTCTTCCAGCAGCTCAGCAGCAACGCGCCCCTGCCGGAAGTGCTGGCATCGATCACGCGTCTGATCGAGTCGGTTGGTGTCGGCACGGTGTGCTCGATCAGCCTGCTGGCGGAGGAGGGCCAGAGCTTTTCGCAGATCGTGGCGCCGCGGCTGCCGGAGAAGCTGCGCGCGGTGCTGGAGCGTTCGCCGATCGACATCCGCAACGGCTCGTGCGCGGCGGCCGTCCATCTCGGGCGCCAGGTGCTGGTGTCGGATGTCTCCAGGGATGCCTTCTGGCTGCAGCGGCGCGCGGCGGTGCTCGAAGCGGGCCTGCATGCTTCGTGGTCCACGCCGCTGAAGGCGGCAAGCGGGCGGATGCTCGGCTCGCTTGGAATCTACCGTCTCGAAGTCGGCCTGCCCACGGCGCGCGAGTCCGAAACCATGGCGCATGCCGCGCAGCTGGCCGCCATCGCCATCCAGCGCCGCCTGGCCGAGGATGCCCTGCGCAGCAGTGAAGCCAAGTTCCGCGGTCTGTTCGAAAGCATCGCCGAGGGTGTCTATCAGAGCGGCCGCGATGGCCGCCTGCACTCGGTCAATCCCGCCTTCGTGGAGATCCTCGGCTACGGCAGCGCTGAGGAACTCTACGCGCTGCCGAGCGTTGCGATGCTCTATTGGAACCCCGCCGATCGGGCGGAGTTCATGCGGCAGGTGGAGTCCGAGGATGGGATCCGCAACTTCGAATTCCGCATGCGCAGGCGCGACGGACAACAGGTGGTGATTCTGGAGAACGCCCGCGTGGTGCGCGATGCGGCCAATCGGGTGGTGGGCTATGAGGGTACGATCGCTGACATCACCGAACGCAAACGGGCCGAGCAGGCGGTGTTCGCCGAGAAGGAGCGCGCGCAGGTGACGCTCCAGTCGATCGGTGATGCGGTGATCAGTACCGATGCGGAGGGCCGCATCGAGTACATCAACCCGGTCGCCGAGACCCTCACCGCCTGGAGGCTGGATGAGGCGCGCGGCCGCCCCATCGGCGAGGTGCTCAACCTCGTCAACGAGATCACGCGCGAGCCCATCGAGAATCCACTCATGTGCGTGCTGGGATTGAGCGCGACGGGCACCGCCGCAGATCATTCGGTGCTCATCACGCGCGCCGGCCAGGAAGTGGCCATCCAGGAATCGGCCGCACCGATCTGCGACCGCCAGGGCAAGGTCATCGGCGCGGTGATCGTGTTCCACGATGTGACCAAGGAGCGCCGCCTGAAGCGGGCGCTGTCCTATCAGGCCAGTCACGATGCGCTCACCGGGCTGATCAACCGGCGGGAGTTCGACAACCGGCTGCATGCGGCGGTCCAGAGCGCCCAGCAGGGCGAGGGCTCCTC
>Ga0335070_10002246_pt1 | contig 22573 bp, 28 predicted proteins | sample Lox_Sample_13_FD_206722 | JGI IMG/M metagenome (GOLD analysis project Ga0335070, IMG submission 206722) | Soil microbial communities from Loxahatchee National Wildlife Refuge, Florida, United States - Lox_Sample_1.3 | ecosystem: Environmental > Terrestrial > Soil > Wetlands | place: USA...
GCGCGGTGAAGGAGGCCAAGGCGCTCATCCGCGACAACGTCAAGTCGTTGGCCGAGGCGGTCAGGCAGGGGCGCGAGATCGTGGTGCCGGGCCCGACCTGTTCCTACATGCTCAAGCAGGAATACCCATGGCTCGACGGCTCGGAGGACGCCAACCTCGTGGCGGCTCACACACGCGACCTTTTCGAGTACCTCGCAGGGCTGCACGCGGCCGGCAAGCTCGACACCCGCTTCCCGAATGCGCCGGCCAAGGTCGCCTATCAGCTGCCCTGCCATCTCAAGGCGCAGAACATGGGCACCAAGTCGGCCGATCTCTTGCGGCTGACCGGCGCCGAGGTGGAGACCATTGAACGGTGCTCCGCCGTCGACGGCACCTGGGGGATGAAGAAGGAATACTTCGAGCTCTCGATGAAACTGGCTGAGCCGCTCTTCAAGGATGTGCGCGAGTCCGGCGCGACCTGTGTCGCCACGGACTGTCCGCTGGCCGCGCTTCAGATCACGCAGGGCACCGGCATGGAGGCGCGACACCCGATCCGTATCCTCGCCGAAGCCTATGGGATGGACCCGGAGTGACACCCATGACGAACGAGAAGATCGAGCTGAAGGACGTTCTGAACTTCTTCGACTACGAAAAGGTGCGAGCCGAGATGCGTGAGCGGGTCATCGAGCTGAAGCGTGTGCGGCGGGTGACGGTGGGCCGGCACCTGTCCTTCGTCTTCGAGAACCGCGATACCGTGCTCTTCCAGATCCAGGAGATGTGCCGGGTCGAGCGCATCACCGACGACGCCAAGATCCAGGACGAGATCGACGTCTACAACGCCCTTCTGCCCGGCCCGCGCGAGCTCAGCGCCACCCTCTTCATCGAGATCACCGACAAAGCGCAGATTCAGCCCGTGCTCGACCGCTTCATGGGCATCGACATCGGGCCGACGGTCTGGATCCAGGTCGGCAAGGAGTTCGCGATCCCCGGCGAGTTCGAGGCGGGACACTCCGACGCGGAGAAGGGGAAGCTCTCGGCCGTCCACTTCGTGCGCTTCGTCTTTCCACCGGAAGCTGTCCGGGCCTTCGCCGACTCGCCCGTCTCCCTCGTGGTGGACCACTCCGCCGAGCGCGGGCGTGTCGAACTCCCGGCCGCTACGAAGGCCCAACTCCTCCTCGACCTCCGCAGCTGACAGACGAAGGCCGGACGGGGCGCGATGTCCCGTCCGGCCTGTGAGTGTCCGGGAAGCGCCGCGGCCTAGCCGCTCTTCTTCATCATCTCGAATAGTAGATAGAAAACGATCGCCAGGATGAACCCGAACCAGAGCGTGCCCTTGACGGTCGCGAGCGGCTTGGTGGTGGGTTTGCCCGGGGCGACGGAGAGGGCGTTCAATTCGACGAGGAGGATGATGACCAGCGCGATCAGCCAGAAGGCCGCTCCCGAGCCGGGCATCGGCAGGGGCAGGTGGCTGGCCGCGCCCATCATGAAGAGCATCGGTATCGAGAACACCACGTTGGTGCGGGAGGCGAGCCCCGCACGGGCGGCCTTCGGCGCCACGGCGGGGTTCGCGGGCTTGCCGGCGGCCGTATCGAGGGCGTTCTGGATGACCAGCTTCTGCGCCGGCCAGATCACGAACCACACGTTGAACCACATGAAGCTGCCGAGGATGCCTCCCAACAGGATGACCCAGGTGCCGGGGTCGGTGATTCCGCGCCGGCCGATCCAGTAGTGCAGGAGGTAGAGCCAGCCCGACAGGAAGGTGATCATTGCGCCCCACCGGAACCACCACATGACGCGGGGCAGGAGCTTTTGCTGGGCGCCGCTGCGCACGGGAGCTTCGGTCTCGGCGAAGAACGGGGTCTGCGCGAAGTTGAGGTAGTAGAGCAGGCCGATCCAGGTGATGCCGGCCAGGAAGTGGATCCACCGCAGCAGGAACAGGAAGCCTGATTCGCTCATCAATGCCATCGAACCCTCCTTGGAGAGGACTGCGGGTCAGGCGCTGCCGTCATTCGTCTTCGTCGTCGAGGTCGTCATCCTCCACTTCTTCGTCCTCGAGATCACCCTCGGCCTCGAGCTCGTCGTCGTCGAGGTCATCGTCCTCGTCGTCATCATCATCATCATCGTCCTCGTCGAGGTCATCGTCGTCGAGGTCGTCGAAATCGTCGTCATCCTCGTCGTCTTCGTCGTCCTCTTTCTCTTCCTCGTCGATTTCCGCGTCATCCTGCGCGAGCAGAAATCTCTCCCTGTCGTCTCTCCACGGCTGATTGCCGAGCCACGCCATCAGAGGCTCCTCCGGACGGTTCCCGCCTTGACTTGCGTGACGGGAGTCGTTACTGTTGGTCGTCGTTCGGCGGGATTATAGCAAAGCGCTTTTCGTGTCAACGCGATTTTCGGCGGCGTAGCTCAGGTGGCAGAGCAGGGGTCTCATAAGCCCCGTGTCGGAGGTTCGAGTCCTCCCGCCGCCACCACTCCCCCAGACTCCTCCGAGACACTACCGGCCGGCATAGCGAGTGGAGTGCGCCGCGTGCGTCCGCCAGTTTTCGACGTACCGCGCGGCCAGCGTCCGGTCGCGGATCACGAGCAGGTTCTCGGCATTCTGCCGTTCCGCCGCCGTCGTGAAGTTGAAGGAGCCGGTGATGACCGTCTCTCCGTCGATGACCATGACCTTGTTGTGGGCGATGGCGTGGGCCCCGTCGATGAGCGTGGCGATCCCGGCGTGAGCGACGAAGTCCGCCGAGGAGTACTTGGTGCCCGTCTCTCTCCGGTCGAGGATGACCTGCACGTCGACGCCGCGGGCATGGGCCTCCACCAGCGCCTTGGCAATGGGGGCCGAGGTGAAGGAATAGGCCTGGACGAGCACGGTTGCCTTGGCGGCATTCAGCGCGTCCACGACCGCTTTGGTGGCGCCGTGGTTCGGGGAGAAGTAGACGTGCCACGTCGGCAGGTCGGGCTCGGCCCGCGCCGCCGCCGCGAGGGCAAGGGTGGCGACGATGAGGGCGATCCTCAGCCGGAAGCGTCTCCGCCGCGCAGCCGAATCGGCAATCATCGTCGCGCCGAGTATCCCAGAAGATACGCCCTCACACCAAAGCTTTCGGCGGGATCCCGTGGCGGCGAGGGACGTCTGAGCGCACCGCGAAGTTTGGGTGCGGGTCCGCCGGATCGGGTACGATACGCAAACTGCCGGCCGGTTCCCCCACGGGAGCGCTGTCCGGCCGAAGCACATTGCGGCGGAACACTAAGGAGGAGCGGGATGAGCGACGAGATCCTCGTGGAGCGGGACGGCGGCATCGCCACCGTGGTGTTCAACCGGCCCAAGATGCGCAACGCGGTCAGCCTCGCCATGTGGGGCGAGATCGCCAATGTCACCGATGCCCTCTCCAGGGACGATGCGGTGCGGGCCGTGGTCTATCGCGGCGCCGGGCGCGACGCCTTCGCGTCGGGAGCCGACATCTCCGAGTTCAAGGAGAACCGCAAGGACACCGAGACGGCGCTCGCCTACAACAAGAAGACCGAGGCCGCGTATACCGCGATCAGGCTGTGCCCCAAGCCCACCGTGGCCATGGTGTTCGGCTTTTGCATGGGCGGAGCAATGGCACTGGCTATGGCGTGCGATCTCCGCTTCGCCGCCGGCGGGTCCAGGTTCGGCATCCCCGCCGCCAAGCTCAGCATCATCTACGGCCTCGATCCCGTGCACCAGCTCGTCGACCTCGTCGGCCCCGCGTACGCCAAGGACATCCTGTACTCGGCGCGCACGCTCGACGCGCCGGAAGCCTTCCGGATCGGTCTGATCCAGCGCCTCATGCCGGCCTCCGAGCTCGAGGCATACACCTACGACTACCTCCGTACCGTCGCCGAAAATGCGCCGCTGTCCATCCGCGGCACCAAGGCGCAGGTGCAGGCGATCTTCGAAGGTGTCAACGACGGGCACCGGAAGAAACTCTTCGACATGGGCATCGAGACGTTCAATAGCCTCGACTACGCGGAAGGCACGCGCGCGTTCACGGAGAAGCGGAAGCCGAGTTTCAAAGGTAAGTAGCCTCTGCGCATCGCCGTGCTCTCCTCCACGCCGTCCAACCCGCTGGAGGGGAGCGGCACCTTCGTCGGCATCGCCGGCCTCCGGCAGGGGCTCGAGGCGCTGGGCCACCGTCTCGAGTTCCGTCCGCTGCGCTTCCGCACCGGCTTTCACACCCTGGATCGCTGGCTGTACAACGCCGGTGTCGCGGTTCGCCCGCCCCGGGACGCCGATCTCGTCTATGGTGTCGACCTTGACGGCTTCCTGCTAGGCCGCCACCGGGTGCCACTGGTCGTGAGCCTCAAGGGCGTGATTGCCGACGAGCTCAAGAACGAGCGCGGGCTCACCCGGGCGCTGCTCTCGATCCAGGCGCGCTGGGAGCGGCGCAACACGGAGCGCGCGGACCTGGTGGTGGCCTCGAGCCGCTATTCCTGCGAGGTCGCCCACCGCGAGTACGGCGTGCCGGAGGACAAGCTGGCCGTCGTGCCCGAGCCCATAGATCTCGCCGAGTGGAACCGGCGCTTCGCCGCGGCCCGCCGTCTCTCGCGCAGCGGGCCGAGCATTCTTTGCGTCGCGCGCATGTACCCTCGGAAGCGCACCGTCGACCTTCTCGAGGCCGCCGCGCTCATGCGCGGGCGAATCCCCGACGTTTCGGTGCGCATCGTAGGAAGGGGCCCCGAGTGGGAGTCCGTGGTGCGCCGTCACGGAGAGCTGGGCCTTGGCGAGACGGTGACGCTCCTCGGCAATGTCTCGCGCGAGCAGCTCACCGATGAGTACGTCAATGCCGATCTCTTCTGTCTGCCGTCCGTACAGGAAGGCTTCGGGATTGCCTTCCTCGAGGCCATGGCGGCGGGTCTGCCGGTGGTGGCCTGTCGCGCGGCGGCCATCCCGGAGGTGGTCGAGGACGGCGTGACCGGAGTCCTGGTGACGCCGAGAGATCCGGCGGCGCTCGCGGGCGCGATGCAGGAGCTGCTCGCGAGTCCCGAGCGCAGGCGGGCGATGAGCGAGGCGGGCCGGCGCTCGGTCACGCGCTTCACTCCCGAACGGGTGGCCGGGCGCCTGCTGGAAGCGGTAAGATTGGCCCTCGACAGGAGGCAGGCCCGATGAGCGACGGTCAGGTCTATGCGACGCGCAAGTTCACGTTCTCGGCGGCTCACCGCTACTGGCGGGCGGAGTGGAGCCCGGCCGAGAACCGCCGCGTGTTCGGCAACCTCACCGTATCGCACGGCCACAATTATGTCCTCGAGGTGACCATCCGCGGTCCCGTGGACGCCCAGACCGGGATGGTCATGGACCTGGCCGAGCTCAAGCGCGTGGTCTCCGATGCCGTCATCCAGCGCTTCGACCACGCCGACCTGAATGCCGATCCGTTCTTCCTGCCCGGCACGATCCCGACCACGGAGAATCTCGTGCGCGCTTCCTGGGACCTCCTTCTGCCCAAGCTCGGGCAGGAGCGCCTCTGGCGGCTCAGGCTCTGGGAAGATCCGACCTTCTACGTGGAGTACTTCGGCGGGTGAGCGCGCTCGAGCTGACGCGGCAGTACCACTTCAGCGCCGGGCACCGGCTCGAGAGCGCCGATTTCTCCGCCGAGGAGAACGAGCGCGTCTATGGCCAGTGTTACCGGCAGCACGGCCACAATTATCTGGTCGAGGTCACGGTAGCGGGCCAACTCGATCCGGTTACCGGCATGGCAGCGGACCTCGGCACCCTCGACGCCGCCGTCAATCGAATCATCCTGAGCCGGGTGGACCACTACGACCTCTCGAGTGCCGTCGAAGTGCTCCGCGGCGTGCCCACGACGGGCGAGAACCTGGCCCGGGTCTTTTGGGAGTGGCTGGAACCCGCGCTGCCGGTGGGAAGCCTGCGCCGCCTCGTGGTGATCGAGACCGACAACAACGCCTTTGAATACCGCGGCGACGCCGCGAGGTGACCCGGATGGAACAACTGATCCGCGAGCTGCTGAAGGAGATTGGCGAGGATCCCTCGCGTGAAGGCCTGGAGAAGACTCCCTCGCGCGTGGCCAAGGCCTGGGAATACCTCACCTCGGGCTATCGGCAGGACGTGAACGAGATCCTCAACGAGGCGCTCTTCACCGAGGAATACGACGAGATGGTCGTGGTGAAGGACATCGATCTCTATTCGATGTGCGAGCATCACCTCCTGCCATTCTTCGGCAAGTGCCATATCGCCTACATGCCGTCGAAAAAAATCGTGGGGCTGTCCAAGTTGCCCCGGCTGGTGGAGATGTTTGCCCGCCGGCTGCAGGTCCAGGAGCGCCTCACCACCCAGATCGCCCAGACGCTCCAGGAAGTGCTCCAGCCGCGCGGTGTCGCGGTGGTCATCGAGGCCCTGCACATGTGCATGCTCATGCGCGGGGTCGAGAAGCAGAACTCCAAGGCCGTGACCTCCGCCATGCTTGGCCAGTTCCGTGACCGGCCCGAGACGCGCGCGGAGTTCATGGAGCTGATCAAGTCGCGCGGTGGCCTCATCCTGTGAGGCTCGCCGGCCAGGTCGCCCTGGTCACCGGAGCGGGGCGGGGTATTGGCCGCGCCGTGGCCGTGGCCTTCGCCCGCGAAGGCGCGCGTGTCGTCCTGGCCGCGCGCTCGGCGCGTGAGCTCGCCTCTGTACAGCAGGAAATCGAGTCGGCGGGCGGAGCGGCGCTGGCGGTGCCGACCGACGTGAGGCAGGAGCCGGCCATCGCGGCGCTGGTGAGCCGGGCGCTCTCCGGTAGTGGACGTATCGACTGTCTCGTGACGGCGGCGGGCCTGGCGGCCTTCGCTCCGGTGACGGACGCCAAGACCGAGGACTGGGACCAGCTCATGGCCGTGAACCTGCGTGGGGCCTTCCTCTCCTGCCGGGCCGTGCTCCCTGCCATGACCGCGCAGCACCGGGGGACCATCATCAATATCGGCTCCGTCGTGACCAGCAGAACGCTGCCGGGCAGCGCAGCGTACACGGCGACCAAGTACGGTCTCCTGGGCTTCTCGCGCGTCCTGGCCGAGGAGATGCGTCCGCACGGGGTCAGGGTTGGCGTGCTGTCTGCCGGGGCCACCGACACGCCGCTCTGGGACGCGGTGCCGGCCCCGCCGGACCGGGCCCTCATGCTCAGACCCGAGCAGATCGCCGAAGCGGCCCTGCTCATGGCGATGCTGGCGCCCGGAGCCACGCTCGAGGAGCTGACCCTGCTGCCCCAGGGCGGCATCCTGTAGGGCAAAGGGTCACGGGAGGCACCCGGCGCCCGCGTTTTTGCTATACTGTTTGCGTAGTCGTGAACGATCTGGAACCGAACCTAAGGATCTGGACCCGAGGAATCGAGCCTAAGGAGGCATTCATGATCTCGCTGACCGAAACCGCTGCGAAGAAGATCTCGGACCTGCGGCTGGAAGAGGGCAAGCCCGAGTGGGGCCTCAGGATCCGCGTAGTCGGCGGCGGCTGCTCGGGCATGTCGTACGAGCTCGGCTGGGACGATGCCGTCGGGGCCGATGACAATGTCACGGAGATGCACGGGGTGAAGGTCCTGGTGGACAGCAAGAGCGCGCCGTATCTCCAGGGGAGCGAGATCGACTACGTGGACAACAACATGCTGGGGGCGGGCTTCGCCATCAATAACCCCAACGTGAAGTCGTCCTGCGGGTGCGGCTCCTCCCACCAGTTCTAGACAGACGCACATGAAGGTCGCCGTTCGCTTCTTCGCTCGCTATCGCGAAGCGGCGGGCCGCGACCACGTCGAGCTGGAGCTTCCAGAGGGCGGTACTGTTGAATCGGCCTGGGAGGCGGTGGCGAGCCGTTTCCCGGTTCTTCAGCAGTATCGCCCTTTCACATTGTTCGCCCTCGGCACCGACTACGTCACCGCCAGCCACCCCCTCCGTGCCGGCGACGAAGTCTGCCTCTTCCCCCCGGTGAGCGGCGGCGCGCACCACGACCTGATCGAGGTCACGGACCAGCCGCTGTCCGAAGAGCGCCTCATGGCCGCCGTCGGGGACGCCGGGGCCGGTGGCCTCGTGCTGTTTTCGGGAGTGGTGCGCGAGGAGACCGGTGGCCGTCGCGTGAAGTATCTCGAGTACGAGGCTCACGCCCCTATGGCTGCGGCCAAGATGCGAGAGATCGCCGCCGCGCTGCGCGAGCGCTGGCCCGGCGTGCGGGGGGTCGCCCTTGTGCACCGGATCGGCCGGCTCGAGATCGGTGACTCGAGCGTGATGATCGCGGTGTCCTCGCCGCACCGGGCCGAGGCCTTTGACGCCTGCCGCTTTGCCATCGACACGCTCAAGGAGACGGTGCCGGTATGGAAGAAGGAGTTCTTCGACGACGGTGAGGTGTGGGTCGGACTGCAAGGCGACTGCGATCACCGTCACTGACCTCCACGCGCTCGCCGTAGACGCCATTCGCCGCTCCGGGATGCTCCAGGGCGGCGAAACTGTCTTGACCGCCGTCTCGGGTGGCGCCGACTCTGTTGCCCTTCTGGACGTGCTCCGCTCGCTCGCCACCGAGTGGCGTCTGACCCTCCACGCGGTACACGTTCACCATGGCCTCCGTCCCCAGGCCGATGCCGACGCCGACTTCGTTCGCGGCCTGTGCGCCCAGATCGGCGTGCCCGTCCGCGTCGAGCACGTTTCAGTCAGGCGGGAGCCGCCCTGGGAAGGTCTCGAAGCCGAGGCACGCCGTGCACGCTATGGCGCGTTCCGGGAGGTCGCCCGCCGCATCGGCGCCCAGCGCATCGCAACGGCGCATACGGCCGATGACCAGGCCGAGACGGTCCTGATGCGCCTCCTCCAGGGGGCGGGCCCACGCGGGCTCGCGGGCATCGCTCCCATGCGCGGGATCCTCATCCGGCCCCTGCTCGCCGCGCGCCGCGCCGACGTCGAAGCGCACCTGCGGGCGCGCGGTCTCGGCTGGGTCGAGGACGCGAGCAATCGCGACACGCGCTTCCTGCGCAACCGCATCCGGCACGAGGTGCTGCCCTTCCTGGCCCAGGCGATCGAGCCTTCCATCGTCGATCACCTCGCCCGCTCGGCCGCGCTGGTCCGTGGGATGGTGGACGATCTCGAGCGGGCCGCCGAGCGCGAGCTCCGGCACCTCGGGCGCCGGGACGCCGAAGGGTGGGTGCTGAAGGTCGCAGATCTGGCCGCACTGACGCGTGAGCTGGCCGTGGAGACGGTCCGGCAGGCCGCTCGAGACATGGGGCATCCGGGTGCTTTCCGCGGCCACACCCAAAAGGCGCTGCGCCGATTGCTCGCTCCGGGTCCGGTGCGCGGCGCGCTCCGCACGGGAGGCCTGACCGTCGAGCGTAGCGGGCGCTGGCTCCGCGTCGGGCCTCGACATCTCCCGTCGCTGGTACCGCACGATTTCGCGATTCCCGGCGATCTCGCTCTGCCCGAGGTCGGCCTGCTGCTACAGGCGCGATGCTTTCCGAGAGCGTCGGACTATGTCGCGCCGCGCGGGCCCTTGATTGCTGCCTTCGACGCCGATCTGCTCCCACGCCGGCTGCAGGTGCGCGCCCGACGGCGGGGCGACCGCTTCGCTCCCTTTGGCGGTCCGGCCGAGCGGCGGCTCAAGTCCTTCCTGATCGACGCGGGCGTGCCACGCTGGAAGCGGGAGCGGGTGCCCTTGCTGGAGGCGGCGGGTGACATCATTTGGGTGGCAGGGTTGAGGCGCGGTCAGGCTGCCCCCATTCGTCCCGAGACGAGGCGTATCCTCGAGGTGACACTCAAATCCGTGTGACAGTCAGATCTCCTCTGGCGGGGCCCGCGCGGGAGGGGTAAGATGGCGCGCCAGGAGGGGCCAAGATGATGACGAGAAATCGACTGCTGACCGTCGGGGCGATAGTAGTCGCATTGTGGCTCGGCCCGCCGCCGGCAGAGGCGCAGTCGGGAGCGCCGGCGGTTCCGGACAGCAAAGCCCTCCTTCACGCTCTGGAAGACGCGTTCGCCTCGGTGGCCGACCGTGTCACGCCCTCGGTCGTGAACGTCAGCGTCAAGTCGAAGAAGGGAACGCCGGGCGAAGGCGGCGGCCCCGGGCCGGAAAACGAGCAGCGCTTCCGCGACTTCTTCGGCCCCGAGCTCTACGAGCGCTTCTTCAAGCGGCGTGCCCCGCGCGAGGAGACGCGGGCGGCCGGGTCGGGCGTGATCGTCGACGCGCGCGGTTACGTCCTCACCAATGCGCATGTCGTGGAGAACGCCGCCGACATCGAGGTGCGGCTCTCCGACGACCGTAAGTTCGCCGCCACCCTGGTAGGACGGGATACCAAGACCGACCTGGCCATCGTCAGGATAGAGCCGGGCACGAGCGCCCTGCCGGTGGCGGAGCTCGGCGATTCCGACAAGCTGCGCATCGGTCAATGGGCGATTGCCATCGGCAATCCCTTCGGGCTCGATCGGACGGTTACCGTCGGCATTATCTCCGCGACGGGACGCACCAAGGTCGGCGTGGCGACCTACGAAGCCTTCATCCAGACGGATGCGTCCATCAATCCCGGGAACTCGGGCGGCCCTCTGCTCAACCTCGACGGCCGCGTCATCGGCATCAACACGGCCATCCTGTCTTCTGGGCAGGGGATCGGCTTCGCCATTCCCATCAACATGGTCCGCGAGGTCATGACCCAGCTCATCGACAAGGGCCGGGTGGTGCGGGGCTGGCTCGGCATCTCGATCCAGGACCTGACCGATGATCTCGCTGCGGGCTTCGGCGCCTCGGGCAAGGGCGGCGTCCTCGTGGCCGACGTCATGAAGGATAGTCCCGCCGAGGCCGCCGGCATGAAGGCGGGCGATATCGTCATCGACCTTGGAGGCACGCCCATCAAGGAGGTGACCGAGCTCCAGAAGCGCGTGGCGGCGATACCGCCGGGCCGACCGGTGACCATGACCGTCTTGCGGGACCGCAAGCCCACCAGGCTCACGGTGAAGGTCGGAGAGCAGCCGGGCGAAGAGACCATCGTCGCGGCGGCCCCGAAGGGCATGGGCTTGGGCGTGACGGTCGAGGCGCTCACCGAGGAGGCGGCGCAGACTTTCGGGCTGCGCTCCGGCTCGGGCGTGGTGGTCACGGAGGTGGCGCCGGGCGGCGTGGCGGAAGCGGCGGGAATCAAGGAGGGTGACCTCATCCTCGAGGTCAACCGGCGGCGCACGACGACCGTGGACGAGTTCAAGAGGGCCGTCGCGGCGCTCAAGCCGGGGGACGCCGTACCCGTGCAGGTGGAGCGCAGCGGGGCCGGCCGTCAGTACGTCGTGCTCAAGGTCCCCGCCAAGCCCTGAGCCCCAATTCCTGACCTCATGACCGCCGCTCTCGATCCGTCCCGCCCGCGTCCAGTCGCGCTCGTCATCGACGATGAGCTCGGCGTCCGCGAGTCCTTCCGGCTCATCCTCGACGGTGAGTTCGAGGTCCTCGAAGCCGAGCAGGGCTCCGAGGGGCTCGAGGTGTTGCGCGGCCGGCGGGTGGACGTGGTGCTGCTCGACGTGCGCATGCCCGGCGCCCCCGGCCCGACCTTCCTCCCGCAAATCCTCGCGCTCGACGAGGGCATAGCCGTGATCATCGTCACCGCGGTCAAGGATGTGCGCACGGCCGTCGAGACGATCAAGGGCGGCGCCTACGACTACGTGACCAAGCCCTTCGACGTGGACGAGATCCTCGCCCTGGTGAGACAGGCGGCCGAGCGCCGGGTGCTCGAGCGGGAGGTGCACTGCCTCCGCGCCGAGCTGGACCGTGCCCACGGCTTCGATTCCCTGATCGGACGGCATCCGTCCATGGTCAGGCTCTACGAGCTCATCGCGCAGGTGGCGCAGACGCCGGCCACCGTGCTGATCGCGGCCGAGAGCGGCACAGGCAAGGAGCTGGTCGCCCGCGCCATACATCGGCAGGGCCCGCGGCGCTCCCAGCCCTTCGTGGCCGTGAACCTCGCCGCCATCCCCGACACGCTGCTCGAGTCCGAGCTCTTCGGACACGAAAAGGGTGCGTTCACGGGTGCGCATGCGCGCAAGGTCGGAAAGTTCGAGCTGGCCCACGGGGGCACACTCTTCCTGGACGAGGTCGGCACGCTTCGCATCGATCTCCAGGCCAAGCTGCTCCGGGCGCTGCAGGAGCGGGAGATCGAGCGTCTGGGCGGGAGTCATCCGATCCCGGTCGATCTGCGCGTGCTGGCCGCCACCAACGTGGATCTCAAGGCCGCGGTGCGCGCGCGCGTCTTCCGCGAGGACCTCTACTACCGGCTCAACGTGGTCCCCGTGACGATCCCGCCGCTCCGCGCCCGCAAGTCCGACATCCCCATCCTGGTCGAGCACTTTCTCCGCAAGTATTCCCAGGAGTTCAAGAAGGACGTCCGGGGTATCTCTCGGGGGGCCCTGCCGACTCTGCAGGCCTATGACTGGCCGGGCAACGTGCGCGAGCTCGAGAATATCGTCGAGCGCAGCGTCGCCCTCGCGACGGGGCCGGTGGTTCGCCTCGACGACCTGCCCGTCGACCTCGCCATCCACGAGGTCAACCAGCGGGCCGGGGGCGACGGCGGGTCGGTACCACTGCCGCTACAGGAGGCGCGGGACCGCTTCGAGCAGGCCTATGTACTCCGGGCGCTCGAGCGCGAGAACTGGAACCGGACCCGCGCGGCCCGGCTGCTGGGCATGCACCGCAATACGCTGCTCGCACGTCTCGCGGCGTGGGGGGTCCGCCGCGAGGATGTGGCCGGCGCGCAACCGCCCGCCCTGGGCGGTAACGTTTCCTGAGCTCCGACCTGCGGCGATCCGCCGCCCTCCTCGCGACCCTTCTTGCCATCACGGCGACGGTGGCGCTGGCCATCGTCTGGGGCCAGCGCAAGCCGCCAGCTCAGCCGCTGATCATGGCCTTCACGCCCTCGCGGGATCCGGCGGCGCTTCAGGGTGCGGCCGACAGCTTCGTGGCGCTCCTCTCGAAGCTGTCGGACGTGCCCGTGCGGGCCCAGGTCGCCTCCGACTACGCGGGAGTCATCGAAGCGCTCCGGAGCCGCCGGGTGGACTTGGCCTTCGTCCATCCGGTCGGCTATGTCCTGGCCCGGCGCGAGGCCGGTTGCGATATCCTCGTGCGCGACGTCTGGCAGGACAGGATCGCCTACAAGGCAAGCTTCTACGTGCGGAAGGATAGGGGGATCGAACGCCTCGAAGACCTTCGAGGACGCACGATCGCATTCGTGGACCCGGCATCGAGCTCGGGCTACATCTACCCCATGGTGCTGCTGATCAAGCGCGGGCTTGTCCAGAACCGGGACCCCAGGACCTTCTTCAAGGAAGCGCTCTTCGCGGGCACGCACGACGCGGCGCTGCGGGCACTGCTCCAGGGCCGGGTGGACGCGGCCACGACTTTCGACCGGGCGCCCCAGATTCATCTCAAGGACCCTGCCCTCGAGGCCCAGCTCGTCGCGGTCGCCGAGACGCCGGACATTCCTGAAGCGGGAATCTGCGCTCGTCCCGGGCTGCCCGCCGACCAGATTCTCGCCATCAAGCGGGCGCTCCTGTCCATGAAACGGCCCGACCACACCGCGGTGCTCAAGGACATCTACGACATCGACGGCTTCGTCGAGGGTAAGGACGCGGACTACGATCCGGTCAGGGACGCGCTCGCATTGATGGACTACCGACCGAAGCGGTGAGGCGGGAGGGTCAGGCGCGCCGGGTCACTTCGGCCAGTGCTAGCTTATTTCCGCCAGTGCTAGCTTTTTTCCGCCAGCGCTAGCTTATTTCCGATTGACGCACTTGATGAGGCGCCAGCCGTTGAACATGTTGACCTTGGTCGAGATCTCCGCGCTGAGCCCGACCTGTTCCAGGAGCGGCTCGAGCGGCAGGTTCGACTTCCAGCCAAGCCGCGTACATACGGGCGATACCAGGTCTTCCAATCGCCCGACCACGCGACGCTCGCTGCGGAAGTGGTTCAGGACCACGATATTGCCGCCGGGCTTTACGACCCGTCGCATCTCCCGCAGCACCCCCACCGGGTCCGGCACCGCGCTGATGGTGTAGGTCGCCACCGCCGCGTCGAACTCACTGTCGCCGAAGTCCATGACCGTAGCGTCCATGGCCTTGAGGGTGACGCTGCTGAGAGCCAGCTCCAGCACTTTGTCCTGGGCCTTCTCGAGCATCTCCTCCGAGAGGTCGATCCCGGTGATGCGGCAGTGGCCAGGGTAGAGCGGCAGGTTTAGACCTGTGCCGATGCCGACCTCGAGGACATGGTCGCCCCGCCTGAGGTCGAGGAGCCTGATGGCCTGTTCGCGACCCGGGTGGAAGATCCAGTCGAAGACGAAGTCGTACGCGGGGGCGTAGATCTTATACGCCCGCTTGACCTGCCGCTTCTCCAGCGCCGCGTCCACCGACAGCCTCCTTGGGCGGGCGATCAGACACCCTCCTTGAGCATGACTGCCGATCTTCTAACACGGCGCGCAGGAATTGCCAAGTGCTTTCTGACCCCTTGATCCTAAAGGAGAAAGTTCAAAGTTGATGGGGGGGCGGCGGGGCCGGTGGACGCTCCATCGCCGCAACCTGCGCCTCGAGCTGTCGTATGCGGGACCGAAGCTTCCAGTGGCGGAGGAGACTCACGCCCGAGGCGAAGATCACCCCCCCCAGCGCCGACAGCAGGATGACGAAGCTCAGCGGCATACCCTCCACGCGCCAAGTCACGAACCGGATGACGACCGGGTCCATGTTCTGAAGCGCGAATACCGCGCAGGCCGCGCCCACGAGGACGAGCACGATATAGGCGAGTGTCACCGGTCGGCACTCCTTCCATTGGCGCCGATGGCGCGGAGGAAGCGCTGGACGATGCGGTCCTGGCATTCAGCGGGATCTGCGGTCCGGACGAGGCTCTCGACAGGCAGGACCGCCTTGGCCATAGTCCGGTGCCCGCCCGCCGAGCCAAGATCGCCGAAGGCCGCCCGCGTCACATCGCCCGCGCCCCTGACATAGCCCACATTCCGCACCGAGATATGGAGATCGTCGCCCACCACCCCGGATACCACCGACCACTCCACGCCCTCGGCCTGGAGCCCGAAGTCGGCAAACTGAGGGATGAGATCGGCGGTGGCGACCCGGCCCAGATGAGAGAAGAAGACACCCTTCGTGATCCGGCGCTTCGCGAGGCCCGTGGCCAGCGCATCGAGTGCGGCTTCGCCGAGAGCGGGGCGCTCGATGCGACGAAGCGCATTGTGATTGGCCAGGAGGTACAGGAAGGTGAAGGCGTCGAGATCCGCCTTGGTGCCGCCCCGCTCGAGCCCGAGCGTGTCGGCCTTGATGCCGTAAAGGAGGGCGGTGGCCAGACGCTGCGTGATCTTGACGTCCGCGGCGCGCAGGTAGTCCACGAGGATGGTCGAGGTCGCGCCGTAGGACGGCCGGATGTCGCGGATGCGCGCGCGCACCGGCTCCTCGATGGGATGGTGATCGATGACGAGATCGACCTCGACGAAGCGCTCCTCCAGGAAGGACGGCTGGACGTCGACCATGGCGACCCTGTCGAAGCCGTGCATCTCGCGGGTCGTGATGGGTTCGACGTCGATCTCGAGGATCTCGCACATGGCGACGTTTTCAGGCCGCGTGATGGTGCCGAACGTGCAGATGGGTGCCCCGGTGCGGTTGCGGCCGAGGAGCGTTCGCAGCGCCAGCGCGGAGGCGATGGCGTCCGGATCCGGATCGTCCTGCATCAGGATCAGGACGCGCGGAGCGCCTTCGAAGTGGGCGCGGATTTTCTCGACCCGCGCGCGCTCCTGGGCCCGCTCGAGCTCGGGCTGGAGCACGCGCTCCCCGAAAGCCGCCAGCGGCACCGTGATGGTGCCCGGGACGTGGAGGCGTTCGTCGCCGACGATGAGCACGGCCGCATCGGGAAGGCCGGCACGCACCGCGGCGGCGACGCGCGCCGAGCGGCCGGCCGGCGCCGCCACCACAAGTGGCCCGCGGCCGCGCCCGAGCGCGCGCCGATAGGCGGCGGGATCTTCGGGGTCGCCGGTGACGGCTCGTGCCCTGCGTCGCGTGAGCCGGCCACGCAGAGTCGGCCCCGACACGAGGTACAGTGGCGGCTCTCCGGCCAGGGCGATATGACCGTCGAGATGGAGGACGAGATCTTCCGGCAGGACGAGGACGGGCCGCATGGACGGAGATATGGGAGCGGTCTAGCCGCGGGTCCTGCCGCGATACGCCCGACTGCCGGCCCGCATTCCGGCGCGCACCGCCCGCGTCAGCCGGCCGGCTTTCGATTCCACCGTATCTTTCGAGGCAGCCAGCGTGCGAGTGATGGAGTCGAGAGAATTCTTGAGGGTGGTCTGCGCCACATTGATCTGCGCCGCGGCCCGGCGCTCGAGGCCCTCGAGCTTGGCCCGCGCGGTGCCGACACTACTGGAGGCTTCGGTCCGGAGGGTCTTGAGCTGGTCCTCGAGGTGAGCGAGTCGGGTTTCGAGCTCTTTGAGCCGGGTCTGTGCGGCGCTCCGCGCTGGGCGGCGTTTGGGTCGCTCGGCCATGTGTCCTCCCGTGTCACGGCTTGAAACAAACGACACCACCACCTCTACCTCAAGGCCCGTCCGGGGGCAAGCTTCTTGGCCTGGCGCTCCGGGACCTCAGCGCAAGAAGGCCGTCCAGAGCTGGAGGACGAAGGCGACGCCGGTAAGCGCGAGAGTGGCTCCGGCCAAGACGCGGTCCGATCCCTGTTCCGGCCGCTCGTGAGTAGGTTTGACGATGAAGGCGGCCAGGAAGCCTCCGATGAGCCCTCCGGCATGCCCCCAATTGTTCACGCCGGTACCCGAAAGCAGTCCCAGGACGAAGAGGACAAGCGCCCAGGTTCCGTACTGGCGCAGCACGGCCGAGCCGAAGAAGCCGCCGCGCCGCCGCCCATACCAGACCATCGCGGCAAGGAGGCCGAAGATGGCGCCCGAGGCTCCGACCGTGAATGGGGTGCCCACGAAGTCCGAGAGGAGAAAGCAGACGACCCCGCTCGCCGTGAAAATGGTGATCGTCCGGGCTCGGCCGTACACCTGCTCGACGTCGGGGACGAGCTGGCGCACCCAGAGCAGGTTGAACAGGATGTGCAGCAGGCTGCCGTGGAGATAGATGGCAGTCAGGACAGTCCACCAGTGACCCTGCTGCCAGGGTAGGGCCCCCGCCATGCCGAGGGCATAGAGGGCGCGGCCGCTCGGAGCCAGCAGATCGAAGACGCCGTGAGGGATGAGCGCCGCCCGGGGATCGAGGGCGAGAGAGACGAGATAGGCGACGGCGGACACCACGGTCACGAGCCCCGCGAAGTCGAGCCCGCCGATCAGTCGTCCGATGCCCGGTCCGAAACCCCAGAGCCCCGGGTTCCGGCGCCCGCAGTAGAAGCAGACCGAGGCGTCGGCGCGGTTCAGCTTGCCGCAGGCGTAGCAGAGGCTCGACCCGGAGCGCTGGCGGAACACGCTTCGCTCTACGCGCCGTACTTCGCGAAGCGGAGCGCGTTGGCCATCAGGACGGGCATGAGGTCCTGAGCGGGCACGAGGCCGAGCGCCCCCGCCGCGCAGTCGCGCTCGGTGAATCGGCTGACCTGATCGGCGCCGCAGTAGCCGCTCGACACGAGCGCGGGCACCGGCTGCCACCCGTGCGCCGCGAGGATCGAGGGAGTCGAGTGGTCGCCGGAGACGGCCAGCACGTCGGGCCTGAGCGCCAGAATGGCGGGCAGGTGGACATCGAAGCGCTCGAGCGCCGATACCTTAGCGTCGAAGTCACCGTCCTCGCCGGCCTTGTCGGTGTCCTTGTAGTGGAGGAAGAAGAAATCGTAGTCGCTCCACCGCTCCCGGAGCGTGGCGATCTCGTCGGCGAATGCCGATCCCGTGTCGAGCACGTCCATCCCCACGAGCCGGGCGAGCCCGCGGTACATCGGATACGCGGCGATCGCCGCGGCACGCAGCCGGAAGACGGCGGGGAAGAGCGGAATGTCGGGCTGCCGGTCGAAGCCGCGCAGCAGGATCATATTCGCCGGGGCCGCGTCCTGAAGCAGCGGTCGCGCGCGCTCGACGAACTCGTTGGCCACGGCTGCTGCTCGGCCCGCAGCGGGATCGAGCGCGCGGACGCTCAGCGGCGGAACGCCCAGCGCCTGCGGATCCGTCTCCGACAGCGGTCCCGAGAGCCCCTCTCCGCGTAAGACCAGGACGAACCGGTGCTCCTTGACGGGCTCGACGATGATCTCGGCGCCGTCGACCTTGATGGCTCGCAGCCGGTCGCAGAGCTTGACGCAGAGATCGGTCGCGATGCGGCCCGCGCGCCGGTCGGTGATCCGGCCCTCGCCGTCCACGGTGCAGAAATTGCCTCGCGCGGCCACGTCACCCGGCTTGAGGTGGAAGTCGATGCCGAGAGCCTCGAGGACGCCGCGGCCCACGGGATGCTGGAGCGGATCATAGCCGAAGAGGCCGAGATGCCCCGGGCCGCTGCCGGGTGTGATGCCGGGACCCACGTGGCGGAGGAGGCCGCAGGCCGAGCGGGCCGCGAGTGCGTGGAGGTTGGGCAGGCGCGCGGTTTCGAGCTCGCTCTTTCCTGTGGCGGGGCGCGGCAGACCGCCGAGGCCGTCGAGAGAGCAGAGGACGATCTTCGTCGTGTTCGGCTGGGCGAGGTCGTGGAGCAGACCGAGATCCATCTAGGACGAGCCTTCCTTGTTTTCCCCGAAGTCGGCCGGCACGGGTGGCCCCCAGATATACAGCGAGTCATCGGAGGGAAAGTTCCGCGGCTCCCACGCGCACGTCTCCGGGATCTGATCGAGGTCGTAGAAGTACTCGGCGAAACTGCCCCACGGGTCACGGATATAGTAGAAGAAGTTCGATCCGATGACGTGCCGGCCGAATCCCCAGCCCGGCTGCCAGCCCCGGTCGACCATTCGCGCCGCTCCCATGCCGATCTCGTCGACTCCGCCCACCTCGAAGGAGCCGTGGTGGAAGCCGGGATGGCTCGATTTGAGCAGCGCCACGTTGTGATGATCGGTGGTGCAGCGCATGAAGGCGATAATGTCCTGCGAGCGGTCCGAGAGCTTCATCCCGAGAACGCGCGTGTAGAAATCCACCTGCCGGTCGATGTCGGGCGTGAAGAGCAGCACGTGTCCGAGGCGGCGTGGCGCCACCGCCAGGTCCCGCCCGGGCGCGCCCCTGACGGCCTGCCGCGGAGCGTAGCCGGGCCCATTGAAGGCCGCCGGCGCCTCCACGGCGACGGCGGCGGGAGCCTCCTCCCGCACATTGAGGAGGTTGCCATCGGGATCGCGGAGCCAGAGACCACCGCCCGGCGCATCCTTGGGTGGGTCTACTTCGGTCCAGCCGGCCTGGCGGATGGCGTCGCGTGTGCGCGCGAAGTCCTCGCCGGTGGCGCCGAAGCAGAGATGGTGGAGCCGTTTGCGCCGTCCCTCGTAGAGCAGCACGCTCTCGCGTGACTGGCGCGCCGGCCGCAGGCGCACCACGGGACCCCGGGCGGAGTCATCCGAGAGTCCAAAGTCGCGATAGTAGCGCTGGCCAACCGTCTGGTCCGGCACTTCCAGCGCGTAGTGCAGCAGCGAGCGCACCGGCATGACAGTCTCCCGAACGCGCTAGGCGTCCTTGACCGGGTTCTCGAGCGTCCCGAGCCCGGTGATCTCGAGCTTGCAGACATCACCGGGCTGGAGCGTGACCTGCGGCTTGCGCGAGAAGCCCACGCCGGCCGGCGTGCCGGTCGAGATCAGGTCGCCCGGCGACAGCGTCATGATGTTCGAAAGGTACTGGATGATGTAGCCGATGTCGAAGATGAAGTTCTTGGTATTGCCGTCCTGCATCAGGTTGCCGTTCACCCAGGTCTTGAGGCTGAGCGCGTGCGGGTCGGGAATCTCCGAGCGATCAGCGATGTACGGACCCACCGGGGCCAGCGTGTCGCCCATTTTCCCGGGACCCCACTGACTCGTGTGGAACTGGAAGTCGCGGGCGCTCGCGTCATTGATGATGGTGTAGCCATAGACGTAGTCGAGGGCCCTGTCCTTAGGAACGAAGCGCGCCGTCTTGCCGATGACCAGTCCCAGCTCGACCTCCCAGTCCAGCGTCTTCTCGCCTCGCGGCCTGAGAATGGGCTCGCCCGGATCAAGGATGGAATTGTTCCACTTGGGGAACACTGGCGGCTCCTTGGGCACCGCGGCGCCCGTCTCGGCGGCATGATCGCGGTAGTTGAGCCCGATGCAGATGAACTTACCCGGGTCATTGATGGGCGCATGGAGCCGAACGGTATTGGACGCGTGGCTGACAGGCTCCCACTTGCCCGCCTTCGTCGCGTCCACCATGGCTCCCAGCATGTCCTGGGTCGCCGAACCGCCTTCGAGAAAGCCGCGCGTGCTCTGAGGGAAGAGAGCGGCCGCGATGGGAGCCGAGCGGACCACACCTTTGGCGGACAGCCAAGCGGCGCAGCTGGCTTCGAGGTCGACCACGCGATCCTGTCCCATGTAGCAGCCGAGGCGCGGGGAATGGCCGTTCTGAGAGAACCGGACGATCTTCATGTGGGCCTCCTTGGGGTCCTGTGGGCGATTTGGAGCGGCCGCGCGCGGAATAATAGCACCGTTTTGGCAGACCGGGAGGCGTGTTGAAGTGGCTGGTTTTTCTTTGTTATAGTGGCGCAACTGCCTGCTAGGGTAGGAAGTGTCAGCATGCGAACAGGGGTCCGGTAGGGTGGGCGCCCGAGGTCGACGGCAGCACATGGAGGTAAGACCATGAAGACTTCTTCTTTGATCGCTGCGGCGCTCGTGGCCGCTCTGCTGTCGATGGGCCCATTCGCTCCCGTCATGACCTTGGCCCAGGCGCAGATGCAGCAGCAGGCGCAGCCGATGCAAAACGTACCGCCGCTGGGGCCGTCCGACCCGGCATTGACCAGCCAGGTGCCCGGACAGGAGGTCCGGCCCGTAAATCCATCGGAGTCGATGCTGTTGCCTGCCAACGAGCCCGTCTCCAGCAACGAGCCGACTCCCGGCGACGCCACCGCCGCCGGCTTCATGAACGTGGTCTACGTGCCTGGTAAGGCGATCATCTGCACGGCGGGGATCGTGACGTCTACCGTGCTCATGGTGCTGACCTTCGGCAGCGCCTACCGTCAGGCGCGCGAAGTCTTCATGGAGGGCTGCAGCGCTCCGTGGGCTCTGACCGCCGATCACGTATCCGGCAAGATCCCGGGTCCCGGCGACCCCGGGTACGATCCCTCCGGCCGCTACTAGTTGGGCCGACTCCCGCCAGAGTATCTCCGGCCTCGCGAGGCGAGGCCGGAGCGTGTCTGCCGGCACCCTGATCCCGAGACCTGTCCCCAGCGGCTGAACCCGCACGCGACCGGCGTAGTCCGGTAGAGTGGTCGCATGGCGACCTCTCCCCGGTGGGTCGTCCCGCTGCTCTTTGTCCTGCTGGCGCTGAGCTTTGCCGCGGGCATCTGGGGCACCTGGCGTGAACTCTATCCCGGGCAGGGACTCTACCGCGTCACCGGCGTGTTCGAGGCGCGCGCCGGCGAGACGCTGATGCTGGTCAATCACGACGCTGCGCCGGGGCTCATGGACGAGATGAGCAAGATGGCCTTCTACGCCGAGACGAAAGAGCTGCTGGATCACGCGGGCCTGGTCCGCGGCGATCGAGTGAGGCTGACGGTGCGGCAGCTGCCCGACCGCTACCTGGTGGTGGAGATCAAGAAGATCCAGTGATGGAGGCGCTCGATGGCCGATGACGGGTTCTCACCCGAGGCGCACCGCTTCGCCGCGCCGCGCTACTTCGACGAGTTCAAGGTTGGCGAGTGCTTCTACATTCCCTCGCGCACCATGACGGAGGCGCTCTTCGCGGCCTTCCAATCGGCGTCGGGCGACAATCACCCGATACACTACGACCGGCCGTATTGCCGAGCCCACGGCCACCGAGATCTGCTGGCCCACGGCCTGCTGGTGGCGGCCCAGGGCGCCGCCGGCGCAGGCATCTTCCCGCACGTGGTGGGCGACGCGCTGGTCGCGTTCCTCGACCAGTCGTCCAGATTTCTCAAGCCCGTCTACGCGGGTGACACGCTCTACCCCATGCTCACCATCACCGCGCTCGAGCCCGGGCGCACGACGGGCGTCCTCGTGATGCGCGTGACCATCCACAACCAGGACAGGGAGCTGGTCATGGAAGGCGAGCATCGATATCTCCTGCGCAGGAAACCCTGAGGAGGGCTCCATGGCATACCGGATCAACCATATTCATCTGAAGGCGTCGGACCCACGTCGAATGGCCGAGTGGTACGTCGGGGCATTCGATTTCAAGATCGTCAACGATGAGACGCGTGTCTTCGGCGACCGGTTCGTGCGCTGCCAGAGCGCCGACGGCGGAATGGCGGTGAACATCTCGGGCCCGCGCACGGGCGAGACGCTCCAGCCTGGCAATGCCTCCGCCCACTTCGGCCTCGAGCACTTCGGCTTCGACTCGACGGACATCGAGGCGGATATCCGCCGGCTCGAGAAGCTGGGTGCCCAGCTCCTCGAGGGCCCGATCCAGATGCCGAACGGCGGGCGCATCGCCTTCATGCGCGCGCCCGATGACACGCGCGTCGAGCTTGTCCAGCCTGGCAAAGTCTCCGGAGGCTGCTGCTGACGCTCTCTGTGTAGTCACGGGGTGGGCGGGGAGGG
>Ga0335070_10002247_pt1 | contig 22570 bp, 16 predicted proteins | sample Lox_Sample_13_FD_206722 | JGI IMG/M metagenome (GOLD analysis project Ga0335070, IMG submission 206722) | Soil microbial communities from Loxahatchee National Wildlife Refuge, Florida, United States - Lox_Sample_1.3 | ecosystem: Environmental > Terrestrial > Soil > Wetlands | place: USA...
GAGATCACATCTACAAGATGGACTACAGCCTCTTCGTCCGGTACCACGAAGAGAAGGGGGCCGATCTCACCATCTCGCTCCTGGAGGCGGACGTGAGCATCGCCCACCAGTTCGGCATCGCCGAGGTGGACGAGACCTTCCGCATTCTCGGCTTCCAGGAAAAGCCCAAGGAGAACCCCAAGACCATCCCCGGGGATCCCGGACACGTGCTCGCCTCCATGGGAATCTACGTCTTTCGTGCCGAGATTCTCCTCAAGCTTCTCAAGTCGGGTGAGGAGCACGATTTCGGGGGCGAGATTATTCCCAAGATGCTGGACACCCATCGCATCTACGCGTACCCCTATCGCCAATTCAATCGGATTGAAGACTACGTGTATGTCACCCTCGAGAACGGCGAACGCGAGCTCCGTCTCCAGGAGAAGACTCGGGACTCCGGGTACTGGCGCGATGTGGGCACCCTCGATGCATACTGGAACGCTAACATGGATCTCACCGGCGTTGATCCTTACTTCAACCTCTACGGGTTCAAGTGGCCGATTCATACCCATCAGATCCAGGCGCCGCCCGCTAAATTCATCTTTGCCAACGAACGGCCCGACGGCTTCCGTGTGGGAAAGGCCCTCGATTCGCTGGTAGCCAACGGCTCGATTATCAGCGGCGTCGTGCGGAACTCCGTGCTCGGCCATAACGTCGTGGTGCGAAGCTGGGCTAACGTTGACGAATCGGTCATCCTGGACGGCGTTGTGGTGGGAAGGGGATGCAAGATCAAGAAGGCGATCATCGACAAGTATAACGAGATCCCGCCGGAGACTGAAATCGGCTACAGCCCCAAGGGTGATCGGACCCGCTTCACCGTTACCCCTCGGGGAATCACGGTGGTGCCGAAGGGTTGCTTCCCACCCCGGGAGTTTCCCTGGGAGTGATGTGGTGCCAAGAATCGGGGAGAAGGGCGGCCATTCCCAAGGTCGCCGCGGATGCTTCGTGCATAGTGCGGGCTCGGGCTTATTCGGGTGGATGACGGTGGTGGAGGTCGCTCTCCTGTTCGAAGTTGTAGCCGACTCTTAGGGTCAACCCTTCCTGGAAGTGGGGCGCCAAGATCTGGAGACCGATAGGTAGCCCGGTGCTGCTCAAGCCGCAGGGTAGCGAGAGACCGGGAATCCCGGCCAGGCTGGCGGGTAGGGTGAAGACATCCGAAAGATACATCTGGAGCGGGTCATCCGCCTTCTCGCCCAGAGCAAATGCCGGGGTCGGGGCCACGGGGGCGACCAGCACCTGACATACCTTGAAGGCCTCAAGAAAATCCTGCCTGATGCGAGTTCTGACCTGCGATGCCTTCTTGTAGTAGGCATCGTAATACCCCGCGGACAGGGCGTAGGTGCCGAGCATGATCCGCCGTCTCACCTCCGGGCCGAATCCCGCCGACCTGCTCTTTTGATACATTTCCATGAGACTGTCCCGCGAGGCGGGATGGCGGAGTCCGTACTTCACCCCGTCATAGCGCGCCAGGTTCGAGCTGGCCTCGGCCGGGGCAATGATGTAGTACGCGGCGACCCCGTACTCCGTATGCGGCAGTGACACCTCCACGCACCGAGCCCCGCGCCCTTCCAGGACCCGGATCGCCCTGCGAACCGCTTGTTCCACCTCGAGGTCCAGCCCCTCGCTGAAGTACTCCCGCGGCACGCCGATGGTGATCCCCTGGAGTCCGCCCACAAGACTCTGCCGGTAGTCTGGAACCGCCACCGGGACCGAGGTGGAGTCCCGTCGATCGTAGCCTGCGATCACGTTCATCATGAGCGCCGCGTCGGTGATGTCCTTGGTAAGCGGCCCGATCTGATCCAGCGACGAGGCAAAGGCCACAAGGCCGAAGCGAGATACGCGACCATAGGTCGGCTTGAGCCCCACTACGCCGCAGTGAGATGCAGGCTGACGGATGGAGCCCCCCGTATCGGAGCCGAGAGCGGCAATGCACTCGCCGGCAGCCACCGCCGCAGCGGAGCCGCCGCTCGAGCCGCCTGGGATGAAGGCCGGGTTCCAGGGGTTACGTGTTGGACCGAAGGCCGAGTTCTCTGTCGAGGACCCCATGGCGAACTCGTCCATGTTGGTCTTGCCGAGAAGCACCGCGCCCGCGTCCTTGAGGCGCTCCATCACTGTGGCGTCAAAGGGCGGCACGAAGTTGCCGAGAATCTTGGAGCCGCAGGTGGTTCTGATCCCCTTGGTGCAGATGACATCTTTCACCGCTACCGGGATCCCGGCCAACGGCGTCGACTGCCGCCCGGACTGGCGCCGATCAAAAGTGCGAGCCTCTTCGATCGCGGCCTCTTCGAGGATGCTCAGGAAGGCCCCGATCCTCAGCTCCCACTTTCGGATCCGGTCGAGAAGGGACCGGGTCACCTCTTCGGCGCTCACCTCGCGCCGATCAAGAAGATCGCGCAGCTCATGTATGGTCAGCCGATAGAGCTCCATTGGATTCTCCCACTATCAGATCGCTCAAGTATCTCTTTCGCGGGTAGAGACGAGGACGGCGCCGGAGGCAGGGGGGTCTGCGGCGCAAAGCGCATCCGGCGCCACCGCCTAGATGATCCGCGGGACCACAAACTCCGTACCGTTCGACTCCGGTGCGTTCTCCAGCGATGCGTCTCGCGGTAAGGATGCCTCTACCGCGTCCTCCCGAAAGGCGTTCTCGAGATCGATCGCGTGCGAGGTGGGGGATACCCCTGTGGTGTCGAGTTCGTTCAGCTTCTCCACGTATTGGAGGATCCGGTTCATTTGCCGAGTGAGTTCCTCCTTCTCGCCGGGGCTCACCTCCAGACGGGCAAGCCGTGCCACGTGTTCCACCTCTTCCAGGGTTATCTTCACGGATTCTCCTCTCCCATGAGACTAGGGCTGCGGCTTCCCCATGGGCGCGTCAGGTTCCGGTGGGAGTCCTTGCGGCGGCCCCGGAACGACTGGTTCCCGCACCGTCGGCCGCCGTTTCTCCAGGCTCTTGAGATCAACAGGCACCTCCACCATTCGCCGCTTTTGGACGGTGATGAAGAAAGGCTGCCGCTCCACCTCCCGTGCCGAAGTCATCGTGGCCAAGCCCTCCGCTCCCGGGAAATCCCGAAGGGCGAGAAGAGCCTCGCGAAGTCGTGGTCTCGTGGTCACTCCACGCTGCTCCAGGCTCGCCATCACAAGGCGCATGACATCATAGCCTTGGGCTTCCGGATATCCAGGTATTTCACCAAATGTCTCCTGGTAACTTCGCACGAACTGGGCCGTCATCGGCCTCTGGCTGTCCGGGAAAAATCCATCTACAAGAACGGCGCCCTCGACATACGGGGCCGCCATCTCAAGAAGTTTTGGAGAGTTCCACAGGTTGATGCCGAGGAGTCTGATCCCCGTCAGGTCGTGATAGGCCAGCTGCGGGGCGATCAGGCCCACCTTGTCGTAGCCGTCGGGAATGAACATGGCCTCGAAATCCACTGCGATGCCGCTCTCAGGAATCGACCCTAGTTCCTGCTGTTCATCGGGCCCCTCCGTCTCCTCCCCCGGCAGCCCCACCTCCGCGGGGCCTGTTTTCTGGCCGGATGACGAGAGACCTACGAGCTTCTTGATCTGGTAAGCGAAATCCGTCTGGGACGCACTGTAGGCTTCCGCTCCTCGCACCTCGCCTCCCAGCCGGCGCACTTCGTAGCTGAAGAGTTGCATCAGACGGCCGCCATAGGCATCTTGTGGATAAAGAATCGCGAAGCGCCGCAGACCGAGCCCGAGCAAGGCATACTCCGCCAGAGCCCGTACCTGTTGCTCGTTACTCAGAGAATCTCGGAACACGTAGTCGCCAACTTGGGTAATCTCCCGTTTCTGCGTAAGAGTAATGATGGGAATCTGGAGCTGCTGCGCCTCCGAGGCGGCGGCTTCCGCCGCCTGCCGGCTAAGCGGCCCGATGATCGCGGCCACCTTGTGCGTTACGGTGAGTTCGCGAACTGCGGCCGCAGCCGTGGCCGGATCGCCCCGACTATCCTTCACGACCAGCCTGACCCCATTCTCGCTGGTCCCGGAGCCCTGGGCCGCCATTCCCATCCCGCGGAGCACACGATCGCCGTAGCCCTTATACCGTCCGCTCAAAGGCAGGACACAACCCACAGCCTGCATGTCGACGTCCCCGAGTTCCCGGATCCTTGAGGCCATGGCCGTCCACGTCTCTGCGAGGGCATCCTTGGGGGCCCTTGCCATGAGCCGCTCGAGCCGTCTTTGGGCCGCCTCGAGCTGCCCGCTACCCATCTCCAGCTCGGCTAGGCGCGTCTGCAAAAAAAGGTAGGGGAAACCATCAGGAAACTCGGCGAGAAGCGCAGCCACAGACTCCCGATTCAGGGATTTCACCTGGGTGCCAACCTTCTGGGTCAGTTCGGCAACCCGCTCGCCTGATGCCAGCGGGTACGACCTCGCGTACCAACGAACCGCCTCAGCGTGCCTCTCGAGGCCGGCATTGGCGTCCCCCACGAGCTCTGCCGCCTCCGCACGCTGGCCCTTGTCGGTAAGAAAAGAGAAGAGGGGCCTGCCGGATTCCGCTGCATCATTGAACCGGCCCGTCTTCACGTAGCAGCGGAGCAGCCAAAGGCGCGCCTCCTTCCCATCCGGAGTCATGGGGGCGCGACTCACCACATCCTGAAAACGAGCGATGGCTTGCTCGTAACGCTCGCCTTGAAACTCTATCTGTCCCTGCCGGAGCATAGCCCGGGTAGCTTCGGCGGTATCCGCATAGGCCTTCACCAGGTTGGCGTACCGTTCTCTTGCCGCTCCAAGGTTGCCCTGCCGGAAGGCCTCCTCCGCCAGAGCCAACTCCTGAGCCGCCTGACGGGAGTGGGCGTCAGCCGGTGAAGGCGCGGTCTCGACCGCCTTTGAGGTCTGGATAACGGTACACCCGGCGAAAAGAGCGACCGCCAGCATTAAGACCAATCCTGACATGGCAACGCTTCGTCTCATGGTCTTACCACCCCTATCAGTCGTATCATCGATTATGTATCGTATGGCCTTTGTGATTCCGCCTCTGTGCGCCTTTGCGGAGCTGTCCCGAGACCCTCCGGCGGCAGACATCCCTGCCGCACACCGCCGATTTGCGGCTGCAAGCCCGCAGTCACGCCGGCAGCGCATAAAAAAAGGGTGCCAAGAGAACATATCTTTGTAGCACCCTTTTTCCACTCAAGGCAAGAGCCGAATCCAACCTAGCGCTTGTCGTCCTTGACCTCCTCGAACTCGGCTTCCACCACATCCTCATCGGCCCCTCCGGGTCCCCCGGATGGGCCGCGCGCCTGTTCCTGGGCGCCGCCGCCCGGACCGGCCGCCTGTTGCGACGCCGCCTTGTACATCGTCTCAGCGAGCTTATGGGAGGCGTTCATGAGATCGTCAGCGGCCTTCTTGATTGCGTCCCTGTCGGTTCCCTCCATCGCCTTCTTCACCCGCTCAACGTGCTCTTCCACGTTCCGTCGCGTCGCGGCATCCACCTTGTCGCCCATCTCCTTCAAGGTCTTCTCCGTTTGGTAGACCAAGGAGTCGGCGTTGTTCTTCGCTTCAACCAACTCTCGCTTCTTCCGGTCATCCTCGGCAAACGTCTCCGCTTCCTTGATGGCCTGTTTGATCTCGCTTTCGCTCAGACCGCTGGAAGCGGTGATCCGGATGGACTGCTCCTTGCCGGTACCTAGATCCTTTGCCGAGACGTTTACAATCCCGTTCGCGTCGATATCGAAGGTCACCTCGATCTGGGGGACGCCACGCGGCGCCGGCGGGATACCTACGAGCTCAAACCGGCCCAAGGTCTTGTTATTCGCCGCCATCTCGCGCTCACCCTGGAGCACATGGATGGAGACCGCCGGTTGATTGTCAGCTGCGGTGGAGAAGATCTGGCTCTTCCGGGTGGGTATGGTAGTGTTCTTCTCGATGAGTTTGGTCATGACCCCACCGAGGGTCTCGATGCCAAGAGAAAGGGGAGTCACGTCCAGGAGGAGAACGTCCTTCACGTCTCCCTTGAGGACTCCGGCCTGGATGGCTGCGCCCACGCCCACCACCTCATCAGGGTTCACCCCCCTGTGAGGCTCCTTGCGGAAGATCTCCTTGACCTTCTCCTGGACCCGGGGCATCCGGGTCATGCCGCCCACAAGCACCACCTCGTCCACCTCATTGGGGCTGATGCCCGAGTCCTTGAGGGCAGTGTGGACCGGCGGCACAAGCTTCTCGATGAGATCCTCCACGAGAGACTCCAGCTTGGCTCTGGTGAGCTTCACATTGAGATGCTTGGGGCCGCTGGCGTCTGCAGTAATGAAGGGAAGATTGATATCAGTCTCCATGGATGTGGAGAGCTCCATCCTGCCCTTTTCCGCGGCCTCCTTCAGGCGCTGAAGAGCCATCTTGTCCCGGCGGAGATCGATCCCCTGATCTTTCTTGAACTCGTTCGCCAGCCAGTCGATGACCCGCTGATCAAAATCCTCGCCACCCAGATGGGTATCGCCGTTGGTCGCCTTGACCTCGAAGACGCCTTCGCCAATCTCGAGAATAGAGATGTCGTAGGTGCCGCCGCCGAGATCGAAAACGGCGATCTTTTCATCCTTTTTCTTATCGAGACCATAGGCCAGTGAGGCCGCGGTTGGCTCATTGATGATACGTAGGACGCTGAGGCCGGCGATTCGCCCGGCGTCCTTGGTCGCCTGGCGCTGGCTGTCGTTGAAATAGGCAGGGACGGTGATGACCGCTTCATTCACCTTTTCTCCGAGATAGTCCTCCGCCGTCTGTTTCATCTTCTGGAGCACCATGGCCGAGATCTCGGCGGGGCTATACTCCTTGCCCCGGATCATGACATGAGCGTCACCGTTTCCTCCCCTCACGATCTTGTACGGCAGAATTTTGATGTCTCGCTGCACCTCGGCATCGTCAAACTTTCTGCCGATAAGGCGCTTCACCGCGTAGACCGTGTTCTCCGGATTGGTAATTGCCTGCCGCTTGGCCACCTGGCCGACCAAGCGTTCGCCGCTGTCGGTGAAGGCGACGATTGACGGAGTCGTGCGGCTCCCCTCACTATTGGTGAGAACCTTCGGTTCTTTGCCCTCCATAACTGCAACAACCGAATTCGTAGTCCCCAAGTCAATGCCGATTACCTTCGCCATACATTCCTCCTCCATGTCCGGCCGTAACGAGGCCCCCTTCAGAGACCCCGAGTCAGCCCGAAGTCACCTTGATTCTCACATGCGAATTCGCTGAATTTTTCTCCCCGGTGGATGTGTTCCCGTTCTTGTTGTCGGCATCTATTCTGGGTGAGCTGGCAACCACCACCATCGCCGGCCGCAGCAGGCGGTCGTTAAGTACGTACCCTTTCTGGAGTTCCCGAACGATCGTATTGTTTGGGTGCTCCTCCGTCTCCTCACGGTATACCGCTTCGTGATATTTGGGATCAAAGAGCTTTCCGCTCGCCTCTATAGCGGTGCAACCGAATTTCGCCAGGGTGTCCTGAAACCTCTTCAACGTCATCTCAACGCCTTGAATAAGTCCGTCTTGCCGGGAATCACCCGGGGCATGTTCGAGGGCCCGCTCCAGGCTGTCGATCACAGGCAAGAGCTCCGCGATGAATCGTTCGTTCCCATAGCGAATGGACTCTTGCTTGTCCCGCTCCATACGTTTCTTGAAATTGTCCGCATCGGCGGCAACCCGGAGTGCCCGATCCTCCGCCCGCTCCGCTCTTTCCTCCAGCGCTCGGCACCTCACCAGAAGGGCGTCCCGGTCAGCGGCCTCAGGATTAAATGCCGCGGCGTCCGAGCTGGCCCCTTCGCCTGGGGGTTGGACCGGCTGCTCGCCGTCGGCCCCCTTCTCCGCGACAGACACCCCGGTGTTGGGTTTTACCTGTTCATGTTCCATACGGACCACCTAGCGCCTCCTCAGCCTTTTCTTTTAAGATCGATTAACTTACAGTCAAGCCCCTTCCTTGACAGGAGGGCTGACTACGCGAATGCCTTTGAGCCACGAGGCCAGCGCCGAGCCGGTTCCCTTAACCCGCATCTTGCGCGAGACGCCGAGCGAGATCGTGGAAACGGCCGACTATGCGTCTCTGCAGGAGGGACCTCCCTGCCTCGCACCATCCGATCTCGGCCGGCCTTTCCCGCCTAACCCGGGCTGGTCAGGGGGAGCTTGGCGCAGGAGGCTCGTCACGGGGAAGCCGATCCCACAGGGTTGCTCCTCGGCGAGCCCGCAGCTAAGCGACAAGGACGGCCATGGCCGCGGTCGTAGCAGGTTGTTCCTGCATCATGCGGCTTACAAGCACTCCTCCAGCATCTTGCTCAGAAGCTTGGCGGTGTAGTCCACCAGGGGAATGATTCTTGAGTAATCCATGCGAGTCGGACCGATGACCCCGATCGTGCCGAGTGTCTCCTCTCCGCTGGTGTAGGGGGAGGCGATTAGGCTCATTCCCTCCATTCCCTGGAGTTCGCTCTCGGAGCCGATAATTATATGGACTCTCCCTCCTGCAGTGCTCTTGTCGAGGAGTTCAATGATTTTGCTCTTTTCCTCGAAGGCGGAGAAGATGCGACGCATCTGCTCCACGTCGGCGAACTCCGGGTGAGCGAGGAGGTTCATGCGGCCGTCGATGTACAGGTCGCTTTCGGTTACATCCTTCTGAACAGCATTTTGGCTGAGCTCGAAGACCCTCGAGAGAAGAGTATCGAAGAGGACCTTCGCCTCCTTCATCTCGGCGAGCAAACGCTCTTTCACCTGAGCGACGGTCAGGTCTTTGAGCATGGAGTTCAGGTAGCGGCCATACTTGTCCAGCTCATCCTGAGAGATATCATCCTCGGTCTGCACCAGGGTGTTATGGACAATACCCGCCTGAGAGACAAGAATTGCCAGCAAGGTCCGCGGCCTGAGTCTCACAAAGTCGATGCGCTTGAAGGCGACCGTGGAAATCCGCGGCGTCAGCACCACCCCGGCCTGACCCGAGAAGGACGAAAGGACGCGAGACGTCTCCCGCAGTAGGCTCTCCACCCGTGGAAAGCCGCCCCGGTAGGCCCGACGAATCCGCTCCCGTTCCGACTGGGTCAGCTGCTGAATGGTCAGAATCGAATCGACGTAGACCCGCAGACCAAGGTCCGTAGGGACTCGACCTGCCGAGGTATGGGGTTGATGGAGATAGCCCAGATCTTCGAGGTCGGCCATTACATTACGGATCGTCGCCGGGCTCACGCTCATCCCGTATCTTTTCGAAATCGCCCGCGACCCAACCGGCATACCCGTCTTGATGTACTCAGCGATTACGGCGTTCAGAACCAGGCGGTTTCGCTCTTCCCGATGCGCATCATCCATAGTCCCACCGTTATTAGCACTCTTGCCAGGTGAGTGCTAAGAAATCTAGCAACGGAACTCGTGCTTGTCAAGATGAAAGTGCCGTCGAGAGCGTTCCAGCGCGTGCCTACCTGGCAGGGAAAGGAGGGCAAAAAAAATCGGCCGATTGGACGGGGCCACATCCAATCGGCCTGCACTAAGGAGAAAAGAGTCGAAGAGTCAAGAAGGCAGGGTTAATTCCGCACAACAAGCTCTTCGGCTCCCTTATTCTGCAACTTCCTTGCCATGGCGCAGGACTCCAAGAAGATTTTGTAGCAACTCATTGATTCTTCATAAATTCAAGATGTTAGAAGCCCTCTCCTGGCCTGCCGCTCGCCAAGTTCGCTCTCTAGCCGCACCCTGCCAGGCCCTCATCCCTAAGGACCTCGTAATGCATTGAAATGAAATAAGAACTTTCGACTGTCATGATTTGCCGTTCCAGAAATCCCGACATAATCCAGACAAAATCCGGACATAACGGGACATAATTCAGACATTGGGGGCCCTATGAAGTACTTCTCTATCCCGCCCACCCTCATACCTTCTCGCCCACCTGCTGAGACGGGGAGAACGTGGTCAGGGTATAGCGGAGGCCGCGCCCCCTGCCCACCGGCCGGATTAACTCCCTCTGGACCATCTGCTTGAGCTCCCGTAACGCATGCCTCTCCGTGACCGAATTGATCTGAGTGTAGTATTTGCTCGTGATAAAGCCGTTCTTTTTAACGAAGTTAAGCGCTTTGATCTGCCGCTGGTTGAGGCCCAAGTAGGGGAGGAACTCGCCCTCGTCGACGGGAGCCGGCGCCTCCGCGCCTCCCTCCCTGCCCGCCTCATCAGGGCGCGACTCCCTGGGGCTTTGACGAATCTCGTCAGGGAGATCCTGGGGACCGATCTCCTCACCGCTGCACAGGATAACTGCCCTCTCGATAACATTCTGCAGCTCCCGCACATTCCCCGCCCACTCATACTGGTAGAGGAAATTGAACGCTTCCTCGCTGACGCGTTTTACCGGCACCCCATTGGCCTCCGCAGCCTTACCGAGGAAGTGGTGGATGAGAAGGGGGATGTCATCACGGCGCTCCCGCAGGGGTGGGACCTCGATCTGCACAACCCGCAGGCGGTAGTAGAGGTCGTCGCGGAACCGGCCGTTCTCCACATCCCGCCGCAGATCTCGATTGGTCGCCGCGACCACCCTGGCATCCACGTGGATCGTTCTCGTCCCTCCCACGCGCTCAAAGTCCATGTCCTGAAGCACCCTGAGGAGCTTCACCTGGAGGGCGGGAGATATCTCCCCCACCTCGTCAAGAAACAGGGTGCCGCTGTCGGCCAGCTCGAAGCGACCCTTCCTCAGCGCATGGGCCCCGGTAAATGCGCCCCGCTCATGACCGAAGAGCTCGCTCTCCAGAAGCGACTCGGGCAAAGCTGAGCAGCTGACGGAAATGAACGGTTTGTCCCGCCTCGAGCTATTGAAGTGAATGGACCTGGCGATGAGCTCCTTACCCGTGCCTGATTCGCCTGTGATGAGAATCGTCGCCCGCGTCTGTGCCACCTTCTCGATAAGTCCATACACCTTTCGCATGGCCTTGCTCTGGCCCACGATATGTCCGAAACGGAAGCGCTGCTGCAGCTCCTGGCTGAGGAAGCGATTTTCGCGGAGCAGCCGGTGCATCTCGATCGCCTTCCGGATGGTAAGCTTCAACTCCTCATTCTTGAACGGCTTGGTGATGTAATCGAAGGCACCGCGCTTCATGGCCTCGACCGCCTTCTCCACGGTGGCATAAGCCGTCATCATGATTACGGGCAGCTCTGGCTGCTGGCTGTGGAGTTGGGCCAGGAATTCCATCCCATCCATCCCCGGCATGCGCATGTCGGTGATCACCAAGTCGAGATCATGGCTCCGGACCATTTCCAGGCCCTTTGCAGCATCGTCCGCGGTGAGCACTTCGTAGCCCACATCGGAGAGAAGGGCCTCGAGGACGATGAGGTAGTTCTTTTCGTCATCAACAATGAGGATCGTTTCCATACTCTAAGTTGCCTTCAGCACGATACTTAGTTCACCGGTTCAGTGCTCCCTCTGCCTCCAGTGATCGTAACGTCACTGCTCCCCGGCCTGAGCCAGCCTCACGGGCAGGTTGATAATGACCGCGGTGCCCCGAGCCTCGCCGCTGGCTTCGGTGCCCGCAGCAGGGCTCTCGATCCGGACGGATCCGCCGTGGCTCTCGATGATGTTCCGGACAATACTGAGCCCCAGGCCGGTCCCTTTTACCCGAGTGGTGAAGAAGGGCTCGAAGATCCGTCCCTTTACCTCTTCGGCGATGCCCGGCCCGGTATCGGCGATGACCACCTCCAGTTTGTCCTTCTGCCCGTCGTGGTACCGGATGCTGACCCGAATAGTTCCACCCTCTTGGAGCGCCTCGATGGCGTTCATGAGGACGTTGAGGAAAGCGCGATAGAGAAGGTCGCCATCGGCCTGAACCGGGCTGCCGTTTCTACTGTAGTCGCGCTCAACCCGGATGCCGCGCCGATCCATTTCCATCTGCAGGAAGGCTAGATTTCGCTCCAGCACCTCGTCCACCGGGCAGTCAGCAAGTTTGGGTTCCGTGGGCCGGGCGAAATCGAGAAAATCAGTGACGATCGAGTTCAGTCGCGCCGTCTCTTCCACGATGATCTTGCCGAGTTTGTTCCTGGGATCAGTATCGCCCATCTTCTGACAGAGCAGTTCGGCGGTGGAACCGATAATGCCGAGTGGATTCCGAATCTCGTGACTGACGCCAGCCACCATCTCCCCGAGGGCGGCCAGTCGCTCCGCTTGATGCAATTGCTGCTCCAGGAGTCGCCGCTCCGCCGCCCTTTTTTCGATGATCCTCTCCGCCCGCTTCACAATGAGACGAAGAACAACGAAAAGAAGGCTCATGACCACGGTGGAACTGACCAGGATGATAATCTGCAACCTGTTTATGGCCTTGTAGTCCTCGGAGATGTCCTGGGTGATCTCGAAGACGCCGAGAATCGGGCCGAGTTCTGCGGAAAGGGGCCGCTCCAAACGCATAGGGATATAGGTCTTCAGGATCCGTTCCTTTGCTAAGGCGCCGAACTCGAAACCGAGAAAACCGCCCCGCGAGATGAGGCGCGATGAAGAATTGCCTTCCTGAGCCATGGCGAAATCCCTTCCGCCCAGGCCGGAAAGGGCAACCAGAGAACGATCCGTACTGTAGGTGATGAACTCGTTGAGATCGTAGATGTCCACCCGATCAATCTTGAAGCCGTGAACGGTGTTGCGCACCACCTTGTCGAGCCGTTCGTACTGTAGGGGATTGCTGAGCTGCACCCGTCCGTATTTGAACACTGTCGGCAGTACGAACTGCATGATCACCTGGTGATTCAAATTGGCGGCGACGAGCATCGCGTAGTCTTCGCTCTTCTGGAGCAGCTCCGTCCTGGCGCGATGAGAGATAAAGACTCCCAGGGCGAGGGTGGAAACGAAGATCACGACCACGGCGGTGAGGGAGAAGTACTTCACCAGGCGGAATGGTTTGGTGCTGTCATGCGTCTCAGGATTCATGCCGCCACATCCAAGAGTTTTCCATCATGCGGGATTATACACCATATCGATCGGTTACAGGTCGAGGCGCACCGCGAAAACCAGCTGATCCCGTCCAGGGAACACCCCGAAGGAGAGCCGGTAGTCTTGCCTCAGCTCCTGGCGGTAACGCTTTTCCGCTTCCGCGTTGACTTCCTGGGCTGCGGCAGCCGCACTCCGGATGCCCCCCTGGTACCAGCCCAGCTCGAAGAACAGGAGAATCCCCCCCAGCACCGGACTGTCGTGGGTGAAGGCCGCTACCGCCCCCCAGATGAAAAGCCCGTTCAGAAGAAACGACGTTGCGGCTTGCGCCGGTCTGCCGACGTAGAGATGGCCAGCACCAGGAAGGAGAGCCGCCAGTGTTCCCGCAACCGCGGGCGACTTTGGCGCTTGATACGGTCTATCCTCCAGCGCCCGGATCAGCGATTGCGCCGTGGCATACCGCAGGCTCCCTGGCGGGATCGTTTCCAGGGTGGCCACCGCCTGGCGGTAGTCGCCGGTGTCCATGTACAGCCAGGCCAGGCGGACGACGACCGCCTCGCGTTCCGGATCGTCGGGGTAGAGAGCGACGAACCGCTCTCCCCAATAGGAGGCCTCACGGTATCGCCGCTGGGCCTCGAGCACGGCGATCATCTCGAGGAGTGCCATTTTTCCCGCAGGGCGCCCTGCCTCCCTCTGCGACAGGGCGAGGAAAGAGCTGAAGGCCTTGTCGAGCTCGCCTCCGAGGCGATAGCAACGGCCGATCTGAAGTTCCGCCTCCACGGCCCGTGGATCATCGGGGAACAGAAACCGGAACCGTTCGTATTCCCCCACCGCCCGGTAGAAATCCCCTTGTTCATAAAGCTGTCCGGCAAACCCCCAGAGCTCGTCGGCGCTCTCCTGGGCTCGAGCGTGACGAGCTCCGAATAGGAGCAGCGCCGCTACTACCCAACAACAAAAGAGTCGCTGTCTCACAACAAGAGCCCTCGGGATGCTCATTCTTTCTCACGCACGGGCCCGGCGCCAGAGGCAGGGACGGCCTGCGGCGCAAAGCGCAGCCGCAGCATCTACCTGCTGTCGCCGGCGGGCAGACCCCGAACGACATGTCACTTGGAAGAAGAGTCTTCTTGCCTGATTCGTTCCAGCTCCAGTTTTGACTCAAGATCTTTGTTCGCTTCGGCCAAAGCCGCCTTCATCTTTTCCGGGTCGTCCCTGTCACGGACATACGCCCAGTCCTGCTTGCGCGCCACCAAGTATGCCTGCACCGCGTCGATGTAACGGTGTTGACGAAAGAGCGCAACGGCGAGATTGTACTGCGCCTTGACATAGGCGGGAGAGATGGCGAGGGCCTGCCTGAAATGGGCTTCCGCCTGCTCGGGTTTCTGCAGGTGGAGGTAGACAATCCCGATGTTGTTGTGAGCTACGGCGTAGGCTCGGTCAATGCCGAGCGCCCTCAGATACGAAGCCTCAGCCTCATCGAGAAATCCAGCCTTAAATTGGTAATAGCCAAGGGCGTTGTGGTAGGGAGCACTGTCAGGGTAGAGCCTAACTAACTGCCCGTAGCGGCAGATGCCGTCGGCAGGTGAAAGCTCCGTCACTGCGGCCAGTGAGGACGAACCTAGAGCCAGGAGCACAAGGAAAAGCAGCCCCCTCTTGCGTCTGGAGATCAGGTCCTCTCGGCTTCGTCCACCCATACAATCCTGTCACCGTCCCGGCTCGAGGGCTCCCCTCACCCCTCCGGAAGCACTAACCGGTCCCTTTCGTGGGCTTCGGACGGCGTTGCTCCCGCCAACGCTTCAGTCGATCGCCCAGGGTGGCCTCGTAGCCTCGTTTGGTCGGTTCGTAGAACCGCAGCTCCTCGATCGCCTCGGGGAGGTATCCCTCGGGCACATAGGCGTCAGCGTAGTCATGTGGATATCGATACCCTCGAGCGTAGCCGAGACGCTTCATGAGGCCGGTTGGCGCGTTTCGGATTCTCAACGGCACCGGCAGACTCCCGCTCCTCTCTACCTCATCGGTCGCCTTGCCGTAAGCTACATAGATGGCGTTGCTCTTCGGGGCAGTGGCGAGATACACCGCGGCCTCGGCGAGGGCAAGATCACCCTCCGGGCGGCCCACCAAATGGATGGCCTGTTGCGCCGCCATGGTGACCACAAGCGCCTGGGGATCCGCGAGACCGATGTCCTCCGTAGCAAATCGTACCAGCCGCCGGGCAAGGTAGAGGGGGTCCTCCCCGGCGGCGAGCATTCTCGCCAACCAGTAGAGGGCGGCGTCAGGATCGCTCCCCCGGAGACTCTTGTGAAGGGCCGAGATGAGGTTGTAGTGCTCCTCACCCTCCTTGTCATAGAGCAGAGCCCGGCGCTGAAGAACGTCCACCACCGCCTGAAGGGTTACCCGCCGTCTCCCCGTCTCGTCCGGCGGGGTGGTGAGCACCGCCGCCTCGAGCCCGTTGAGAGCGATGCGTGCGTCCCCCCCTGCCGTTGCGGCCAAGTGCTGGAACGCCTCCTCGTCCACCTGGGCCGGGACACCACCGAGCCCCCGCTCCTTGTCATCCAACGCCCGTCTCAGAATTACCTTGAGCTCGTCCTCGGAGAGAGGTTCGAGGACTACAACCGGTGCGCGAGAGAGCAGCGGGGCGATCACCTCGAAGGATGGGTTTTCGGTGGTCGCCCCAATGAAGACCACGGTTCCCTTTTCCACGTGGGGCAACAAGAGATCCTGCTGAGCTTTATTGAACCGATGAATCTCGTCGACAAAGAGAATGGTCTGCCGCCGATAGTGGGCCCACTGCCGCCCGGCCTCATCAACCGCTGCCCGGACTTCCTTGACGCCCGCCGTCACCGCCGACAGGCCGATGAGGTAGGCACCCGTCTCCTGAGCGATCAGCCGGGCCAGGGTGGTCTTGCCGCAGCCGGGAGCACCCCAGAGCGTCAGGGACTGGAGCCGCCGAGTGCCGAGAAGCCTGCCGACCGCCTTGTCGGGCGCCATAACGTGCCGCTGCCCGACAAACTCCTCAAGTGTCCTCGGGCGCATACGCTCTGCGAGCGGCACCTCTTTCTCGCCAGCGGTCGAACCGAAGAGCTGCTCCTGCCTCACGGCCTCTTCCCTGCCACAGACGGCATAATCTAGGGATTTCTCTCGGAAACCTTAGCCTATGCAGCGGGGTTTGTCAACGGAACCCACCCGCTGGCGTGGGGCGGCAGGGCGTGACGGCTTGTTGGAGGCCACTGAGGTCCGTTGCCAGTTGCCCGTGGCCCGTAGTTTGGACGCTAGGAAGGCGGGAAAGGCGAGAATAGCGAGAAAGGCAGCAGCGGAAGGCGCACGGCATAGAGCGCAGCGCTGATAGCTGCTCCCTGGCCGCTGATCCCGGGTCCTTAATCGCTATGTGTCATACCGGGGGAAAGAAAGATCCGTGTTCATCTGTGCCAATCTGTGTCCCATACAGACGGGAATGACGAACGTGGCTAGGCCTCTACCCTTCCCACTGCCTTTCCCAGATAGCACTCTTTGATCTGCTGGTTGTTGAGGAGCTCGGCGCCTTGGCCCTCGAGGGCGATGTTTCCCGTTTCCAGCACGTAGCCGTAGTGGGCCACCTCGAGGGCTCCCATGGCGTTCTGCTCCACGAGGAGAATGGTGGTCCCCTGCTCGTTGATGGACTTGATGATCCGGAAGACCTCGGAGACCAGTATGGGAGCCAATCCGAGCGAGGGCTCATCCATCATGATCAGCCGCGGCCGGGCCATGAGCGCCCGGCCGAGGGCGAGCATCTGCTGCTCGCCGCCCGAGAGGGTGCCGCCCATTTGCCGGTTTCGCTCCTGGAGGCGAGGAAAAAGAGAGTAGACCCAGTCGATGTCTTGAGCGATCTCCCTGAGGTCGCTCCGGTTGTAGGCCCCGATACGAAGATTTTCCCAGACCGTGAGGTTGACGAAGACCTTTCGGCCCTCTGGCACCATGACCACGCCGCGCTTGACCACTCCATCTACGGGGGCGCGGGCGAGATCCTCGCCGAGGAAGGTGATGCTGCCGCTCTTCGGCCGCACCAGTCCGGCAATGGTGCGAAGAGTCGTGCTCTTCCCCGCACCGTTCGAACCCACCAGGGTGACGATACTCCCGTCCTTCACCTTGAGGGAGATTCCCCGAAGGGCGTGGATGCCACCATAGAACACATGGAGATCGCGAATCTCAAGCAAGACGCCGCTCCCCCAGATAGGCCTGGATCACGCGTTCGTTATTCTGGATCTCCTCGGGCGTGCCTTCGGCGATGGTATGTCCGTAGTCGAGTACCTTCAGCCGCTCACAGATGCCCATGACCACCGTCATGTCGTGCTCGATGAGAAGCACGGTGAGTCCATATTCCCGCCGAATTTTGCGGATGAGCTCGATGAGGGATTCGGTCTCAGCGGGGTTCATCCCCGCCGCCGGTTCGTCCAGCAGAATCACCTTTGGCCGGGTGGCGAGAGCCCTGGCGATTTCGAGCCGTCGCTGTTGGCCATAGGGAAGACTTCCCGCCTTTTCCCTGGCCAGGTGCGTCAGGCCGACCACGTCGAGGAGTTCCCAGGACGTTTCTTCCCCCGTTTTCGCCTCCCGCTGATAAGCGGGCAGGCCGAGGATAGCGCTCAGGAAGGAGGAGCGGACACGGAAATGGCAGCTCACCATGACATTTTCAAGGACGGTGAGGTCGGTGAAGAGACGGATGTTCTGGAAGGTGCGGGCGATCCCCCGGGCTGTGATCCTGTGGGACTTCTCGCCGTTAATTGGGTTGCCAGCGAAGACGATTGTCCCGCGCGTCGGCACGAGATTTCCCGTGATCATGTTGAATACCGTGGTCTTGCCGGCTCCGTTAGGACCAATCAGCCCCACCAGTTCACCTGGGAGGAGCTCCAGGGAAAACTCGTTCACCGCGGTAAGGCCGCCGAACTCCTTAGTAAGCTTGGTAATCGAGAGCAAGCTGCTCACTTGTCGCCCCCTCGAAACACGCGAGACAACGGCGAGCGCTCGAGGAGCCAGTCCCAGGAGAACTCGTTTCTCCCCATGATCCCTCGTCTCGCAAAGATCATGAGGAAGATGAGGATGATCGAGAAGATTACCATGCGCATCCCGGGAACCCCGGGGATATCCAGGCCGAAGATCTCCATGGGTTCCTCTACGACCCTCAGCCATTCACCGCCGAAGGAGAAGAGCACGGAGCCGATCACCGCCCCGGTAGTGCTCCCGAGGCCCCCGGCCACGATGATAGTCAGCAGGTTGAAGGTGAGAAAGAAGGTGAAGAGAGTGGGCGAAATGGTGGTGATCAGATGAGCCAGCAACCCGCCGGCAACCCCCTGGAAAAAGGCGCTCAGGGTAAAGGCCAGCATGTTGATGCGAAAGGCATTCACGCCCATAGCCTCGGCGGCCACCTCGTTCTCCCTGGTTGCTTTCATGGCCAGGCCGAAGGAGCTCTTGATCAGGCGAACGACCACCGCGACGGTAAAGACGGCAAACCCCCAGCTCCACCACAGGTTCGTGTAGGCGTGCAGGCCCTTCAAGCCCAGCGGGCCGTTGGTAACGGTCTGGAGATTGTTGGCCACCGCCCGGACTACCTCCCCGAAGCCCAGGGTTACGATGGCCAGGTAGTCACCGCGGACACGAAAGACCGGGAAGCCCATGAGAAAGGCGAAGAAGGCCGTGACGATGCCGGCAGCGACGAGGGTCCAGATGAATGGTATCTGAATGACGCTGAGCGGCCAGATAATGGGCTCGATGATGAAAGAGAGCTGTTTTTCCGCCGGGCTGAGGGTCAAAAGGGCGGAGGTGTAGGCGCCGATGGCGATGAACGCATTCGGTCCCAGGGAAAGCTGGCCGGTGATGCCGTTGATAAGGTTGTAGCTCACCGCCAGGGTGATGAAGATGGCCGTGTTGTTGAGGATGCGGATGACGTAGTCGCTGGCGTTGTTCTCCGCCCACAGGAGATAGAGGGCGAACACCCCCAGGCTCACGAGGGTGAGAAGGCGGTTCCGCCACTGATGGGCATGCATGGATTTGCGCGACTCCTGGTTCACCGACACGCACCCCTCTTACTTATCGACGATGGGCTCCCCCATGATCCCGGTGGGGCGAAAGAGAAGAATGACGATGAGAACGACGAAGGCGATCGCGTCCCGGTACCCTGCCAGCGCCGGCGCAACGGCCACGAGCAGGATCTCCGCCACCCCGAGAACAAAGCCCCCCACCACGGCGCCCGCCACGTTGCCGATGCCCCCCAGCACCGCAGCGACAAAGGCCTTGAGACCCGGGATCACTCCCAGGAAGGGATTGACCTGGGGATACTTCATCGCCCACATCATGCCCCCTGCCGCCGCCATTGCGGAGCCGAGGGCGAAGGTGAGCGAGATGATGCGGTTCACATTCACGCCCATAAGGCGCGTCGTTTCCATGTCGCGGGCGAGCGCCCGCATGGCGATGCCCGCCTTTGTCCGGTGGATGATGTAGAGCAAAACGAGAAGCAGCGAGATGGTTATGGCCGGGGTCCAGATGCTCAGCAGCAAAATATGGACGTCACCGATACTTACAACCTGGCCGAAGGCGTCAGGTCGGAAGAAGGCCTTGGGCCGCCCGCCCCAGACCACCAGAGCGAAGTTTTCCAGGAGAAATGAGACGCCGATCGCGGTGATGAGGGCGGAGATTCTCGGGGCGCTCCGTACCGGTCGGTAGGCCCCCATATCGATGAGGATACCCAGGAGGGTCGTGAGCGCGGTGGCTCCGAGGAAGGCTCCCCACCAGGGCAGATTGAACAGGGCGTAGCCGAAGAAGGCGAAGTAGCAACTCATCATGACGATGTCGCCATGGGCGAAGTTGATGAGGCGGATGATCCCGTAGACCATCGTGTAGCCCACGGCAATCAGCCCATAGAGGGCGCCCAGAGAGACACCGTTGATGAGCTGCTGGCAGAAAAGCTGGAAGTCCACCGTTTATCGCCCGTAAAAGAGTAACTCCATCCGCGCCGAACCGGGATTACGTAACACGAACAGGCGGCAAAGTCAAAGTAATTCCCCCGAGTTCGGCGGCCAATGTTTTCTCCCCACTCGGCGCCCACCTCACTCCGCTACCCCAGTACGCCAAAAAACAAGATCCCTCCCTCGGGCCGGGTCGGCCCAAGAGAGGGATCGAAGTCGTTGATCTGCCTTACGGGTTGACCGTCGTCACGTATACGAACTTGCCGTCTTTCACCTGGTTGATCACCACGCTCTTCACGGCGTTGCCGTCCTCACCGATGTTGATGTTACCCGATATTGCCTGGAAGTTCTTGGTACTGGCGAGAGCCTTCCGGACGTCGGGACCCTTGGTGGAATTGGCCCGCTGCATGCCGTCCATGAGAATGAAGTAGGCGTCCGCACCGAGGGCGGTGAAGGCGTCCGGATCCTTGCCGGTCTTCTTCTTGTAGAAGGCAACAAAGTCCTTGCCCAACTTGGTGCTAACCGCCTCGACGTTGAAGTGGCCGGTGAAATACATGCCTTCCACAGCCTTGCCGCCGATCTGAATGAGCTCCGGCGCCTGGGCTCCGTCGCCGGTCAGGATGGGGGCGGCAATGCCGAGGTCCCGGGCCTGCTTGGCCAAGAGGGCATCCTCGGCATAATAGTTGGGAGCATAGATGATGTCAGGTTTTGCCGCCTGCACCGCGGAGAGCTGGGCGCTGAAATCCTGGTCGCCCGTCTGGATGTAGGTGGTGGAGACCACCTTGCCGCCTGCCTTGGTGAATGACTTGACGAAGAAGTTGGCCAGTCCCACGCAGTAGTCCTGGGCGATATCGACGATCACCGCCGCGGTCTTGGCCTTGAGGGTGTCCACCGCCAGCTTGGCCGCCACTTCACCCTGGAAGGGATCGATGAAGCAGGCACGGAAGTAGTACTTCTTGCCCTGGGTCACGAGGGGATTGGTGCCGGTGGGGGTGATCATGGGGACTTCGTTCTTCTCGCCGATGGGGCCGCCGGCCATGGAGTTGCCGCTGATCGCCTCGCCGACAATGGCAACTACCTTGTCCTTCTTGATCAAGCGGTCAACCGCATTCGCCGCCTCGATCTTGTCGCTCTTGGTGTCCACCAGGAAGAGCTTGACTTCCCTGCCCAGCACCTTGGGCATCATCTCGTTGGCTACCTTGACGCCGTCCCACTCCATCTGGCCGTAGGCAGCCACGCCTCCGGTCATGGGGAGATAGGCCCCGATGTTAACGGGGCCGCCGGCCGCCGGTTTCTCCGCCGGCTTCGCAGCCGGCGCCGCCTTCGCGGGCGCCGCGGGCTTGGCAGGCGCCTGCGCCAGCGTCGGGGCAGCCAACACGGCGATCATCGCTACCGCCATCAAAATCGTTAGCACTCTCTTCATTCTCTTTCCCTCCCTTTGTTCAGGTAAGCTGTGTCTTCGTCCTCGTCCCAACAATCGTCGCAGTTTCTCTTGCCGCCTTGCATCACCACTGGTATGGACTGAGCTCTGCACGGCACGGCCAACTACGCCGCCGCAGAGCGTTCTGCTCCGTGCAGAAAGGAAAGACGGACTTCTCGGGGAAGGAGTCCCGGGTGCTGCACGTAAGAAGATGGCGGAACCCTACCACAGGGCTGGCGTCACTGTCAACAGCAGTGCGAGACGATCCTCGGGGAGCTCAGGCGGGCTCACGACGACGGTTGATAGAAGACCCCGAAGGATTCCACCGTCGGGGGATCCGCTGGCTTCAGGATGCCCTGCTCCAGTCTGGCCACGTAGAGAGGACGACGGCACAGTCCACCCTTGCCAAAAAAGATCGGCCCTCCGACCCCGGCGAAAGCCGACTCCCTGCTGGAGATCGCCTCAAGTCCCCGCAGCACCCTTGCCCGGCGATGACCCTCGCGAGCGGCCACCGCCCGCACGAGCTGAAGGGCGTCGTAACCCCCGGCGGCTATCCAGTCCGGCTGACGCTTGTATGTTGTGGTGAACCGCTCCACGAAACCGGCGACCGCGGGACGGTTGCTCCCCAAGAGCAGCGGTTGTGGCACTAAGAGCCCTTCCGCCGCCTGGCCGGCCATCTCATAGAAGTCCCGATCCCCGAGCACGTCCGGTCCCAGGATCACGCCGCCCAGTTGCTGGCGACGCCGCTCCATGAGGAGCAACCTGGCGCTCTCGGGGCTTGTGGCCAGGAATAGAGCCTCCGGGCCGGCGGCCTTCAGCTGCTGGATCGCCAGAGCCACCGCCGCCGCTTCGGGCCGGGAAGAAATGCGAGCCACTACCTCCAGGTTCTGTTTGCCTGCCTCCTCGAGAAAAGGTTCCAGGAACAGGTTGGCGTAATCCGACTCGTCGGTGACCACCGCCACGCGGGTGAAGCCGAGAGCCTTTCTCGCGTAAGCTGCAAGAAAGGCCGCCTGGTCACCTCCCCCGAAGATAAGCGAAAACAGGTTGCTCCTCAAGGTTCCCGGTACCTCTTCGGCCGAGACTGCCGGGGTAATGAGGGGCAAGCCGGCATTGCGATACACTGGGAGCGCTTCCCGAACCGACTCGGCGCAGAGATAGCCGATCACAGCGGAGAGAGAGGAATCCTGGGAGACCTGTCGGGCGACGGCGAGCCCCTTCTCCCCGCCGCACGGTGAATCATAGACAACGATCTCCACCTGAGCCCCTCCCGCCTCCGCCTTCGCCTCTGCGGCGGCGAGAAGCACCCCGAGGCGAAGCATCTGCCCCTCC
>Ga0335070_10002248_pt1 | contig 22569 bp, 25 predicted proteins | sample Lox_Sample_13_FD_206722 | JGI IMG/M metagenome (GOLD analysis project Ga0335070, IMG submission 206722) | Soil microbial communities from Loxahatchee National Wildlife Refuge, Florida, United States - Lox_Sample_1.3 | ecosystem: Environmental > Terrestrial > Soil > Wetlands | place: USA...
CAAATAAGCCTGTATTCCAAGGCAGACATGCCGGAAAACGTTCGAGTCTTTCCATGCTATAGCTGTGCCTATCTGAATTGCAGAAGCCCCCGCAAGAAGGAATTCGACCGCGTCACGCCAGCTGGCGGCTCCTCCACAACCGATTATGGGCACTTTGACCTCCTCGAAAATTTCGTAAACGCATCTTAAGGCGATTGGTTTGATGGCTGGTCCGGAGAGTCCGCCTATCTTATTGCTCAGAATCGGGATGGCTGTCTCGGTGTCAATGGCCATTGCTTTAACTGTGTTGATTGCAGTCAAAGCGTCAGCACCAGCTTTAGAAGCAACATTAGCGACTTCCACTATGCTCGTAACGTTCGGAGACAATTTGACAATCACCGGCCTAGCGATGGTCGCCTTCACTTTCTGGACGACTTCAGCTAGAAGTCGCGGGTTCTGTCCGATTTCTGAGCCTGTTTCCTTAACGTGGGGACACGAAACATTCAACTCCACAGCATCAGCGCCAGCCTCAACTGCCTTTTTAGCTGCTATTGCATATTCTTCCGCTGCAAAACCATAGACGCTTACTATAACTGGGACACCTAAGCCTTTTGCCTCACGAATCTCTTCGACAAAATTGTCTATGCCAGGATTTGGAAGTCCCATAGCATTGACTAACCCGCAAGAAACTTCAACAATCGTCGGATTAGGATAGCCGGCTCGCGCTTTCAACCCAACAGATTTTGTCACTACAGCTCCTGCTCCGCCATCAACAATGCTCTTCAATGATTCGGCAGAATAGCCTAGAATTCCAGAGGCCAACATCGTAGGATTTTCTAGTTTCAACCCAGCTAGATCTACGTTTAATCTGCTATGTTTCAATGCTTCTGCACTCCAAGTAGTCTTCAGCAAAGGTTGTCATTTTGGCAAGATAAAGTTTCGTCAAAAAGTCTCGATTAACGTGTGACGCAAGAGGCAAACGCGTGTAGTTAAGGTGGGAAGCCGAAGCGGAAACGATGAAAAACCTGGTTGAAGTGTTTGAGCATCTGGACCGAATCGACTAACGCATCCGCAGTGAGCTATCTCTATTTTCTCTTTTTCTGCCCAACATCTGGCTGTAGTTCTTCAGCGCCTAGAAGCACTCTCAACGACTTCACTTCTTCCCTGAGCATGGTTATCTCGCTTTCAAGAGCTTTAGCCTTCGAATCAGCCATCTTTCTGAGCTCCTCAATCTCAAGCAGAAGGTTCTTTCGTTCGGTTTCAAGCATTCTGATTCGTTCGATTACACTTTTGAAATTGCTCATGCTTTTTTGGCTCTCCCCGACGGGAGTAGTATCATTTTTCAGACGCTTAAGGTTTATGTAACGCAAAAATAGAACAAAATTCTAAGGCAGACTGCGTGTGGAAGACAGATTGCAATGATTTTGGGGGCATTTTGCAACAAGTATTTATTTGGATAGAAGCTATGAGATGAATGCCTCTGAGGAATATGACAATGAGGGCTACTATACTAGAAACATCTTTCGGAATACTGGCTTTTGACGAAGAAAACAAACTTGTAGGCAAAGTTTTGTTTTCGAAAAAACCACAAAACGCAGCAAATACCATAGTTCAAGCTGAATCTGGCAAACTTGTAAGCGAAATAGAAGACTTGATCAATCAGCTCAAAAAGAAAGGCTATGACTGTTTCGTTTTTGAGAATACAATCCTCGCACGAGAAGCTCAAGGAAGATTAGCCGTGACAGTCGAGGTTTCAAAGCCTTCGGAAGCCGGTGAAAAACTCCGCTCGAACATTGAACAGTTCGCCGTTGAAACCGAATTTGCAAAAGATGCAGAAGATTATCGCCTATGGACGCATAACATCACAATGGAAATCACTAAATTGAGAGTTAAGCGAGCAATTGAGAAACGAGACTTGCTAGTAGCGCAGGCGATTCAGACACTTGACGATTTGGACAAAGTTATTAACTTGTTCATGGGACGCGTCAGAGAATGGTATGGTGTTCACTTTCCAGAACTAGACCGTCTCGTTGAGAAGCATGAAACTTATGCACGTTTAGTGCTTAACTTGGGTAACAGAGAAAACTTTTCTGTTAAACGATTGAAAGAAGAGGAGATTCCAGACGCAAAGGCTGAAGGCATAGCAAAAGTAGCCGAAAAATCAATGGGTGCAGACTTGACTGAAACCGACTTGGCTCCAATTCAAGCCTTTTGCAGAAACATGCTCAGCCTGTACGAATTAAGGCAAAGCCTGGAAACTTATATGGATAAGGCTATGGAAGAGGTTGCACCAAACACGAAAGCTCTGATTGGTTCCCTCCTTGGAGCACGTCTAATCGCCATATCAGGCGGATTAACAAATCTGGCTAGGAAACCAGCAAGCACGATTCAGGTCTTGGGCGCAGAAAAGGCATTGTTCCGCTCGTTGAAGACTGGAACGAGACCGCCAAAGCATGGAATGATTTTCCAGCACACGCTTCTGCACGAGGCGAAGAGGTGGCAGCGAGGGAAGATCGCGCGAGCTGTAGCTGGAAAAGTTGCCATAGCTGCGAGGGCTGACGCTTTTGGGCAAAGAGACATCAGTGAGGCGTTGAAGGGTGATTTGGCGAGGCGTATTGAGGAGATTCGCGAAAAGTATGCTGAGCCTCCACCAGTTCCCGCTGTGAAGCCACAAGGAGAGAGACCGCCTAGATTTGAGAAGCCTCGGCACGAGAAGAAGTGGAGAAAGCACAGGCGTGAACGTTAGGGTTAAGCCTCATCCCCGGTTTCCTGCCATTTTTCAAGTGACGCTTGAGGATGGAGCGCAACGGCTTGCGACGAAGAATTTTGCCTTAGGCAGGAATGTTTATGGCGAGAGACTTGTGCGTTTTGAAGGCGTCGAATATCGTGTTTGGGATGCCTTTAGGAGTAAATTAGCTGCTGCGATACTGAAAGGTTTGGCTGTGGTGCCGATTAAGCCGAATCATCAAGTTCTGTATCTCGGAGCAGCTTCCGGAACCACCGCAAGCCACGTTTCAGACATAGTTGGCGACGGAGGACATGTTTACTGTGTGGAGTTTGCGTCCAGATCCATAAGAGACTTGGTTGAAAACGTATGTGCTTTTAGGACTAATATGTCGCCGATAATGGAAGACGCGCGTTTACCCGAACGGTATTCCATGTTTGTCCGCGGAAAAGTCGACGACATCTATTGCGACATCGCGCAGCCTGAGCAGGCAAAAGTGTTGGCAGACAATGCCGACATGTTTCTCAAAGATGACGGTTGGATCATGTTTGCCGTCAAATCGCAAAGCATAGATGTAACGAAGGAACCTTCCGAGATTTACAGGCAAGAGGTAAAGATTCTTGAATCCCGTGGCTTCCATGTTGAAGAGGTTGTGCACTTGGAGCCCTATGACAAGGCACATGCCATGATAGTGGCTCAAGCTCGTTGACCAGATCAATCTTCTAGAAGATTAGTATAGTTTATAAGTTGCATCGTAATGATATTTGTTGTGATGCTTCCATGACCCGGGGGGAGAAGGAGAGTCCCAAAACTCCCGAAACTGTACTAAAGGAAGCCGGATTTGACGTTTCTGAAAAGTGTTATTCGCGCCCAAGTTGCTTTGACTACGCAGCCAGAAAAACCGAAAAAGTCATTCTCATTAAAACCCACCACGACATTGCGCATCTTTCACCAAACGACTTCAAAGCTTTGAAAACGATAAGCGAAACCATGCCTGCTTCTTCAATAATCTTGTCTGAAACAACCCGCGAAAAACCATTAGAAGACGACACTGTCTACACGCGCTATGGAGTCTTGGCAATTACACCTCAAACTTTTGAGAGCATTATTCTTGAAAACGTGCATCCGCTCATTCAGGCTGGTCCAGGCGGTTATTACGTCGAAGTTGACGGAGCCAGGATTAAGCATGGAAGACAGCTGCTGGGCTACTCAGTAGGCGAGTTGGCAGAGAAAGCAAGAATCTCCCGTAGAACGCTTTACGGGTATGAGCAAGGCATGGCTAAGGCCACGGTCTCAGCAGCATACAACTTGGTCTGGGCTTTGGGTGTTCCTATCGCTAGACCTGTAAATATTTTTGAAAAACCTAAGACAAAGCACAAACGGTTTTTTGTGTCAGCTAAACGTGCAATAGCAAGAAACAGGTTCCTCCGACGAATCTTCTGCAGACTGCGATGCAATATCACGCAGGTGGATAAGGCTCCATTCGATTTTGTCATCAATGTGCCTGAAGAGAAAACGCGAATAATCTGCGGAGTTGCAGACGACAATAAAGAGCAGACTCTCGATCGGCGTATTGACGAGATTTTAAGTGTGAGCAGAATAATCAAAGCTTATCCAGTGATGATTACGGATGGGCAGAAAACAGTTTCAAAAGATATTTCCTATATTGGGAGGGAACAGTTTTCCAAAATCAAGACCGCAGAAGATTTGGTTCATGTCGTCACATGAGTTTTGTTTGACGTGTTCCTTTTTCGTTTTTGGTTTTTTTGGCAGGCTTCCATGATTTTCTGACGTAATCTGGATATTCTTTCATTTTTTCAATGCATTGCTTCAGGAATGCCAATGTTCGAGGGTCTGACGGGTAGCCTGAGCCGAAATATCCGCACATGCTTGCTATTTCCGCGATATCTTTGTCTCTTTCAACTTTGGCTATTATTGATGCTGCTCCTACTATAGGATAGTTTCTGTCAGCCTTATGTTCTGAGATTATTTCAACTTTGAAAGGCAGGCATTCGAGGATTTGGCTTTTGAAACGTTCTTCCAAAGTGTCTGATGCATCCACGTACGCTTTGTCTGGCCTGAGCGTCTCAATTATTTTCGCCATCGTTTTTGCCTCTAGCCAATTCAGCTTGTGCAGCTTTCTGCCATTCGTGACTACTTCATCAATTTCTTCGGGTGAAAGTTTGATTACAGCATAGTTCTGGGCGATTTGCTTGATTTGGGGAGCTAGCACTTCTCGCCTGTGCGGAGTCAGAAGCTTCGAATCCTTAACGCCTATATCGACGAGCTTCTGCAGGTTATCTTCTCTCAATAAAACGCCTGCAATAACCAACGGTCCTATTGCTGAACCGCGTCCAGCGTCATCTACGCCTGCAATTAGCATGTTAAGGTCACGGTCAAGAAGGCTATTTGAGCTTTCAACCTATAACAATTTGCTTTGAGCTCGTCTAGTTATTCGGTATGGCAGTTTGCTTCTATTGCTCTTTCAACTATTGTCCAATGGAGTTCATTTCTGTTCTCAGGCGTCACGGTAAACATCTCCATGTCTTCGCGGTCTTTGACTTCCTTTAAGAACTTGTCCTTGGCTTTCCAATGGACTACACCAACAACAATTTTTGTGCTTTCCATGGCTTTGATGACTGCATCTTTAAACTTTTCCGAGAAAAATTCCATGGGACCGATTTCATCTATCACGATCACATCACTCTTCTCTGCAGATTTCAGTATTGCCACAGCACCTACGCCATCAAGGTCATCTAGGTTAACTCGATATTTGCCCACTTGAGGTCCACTCTTTTGATTCACATGCGCCAGCCATCCCTGTTTCCCGCTGCTTAGGTCTAAAACTTCAAAACCAACACGGATGCCGCGGGAGCGAATTTCACGACTTATCATTCCGCCTACACTATAGCCTTTAGCCTTCAACACCTCAACTGTCTTCAGCAAAACCGTGGTTTTGCCGACACCCGGGCTGCCAGTCAAGAGCAATATGCGTTTCTGCACATTCTTTCACAAACCAGAAGTCTAATATCACTGTTAAAATTAGTTTTGCTTACACGTTTCACAGGACAAGCAAAAAGTATGACAGAAGCAAATCTCCAGACAGATTTTCCAACGGAAACGATAATTGAAGGCAAGGCAAAGCTGGTCGTGCCAAAACTTGAAGCGTTTAGAAAATCGCCTTCAGACTATGCTCCTTCAAAAGCTCCTGTCTTCTACAATCCTGTTATGGAATTAAGTCGGGACATAGCAATTTTGGCACTTCAAGCTTATCAGTTCATGGTAGGTCATGAGCTTTCTATATGTGAACCATTGACTGGGTGTGGAGTCAGAGCAATACGCTATGCCTTGGAAGTTGAGGGCGTGAAATCTGTTATTATCAACGACATAAGCTTCAGAGCTGTTCAACTAGCGTCCTATAACGTGCAACTCAACGGACTTCAAGTTTTTACAACAGTCCAAAACAAGGATGCGAATCTTCTCCTAAGCTCTTATGCTTCGCCCCGAAAACGATTCGACGTTGTAGACATTGACCCGTTCGGCTCGCCTGTACCCTACACCAGTTCAGCAGTTCGCGCTGTCCGCAACAACGGCTTAATTGCTCTAACAGCAACAGACCTTGCTCCACTATGCGGAGTACATCCGAAGGCGTGTGTAAGAAAGTATGGCGGAAAACCACTGCGCACTGAATATTGCCATGAACTTGCCCTTCGGCTATTGGCTGGAAGCTTGGTCACAACCGCAGCAAAACAGAACATAGGCGCAAATGTCGTTTTTGGCCACAGTACTGATCATTATGTGAGATTGTACGCGACGATAAAGTACAGTGCGAAAAAAGCTGACGAAAGCATGAAGAACATGGGCTACATAACTCATTGTTTCAAATGCCTTCATAGGCAACCGGAAAAAGGCATGTTTGAAATTTGGCACAGCCAAAAATGCAGCCAATGTGGCTCAAAAGTTGACGCGGCAGGACCTTTGTGGCTGGGAAAACTGTTTGACAAAGAATTTGTCGTTAGGATGGAACTAGAAGCAGAGCATAAAGTGCTGAGACACAAGGAAAGAATCAGAAAGATGCTAGGCATCATAAAAAGTGAGGCTGACGCGCCCATCACATATTATGTGATTGATGAACTTTGTGGCAAACTGGCTTTGCCAGTGCCATCTATCCAAAGAGTCATTGATGGTTTGAAAGAAAGAGGCTTTGAAGCGTGCAAGACACACTTCAGTTCTAAGGCGATAAGGACAAATGCACCTGTGGATATCGTGAAGGAAAGCCTTCAGAAGGCTTACTGTTTCTCAAAGACCCAAGCGAAAGGTAATGCAAAAGAATAATGATTCTGACAAATCTTAAATATCAATTAGAAAGAGACTGTAAGATCAGGTGTTTGGTTGAAGAAGGAAGGTATGCTCTTATTTGCTTTGGCTACTTTGACGCTGTTGGCGTTTGCATTGCCGGTCAAGGGCGCGCACATCCAACTTTTTGGGTATTCAGATGAGCCTCAATACAAGGCAGGCGAAAGAGGAACATTGAAGATATGGCTATACAATGATGGCGCTGACGATGTCGTGCTGAAGAATGTGACAGTTGAATATCCGTGGCACAGCTATTTCATTTGGGAAGGAAATGAAACAATCAGAGACATAAATACAGCTATTGCGGTGAAGGGGAATTGGACAACAACACTGATTTTTACGGTTCCCACGGACGGGCGCGCCACGGGTGGAAATGTTTCAGTCCAATTTGTGACTGACAGATATTCGGGATCAGGGCAAATCTATCTTGATGTGGTTAAGGCTCCTGCGTTCATTGAAAACAAGGATGTTGATAGGCTGTTGACTCTTTTCACTTTGCTCGTGGTGCTCGTAATTGTCAGCACATGCATAATTGCTGCAACGATTTTCCTCTCAACGCATAGACCACAAGAGGCTTGGAGCAAGGAGAAAGAATAGCGCTATAATCCATTTATCCATATCTTTCGCCGATCCACGCGTGCCATTTTCACTATAAGTTTCTGAGTAGCCACTGGCAAGATATTCAATCATCGTTTTATGATAAAAAAGGGAGAGAAGGAGAAAACGGTCTAAGCTGTAGGTGTTCCAGTTTGAGAGGCTGACTGCACAGTTGGTCTTTTCCTAACTAATGTTATTATGATTATTGCCATTACTGCGGCCAGCGCGGCTAGGATGGCGGATGCGACAGTGAGCCAGTTTGTCTGCATTGTTGTTTGGTCGATTCCGGTGGCTAGGTCGTTGATGTTTGAAACATCAGTCTGCATTGTTCCTATGTCAGTTTCGATAGTGGCCGTAGTTCCGTTTATGCTGACTACTTTGGCGTTGATGTCGGCAAGGTTTGCTTTGATGGTTCCGAGGTCAGGAATCACTATGGTTGCAATGTTGTTGCTTATCGAGGTTATGTAGCTGGTTTGGCTGGTCAGGGTTGGGCTTAGTACGAATGAGGCTGCGGATTCTCCGGCGGCGGTTACTGTTCCTGTGCGGAAACTGGCTTTGACTGCAAGCGTGTATGTGCCCGTGACTGCATCTCCTGGAATCGCATAGATTATTCTGTACAAGCCTACTGCCATTGCTTCAACCTGTGCCAATAGGTCGACTTGTTGTGTGCCATTATCGTAGTAGAGGGTTGCTTCCCAAATCGAAGCATTGATGGCATTTCCAGAGAGCGAAGTGTCAATGTAGAATTCCGCTATTTCGCCTCTGAAATGAATTGTGCCGACCTCCACTTTCAAGCCGAGGTTTGCGCGTGGAGCCAGGTACATGAGGCTGTTCTCTATAAGAGGACTAAATGGAAGCCCAAATCCGTTAGAATCGCGACCATAGACCCATTCAAGCGTTTGAGAAGAAGCAAATATCACACCGGAGCCGTAGGGAAATTCTAGATACACCGGATTCTTCGTGTTGTCATCAATCATGATGGCGGTTGAACCAACAGGATATGCCGTGAAATATCCATGGAAAGACGAACCCCAGCTGTCGAGTTCAGCATCGGTGATGACGTTTGGCACACGAACAACAGGATGATTGTGCATTGCGATATCGACAATGTTGCCTGAACCAGAAGTGTACGTTATTCCACCAGGAAGAGAGTCTACCCAGTTTCCAGCGTTCCAACCAAATGATGCAGCATGTATTTCTAGGACTCCTCCGTTCTGGGCGTATTCTTCAAACCATGCTTTCGAAGCGTTAACTGCATTATAAAATGCTTGATCTTGGTCTGATGCGATTACGACTTTACTATATTTTGACAAGTTCACAACACCGATGTCAGTTGAGTTATAGACATCAAAAGGTATTCCATATCTGTCCAGAACTATCTGATTAGCTGGATAAGTCCAAGGATTGAGGTTCTGGAATAGAGCTACGCCAAAACCATATGGGCTAGCAGAAGCAGCTGATCCTCGTGCAGCTAGTGCAGCGAAAAAGATAAGACCTAAGATTGTCAGCGCACACAATTTCGTTATTGATGATTTTTCAAACATTTCTTTATCTCCAAAGGTTTTTGAAGCCAAATTACTGCTTATTTTGTTTAAATAAGTTATTATGTCAAAAATCCGCTTTTTTGATAAAAATAACCAAATCTGTACTCTATTTTTCTTTTTGACGCTTTCTGTGCTGAGGAATAATGAAACGGATGAAGCAAACTGTTCAAGAATAACAAGCAGAAATTATACTAAATGAGCAAATAAGAGCAGCTTAAACGGGAAGAACTCCCATGTTAACTGCGCCATACTGCGCGTAATCAGACTTTTCAAAAAGTGAAAGGAAAACGACGTTCCATAGAGGAACCAAATAGTCTAAGTAATAGTATTCACCAACTTAGTCACAAAATGGAAATGCTGGAGGTGTCGTTAAACTCGGAAAAATCCTAGTTGCGTGTGCCTGGCCATACGTGAACTATCTTCCTCATTTAGGCACGGTTTTACAAGTCTTGTCTGCAGACGTCGTAGCCAGATACTTTCGGCTGAAAGGCGAAGACGTCGTTATGGTGAGTGGTTCGGACGAACATGGGACTCCCATAGAAATTGAGGCCGTAAGACAAGGGATTTCGCCGAAGGAATTAACTGACAAGATTCACGCTGAAGTTGTCGAGTTGTTCAAAAGATGGGGTTTTTCATTTGACAACTACACGAGAACAGAAAATCCAACTCACATAGAATTTGTGCAAAGCCACCAGTTGAAAGTCTATAACAACGGGTACGTTTTCACTCAAGAAACCGAAATGCTTTATTGTGAACACTGCAATCGCTTTTTGCCAGACCGTTTTGTCGAAGGCAAATGTCCATACTGCGGCGAACCTGCAAGGGGAGACCAATGCGATGCCTGCGGAAGGCTGTTAGAGCCAACTCAGCTTGTTGAGCCCTACTGCGCCATCTGCAAAGGCAAACCAGTGCTGAGAAAGACAACACAATGGTATTTTGACTTGCCTAAATTCTCAGAAAAACTTACCACCTACATTAACGCCAACGAACAACTCTCGCCAAATGCAAAAAACTTCAGTCTAAATTTGATAAGCGAAGGGTTAAAACCCAGAGCAATGACGAGAGATGTAAGCTGGGGAATTCCCGCGCCATTTCCAGGAGCACAAGGCAAGACGTTCTATGTATGGTTCGAAAATGTTCTAGGTTACATTTCAGCAACAATCGAATATTTCAAAAAGTCTGGGGAGCAAGAAGAGTGGCGTGACTTCTGGTTCAACAAGGACGCCAAAACATTCTTTTTCATTGGAAAAGATAACATTCCTTTTCACGTCATAATCTTCCCGGCATTGCTGTTAGCTTCTGGCGAGGACTACATCTTACCGTGCAACGTGTCAGCAACCGAATTCCTCCAGTTTAAGGGTGAGAAAGCTTCAAAAAGCCTACGTGTTGGAATCTGGATAGACGAGGCATTAGAACTCTTTCCGCCTAACTACTGGCGATACTTCCTTGTGGCAACAAGACCTGAATCCAAAGACTTCAACTTTTCATGGGAGATTTTCATTGAAAAAATCAACTCAGACCTCAATGACACATTCGGCAATTTTATTCACAGAACATTAACCTTCATTAACACACAATTCAAGGGGGAAATTCCAGAAATAGAGACATTGGACAAAAGCGCAGAAGAGGTTCTAGATTCTGTTCGCGAGAAAACTTACACAATAGAGAAGGAAATTGAAGACTGTCGACTGCAATCTGCTGCAAACACTCTGATAAGCATTAGTCGACTGGGAAACCAATACCTGAACGAGAAAGAACCGTGGAACCTAATCAAAAGAAACAGAGCTGAAGCTGCAAACGTGCTTTACACTGCAGCACAAATTGTCAAGACACTGGCAATCGTCTCAGCACCATTCATACCCTTCACTGCAGAAGAAATTTGGAAAACCTTGAACTTGCCCGGAAGTATTCATAACCAACGGTGGACGGAGGCTCTGAAACCTCTCCAGCCAAAGCATAAGATTTCGAAGCCCAAACCGTTATTCAAGAAAATAGAAGCAGACGGACAGAAACTTGACGCTACGTTGGCAAAAATCCGGGAAAAATCGGCAAAAGAGATTTAATGCTTCGATAGTGATGTTTTGCAAGTTAAAATTGACCTCCACGTTCATTCAAACTTCTCGTATGACTCGCTGATCACTCCAAGAGAGATATCTTTCTACGCAAAAAAGCATGGGTTAAGCGGCGTTGCTGTAACGGATCATGATAGACTTGATGGTGCATTGGAAATAGCGAAACATGCAGAAATTCTCATAATCCCTGGAATGGAAATTTCAAGTCTGAACGGGCACATCATAGGACTTAATGTTCAAGAATCTATTCCATCAAAGCGTGATGCTGACGAAACTGTCGATAGGATTCATGAAGCGGGAGGCATTGCTGTTGCTTGTCATCCCATGGTCTGGTCTAAACAAAGCTTAGGAAGACACACGAGTTCGAAATTTGATGCAGTTGAAGTCGTAAACGCTTCAGCCATCCCCTTTAGACGCTCTGTGAAACTTGCCCATGAACTTGCCTTGGCTCTTGGAATTGCAGAAGTAGGAGGCACCGATGCTCACTACGGTCCAGAGATAGGGTGTGGCTTCACAATCGTAAATGCTGAATTGAAAGTTGACGACATAATCAAAGCTATAGCTGAAAAACGTAGTCAACCTTGCGGAAACGCTATCCCGCTGATTTTGAGGCTCAAAAGAGAACTATTGGTTCTAAACAGAAAAATCGCATTTACGAAAAAAAGGAATGGCTAAAAGTTTTCCATCTGGTACAGGTCTAATCTTACGTCTAGTGGTTTTTCCGGTTCTGCATAAGGCTCCAAGTTAAACAGTTGTGGGGCAATTGCTCCAAATCCACTTAGAATATCTGAGGAATTTACCCCGGTCATCACAAGCACAATTTTCAGTTTGCCAGTTTTTTCAGCGTTTACCCTTGCTCCCCAAATAACTAGCGCATTCGGATCCATCATTTCTGTGACTATTTCGCCCACACGATTCGCTTCTTCAATGGTCATTTGGTTGTCACCGGAAACGTGAATTAATGCTCCTGTTGCGCCCATGTAATCCACGTCCAAAAGTGGGCTTCTTAGGGCATTTCGCACGGCCTCTTCTGCTCTGTTTGGAGCGTCTGATTCACCTACGCCGACCACGGCGACTCCGCCACGTTTGACGATGGTTCTGAAGTCCGCAAAGTCTAGATTAATCAGGCTTGGAGCGGAAATTGTTTCAATAATGCCCTTTATCATATTAGTCAGCACTTGATCTGCGACCTTGAAGGCATCGTTTATTGGCAACTGCGGGACAAGCTGCATCAACTTATTATTGTCGATGACGACTACGGTATCGCAATGTCTGCGCATTTCAGCTAAGGCGATGGCGGCGTATTCGATGCGCCCTTTTTCAATGCGGAAGGGTGTGGTTACGACGCCTACTGTTATCGCTCCTTGTTGCTTTGCGATCTCTGCCACGATTGGTGCGGCTCCAGTTCCGGTTCCTCCGCCTAACCCGGCTGTTATGAAAACCATTCCAGCGCCAGCTAATGCTTCTTCAATTTGCTTTCTTGATTCCTGAATGGCTGCTGTGCCGAGTTTTGGATTGCCTCCTACTCCAAGTCCTTTCGTCAGTTTCTTTCCGATTAGGATTTTCTTGTGAGCTTTTGAAACATTTAGGTGAAGTGCGTCTGTGTTTATTGCTATGCATTCTGCTCCTGCAATTCCTGTTTCCATGAGTCTTGAAACAGCATTGTTGCCTGCGCCTCCGACTCCAACGACGATTATGTTGGAGTTTCCAAGTGATTGCTGTTCATGCGTTATGGTGTTGTGCCAAGTGTATCTAACAGCATGTTGTAAAGGACTCATGTTAGTCAGCTCTCTTTCTCTGCCAAATTTCGATGTTTATCATGTCGTGGATTGCAACTCGAATGGCTTCAGCTCTATTCGGATAGAATCTTTCGTTTACAAGCTGGTCTAATGCTTTTATGTATGGTTCAGGCAAATAGAGTGTGATTAATTTCATACCATTTCCCCTCTTAGGTAGCCTTAGAATCTCACATAAGACCATATATGCCATCGTAACATGTTGCAAATATGATACAAATATGAAAGTTCCTGCCTTTTTAAGGCTTGCCATTAGCCTGTTTCAGTTTTGTGTAAATCTGCTCTTCTTCAACCTTTATGTTTTTATTTCTTGTTAATGCATTTTATGCTGTCGTGATGGGAGCGTATGAGAGTTTTCGTGAAGGGCTTTGGCTGTTCGTCTAGTCTTGCTGACAGTGAGGTTCTTGCTGGGTGTTTAGCTGAAGCGGGATATGAGGTTGTCGATGGAGAAGACGCTGCGGATGTATTGGTCTATAACACTTGTGCGGTGAAAGGACCAACAGAGAACCGCCTCATCGACCTCTTAACGAAAGTTCCAGTTCACAAGAAGGTGATTGTGGCAGGATGTTTGCCGCTGATTAATTTTGAGCGGCTTTGTCGCGAAACGCGTTTTGATGGAGTCATAGGTCCTGCTGGAGGTGACAAGATAGTTGATGTGGTCGCCCGCGTGCTTAAGGGCGAAAAAGTCGTAGCTCTTGACGGAGCTGAAAGGGCGAAGCCGAGTCTGCTGCTTCCTCGGTTACAGTCTAATCCCGTCGTGAGCATTATTCCGATTAACTATGGCTGTTTAGGCTCTTGCACCTATTGTTGTGTGGTTCATGCGAGGGGGCATCTGAGAAGCCATAGCGTTCAGGAGATTGTGACCAGAGCGAGAACCGATCTGTGCGAAGGCATTCGAGAATTTTGGCTGACTTCCCAGGATACTGGTTGCTTTGGAAGAAACAGTGGTTCAAGTCTTGCAGAACTGCTCGATTCTCTTTGCGGGGTTGAAGGTGATTTCAAGATTCGCGTTGGTATGATGACGCCGAATACTGTGATGGACATTTTGGAAGACTTGATTCAGGCTTTTCGGAATGATAAGGTGTTCAAGTTTGTTCATTTGCCATTGCAGAGTGGTGACGAGGATGTTTTGAGAGGTATGCGTAGGTTTTATCTTCCAAGCGAGTTTAGGTCTATTGTTGAATCTTTTAGGAAGGTTTTTCCGGACATTACGATAGCTACGGATATTATTTGTGGTTTTCCTGGTGAGAGTGAAGAGGCTTTTGGAAAGACTTTGAAGTTAATTGGTGATGTGAAGCCTGACATAGTTAATGTTTCAAAGTTTTTTGCAAGACCGGGAACTGAGGCTGCTAAAATGCAAGATAGATTTGTTCCTTTTTCTGAAATCAAAAGGAGGAGCAGTGCAGCAGCGAGTTTGGCTAGGAGAATGGTTTTTGAGAGGAATAGGGGTTGGGTTGGCTGGAATGGGAGCGTTCTGATTGACGAAATCGGAAAGGTTCCTAATTCTTTTGTTGGGCGCAATTTCGCGTATAAGCCGATTGTTGTCAAGTCTGCTAAGGCTGAGATGTTTGGTAGGGTTTTGAACGTAAAGGTTATTAGGGTACTTGAGACTTATCTTGAAGGTGAAATCGTGAATGGAGGAAAGGAGGTGGGTTCATGCCTAAATGCCCAAAATGTAAAGAGGAGATGACAAAAAACGCAGATGGCGTTTATGTTTGCAAAAAGGATGGTGTATTTGTTCCGAAGAGTATTTTCGGCGTTACAGAATAATAGGATTCTATTGACAACACTTTCGATCAGGAATGAGAGCTGAATCAATCTTGCTGTGCGACTGTGCCTTCAGAACTTTTCGATCAGCTGGGCGGGTCGTTTCGAGAAATTGAGCTTCGGTCGCTAGATGGTTCTTGGATGTGTGGATAAATTATTTATGCTAACGCATCGATATTATGGGTTGGAAGTGAAAGATAGTTGAGTGAAGAAAGCGTGGTTGTGGTTGGACGAATTACACATTTCTTTGCGAAGATTGGCGTTGCGGTTATTGAGCTTAAGGCTTCTTTGTCTGTTGGTGACCGGATACTTGTGAAAGGTCCTAACACGGATTTTGAACAGACAGTTGATTCTATGCAGATTGAGCACGAGAACATTCAGAAAGCCGAGGCTGGACAAAGCATTGGGCTGAAGCTCGCTGAAAGAGCCAGAGAAACAGACGTAGTATATAAGAAAACATAGGACCTCTTTCTTCTTCTGTTTTTATTCTTTTGGTGATGCATAATGAACTGGAATATTGTAGGTGCTGAAGAAGCTGAGCTTGCTGTTCTTAGGTTGAGAGAGAAGGTCGTTAAGAGAATCCGCGTGAGTGAAGGTATGTACGTGGTTGAAATGGGCTGTGGGCAGGGAGGGTTTACTTCAATGCTGTCTAAAGAGATGGGAGACCGTGGACGGCTTTTGGCTGTGGATATCTCAATAGAGTATTATGATGAGTTTGTCAAGAATTTGGGCAGATGGGGTGCCAAGGAAAAAGTTACTTTTGTCAAAGCTGATGCTGCCAATCTCAAGGATGTCATAAATGAAGGTGTTGCTGATATGGTTGTGAGCTACCGTTTTCTTGAGGAACTGAAACATCCTGAAGACATGAGAAAAATTGTTAAGGAAATGGTGCGAATCGTTAAGAAGGGCGGGAAGGTCTGTGTGGTTGAATTGTCTACTGAAGCGAGGAACGTGGCTGAAGAGAATTATATTCGGCTTCACAGAGAGAGTGGCGATTCGCTTTTTGACCGGCATGAGATAACTGAAGCTTTCAAAAGTGCTGGATTATCTGGGGTCAAGATCGAGAAGCTCGAATCAGCCATTTGGCTTTCGCCGAACGTTGCGAAGCAAGACTTGTCTCTTGCCCAAGTTTGGTTTGATGAAGAAGTCAAAAGTCGATTAGAGTCTTCTATAGATAAATATGGGATGAAGTTTCCTGCTCTTCTGGCTTTCTTAGGTGTGAAGCTCGATACTATTCGATGAATCTCATTATATACTCGTTTACAGTTTGCAGAAAAACTTCTTCCAAATTTATCCCGTAATGTTCAGCTAACACAAAGATAATGTATAGTAAGTCCGAAAGTTCGGTTGCGAGCATTTCTTTTGTTTTTGGTTTTTCAGGAGGTTTGAAGCCTTCCAAACCTTTGACTGCAGAAGCTACTTCGCCGGATTCTTCGAGGAGATCAGTGACCATGACGAACGGTGTCCAGCTTTTTCCCCTTTGAGGGTCTAGTTTGTCGTTTACCTTTCGGAAGGTCTTCCAACACAGGTGTTGTGCGTCACGCAAAGTGTAAGACATGATATTTGCCCTCCGAGATTCAAGTGTTGCCCAGTTCCTTTTTAATCTTCACTATCACGCAAGAATAAGCACCTAGAGGAACAAAGCATGCAAGGTGTAACGCAACGGTCGCTTCAGAACATGAGAACTATTCTTGTGTACCATATTTGGGTTTAGGGGGCTGGTCTGGGCTGGACCAGGGTACTAGACTGGGGTATATTGGACTTTGTCTTTCTTCTGAGGAGAAGTGAACTCCTATCTGGTTTTCATCCTTGCAAAACTTAGAACATCATCCAGGATCTCGTGTTTGAGGTGTTTTTGGGTTGAGTGCCTTTTGCATACATGGAGCACCAATATTCATATATTCTTGCTCGATAGATAGAGACGGTCGGTGAAAATTTGGCAAAGGATGACGAAATGCTAGAAGAGCTCAAGCAAATACGAACGCTGTTGACACCTAAGCCTGCTCCACCTGCACCCCCTCAGAAAGGCTTGTGGAAGGAATTCGTGGATTTTCTTTCAAAATACAAAGTCTTAGGACTCGCCGTAGCCTTTATCATGGGTCTATATCTAGGTAATCTGGTGCAGGCGCTCGTCAAAGACTTCATATTGCCAATAATCGGGCTTGCTATACCAGGGATGAGCGATTTGGCGAAGTTTGAAGAAACTGTCGCAAGCCAAGTGTTTGGCATCGGTGATTTCTTGGTCGCATTGATAACCTTCCTAATCGTTGCTTTCGTGATCTTCTTGATCGTCAAAATCACTAAGAAATGGGGAATAGAATAGCCGCTTCAATTCCCTCTTTTTGTTCGACCTAGAAAAATAGAAATACTTAGAAGGTTAACGTAGAATCGTGGTTCTATGGGACTTTTGAAGAAAGCCAAAGAAAAAGCTGAGGAAGCAGCAAAAAAGACAGGTCAAGCTGCTGAGAAAGTGGGAAAAGAGAGTGTCGGTCTTGGAAAGAAAGGAGTCCAGAAGACCGAGGAAGCAGCAAAGAAAGTAAAAAAGAAACTCTAACTGAATTGCAAGCCAATAGTCTCAATCCCTTTTCTTCTATTGCAGCAGAATAATGTAGACTTTCCTTACACTCTCTTTTTCTGCTAATCACGTCAAACTGGCTTCTTGCTTTGACCAGAGCATGCCGTTGACTGCTGCTTGACTGGAGGAGAGTGGGCTGTCTGGGCTGGACTAGGGCACTAGATGGGGGTTGTAGTGGACTCAGTTGGATGGTTGGGAATGAAGTTCTATTTTCGTTGTTCTCTTTTCTTCATTTCCTTGTATAAGTACTCAAACCATTCCCAGAGGTGTGGATCATGATATTCTTTTCTCACTTCTTCTATGATAGTTGCCATCTTCTCCCACGATATAGAAACAGGAATAAGTTGCTCAATCAAAGAGGGCTCTATTAGCCTATTTCTAAGGAGAACACCCACTTGCTCATAGTAGTTGCCAATCATCATAAACGCCATAGGAACTTTGTTTGTAGAGAAGAATTTCCCATATTTCTTGACGAATTCATCATAGTTTCCAAATTCAGCCTCATAAGCAATTACTGAGGCTTCCAAAAACTCTCTGTTTTTGAGTTCGGATGAGAGTCCTATCACTAAGTCCTTTCGTCGTTCCTGTCTTTGATATCTCATGTCCAAAATATAATAGACGACACCGACCAATACGCCCGCAGCAGCTACCATTGCAGAAATCTCAGTAATGTCAGCCATTCATAGCACCAAAGCACGTAGTTTGTTTTTGGTTCGGCTATAACTTTTCCGCAAAACCAGAGACTCGTTTGAAAGGATTGATTGAAGACCATTCTAAGCAACAGTATTCCATATGAATCGAGCAAATGTCGAAGTATCGATTAGTTCATGAAATTCCACATTGATTCTCTTCATTTCTCTGTGAGCGAATATTCTGGTGTTGCTTTTCTCCATTTCTGGCAAACTCTCGAATTCCCACATTTCGATATACATATTGCCTATGCCACCAAACTCTTGCTGTAAGAGTTTCCATGACTTGAGTCCAACGAAGACTTTCGGATTCTCCTTCTTGAACTTGAGGAATTCCCCGAGTAATTTCTGGAATTCTTTCTGTTTTTCATGCTTGGCTAAATAGGTTTCAACCAAGAAAATGTTCATTCAGTCCTCGTCTCCGAATTGTCCTTTTGTGCTCCTCAATTCTCGCGTTTTGGTTATAACTTTTCCCGAGAGCCTACTGTCTTCTGGAATCCTCTTATAGAGACGAGACACTTGACATTCTTAGGTGGCAATATCACCGAATAGCGCGCGAGATTTCAGAATAGGTTTTTAGCAAACGGCATTGCCCGCATCGGTGGAAGTTTGGTGAGAAGCCAAATGATTTTAATGGTAAAGGTTACTTTTAATATCTATATAGGTTAATGTTCTCTTTTAGGTGGCAGAAATGTTGGATATACCTTCTATTTCATCAATAGTAGCAGCAACTGGCGTGATAGTAGGCGTTGTCTTTACCGTAATAGAGCTTAGGACTCTGGTCAAAACGAGACAAACAGAGCTTGTCAACAGTCTGTATTCGTCCGTGAAGACAAGAGAATACTTGGAGGCTTGGGAAAGATTCAGAGCCAGAGAAATCACAAAAGACCTCGTTGAGTATAGGAAAAAGTATGGATTTGTAGAGCTAAACATGGTCTTGATCATTCTTGATCAAGCAGGAGTTCTCTTACGCAGAAAGCTCATAGATGTCGGACTCGTTCAAGACTTCTTTGGGTCAAATGTAATAGAAATCTGGGAAAAATACAAGCCCTTATTTGAAGAGGAAGAAAGGCGACTTGGCAAACCACACGCATATCAGGCTGTTGAATACCTTTATGGTGAAATGAAGAACAGAGAACAACCCGCCCAACGAAAAATTTAGGCTTCATTTCCTGTCTTTTTCTTTTTGTCATGGCTGACGCAAAGATATGCAAATGACTAGTGTAGAAAGGGAATTCGAGTAAGATTTAAGAAACCTGCGCAGTTGGCGTCTTCCCTCGTTCATTTCGGTTGATCCTTCAGGGTATATATAGGGGGGTTAAAAATTCCTGAGAGCATCAGAGCAAGTAAAAAATCATGGTATAATCTCGCAGCCATTGTACTTTAAAAAATCAAAGTCCTTCAAGCCTATCTTGCCATTCTTGATCAACAGCCTCATTCGAGGCAACTCTTTAGCTACTGCATCTATCAAATTCCTCACAGTACCACAAACTAAACCATAAGCTTCTGAACTCCAACGTCGAATCACATTCGCATACAAACAACGACCACCACAAACATCAAAAACATCACATTCCGTACACGGCGAATTCAACGCCAACCTCTTCAACTTCAACGGATTCGCACTACTTATGTGTCCAAGATAGTAATCTTTCATCCCCCACATCGTCGGACACGGAACAATAAACCCATCAGTCTGCACAGCATAGTTTATCCATCCACCACCACAACGCAGCAAACTCCTCTCCTCACCAGACAAAAGCGACTGTGCAATCCCAAGAAACGGATAAAGCTTTAAAACGATACCCGCTTCTTTCATGCAATCAACCCAAAACTTCACTAGATTGCGTATCCCAGGATTATAGCTTCTTTCGCTCCATTCCTGAAAATTTCTCCGTTTGAAATCATTCTCCCAAAAACCAGCATTCATCTGCCAATGCACCGAAGAAAATGAAAACTCATCGTTATCCAACAACCATCTCACCTGCTTGTAAATGTCAGTCTGTTCCATAACCGTCATTCTCGCAATCAGCTCCCCTTTGAAACCATTACGCTTGATCAGCTTCAGATTATCGATTACCTTTCTGAAAGTGCCTTTTCCTCTGTAAAAATCCGTTAACGCCTCATCACCATCAACAGAAACCAATACAGTGTGAAAACGATTAACATAATCAGACTCCAAACGATCAAGCAATAACCCATTAGTTTGAATCAAATACAGCCTAGCTTTCACATTATCCATGATTTGCTTGATTTCTTCAACACACAGCAAAGGCTCTCCACCATAAAAACTCAAAACACAATCAGAATCAAGGCTGCAAAATTTCTTTAACACATCCATATCATAACTTATTTTCTTAGGCAAAGAGTAGTCAATTTCAAAATCTTGAAAACCAGTATCAACATCATCGACTGCTTCACCATAACAGTATCTGCACTGCAAATTACACTCGTTCGTTAATATCAAATGAAAGAACATAAGCATCGCCACTCAAACACGAAGCCTGATATCAACCAGATTTTTCTCGAGCCTTCTTTGCCTTCTCAATATAATCCTTCATCTCTCTCTCTTTAATCTTCTTTTCAGGCAAAGTTTCAGGCGCATACATCAAAGGCAAAACAGCAACAAACAAGAACAAGCTAGCCAAAGAAAACGAAGCCTCTTTCGGAACGACACCAACAAAAATAGAAGCAACGTAATGCATTAAATTCGCAATGAAATAAGGAGTCACGCCCAGCGCATAGTACTTCTCAAGCATCCTGGGTCTTGAAGAAGCCAAATCACCCCAAATCACCAGCACAAACCTAAGAGTGAAAATCCCAGCAGCAACACCATCAACCAAAATATAAAACGTAATCGAATAAGGCGAAGAGGGCAAAAGACCTAAGGCAGCATAGGCCAAACCAAGAGCAATAAAACCCGAAACAATAACCTTCTTCCTCCCAACCCAGTCACACAAAAACCCACCAACCAACGCAAACACGATTCCAGCAACAGGTGCGACAATCTCAGCAAAATCACGAAGTCCTTGATCCATAGCATTCTCCAAAACAGAAGCCTCAAAGCGATCAATGAGACAGAACATGAACCACGGAATAAGATACAGCAAGAAAGATCGATTCCTTAAAGTCGAATCCGACATGTCTTCTCCGCCTTTTTCAGCGAAAACCTCCTCTTTCGGCTTGATAGCAAAGACAAGAAGCCCAATGACCCTCCATAAGCCAGACAGCAAAGCGTCCACCCACAAATCGGAACCGAACGAAAAAGTCAAAAATGGAACTAACAGAAACGTCACAAACAGAACAATTCCACCACGATGTCCCCTATTCTCAAAACTAGTAGAGCGTGCAAAATACGACAGACAAGCAGGCAAACCAATTCCAAACGATGCACCATAGGAAAATGCAACAACATTCAAGAAGTCGAGTGAAAGCAAATTTCTGAGCACAAAGGCAGAGACAAGAGTAGCAGAAGCGCCTGCAACAATCCATACAAGAACAATGACTGAACGTTTCACTCTGGACCCCAATAATGCTCCTAACAAACAAAAGAGTATTGTTGTACCAAGAAACATTCCTTGCACCGTGAGTGTCTGAATGTCAGTAGCCTGAATGCTCCTCAAAGATTCAGAAACCAGCAGATTCGTCATGTACCACCAAGTCAACGCATTGAGAAACAAAAAACCAACGAATGCAAACTGCCTTCGACCAATGCTCTTTCCAAGCATATTGCTTTCGCTCATAGCTGTCGTCAACCTGAACCACAATCAATATTATGCACTAGGGCTAAAAACTTTGGCACAGATCACAAACTGTAGTCATGTCTTACAACAAAGCTTATTAGACGCATTTCTGTAGAACATATATACAGGTGAGGGAGAATGGCGAAGAGAAAAGAAAGGAAATTCAGATTCTGGTGGGGCTGGTAGATAAAGCTATTCTTCCAACTCTAGCCACACAGATGATATAGCTCTAGCTAACGCTTGAAGATCTTCCACACTCATCAGACCCTTCAGCGAATTGATAGCCTCATGCAAGACTGCATCCATTGTTTTTTGAGTATTTTCAAAGCCGCCAGCATTTTTCGTTATTTCGAGAATCTTCAATGCGTTCTTCCTGGGCATGGGTCTTTTCGAAATCAATTCCGACAATAGATTCTTCATTTTCCTGTTTTTCGCCACATATACGACAGGCAAAGGTAAATGCTCCTTTTCATACCTATGTTTTGCTTCCTCAACATCTATCACATCCAAAAACTCGTCTCTCAGTATTACCAACATGCCCAAGGCCCTACCATATCTGCCGAGAGAGTCGATTTGTATGGGCGAGGCGCCTCCTATTACTGCACCTATTCGTGCATGCGCTTCGACATCTGCAGCCTTTTTCCTGATAATTTGAAGATATTGATCAGGAGTGATTTCTAAGCTTCCTCGAAACTTGAGCTCAAGCATCTCTGCATCAAACAATTC